>Ga0210396_10003257_pt1 | contig 16267 bp, 15 predicted proteins | sample IncBWH17OmetaG_FD_155466 | JGI IMG/M metagenome (GOLD analysis project Ga0210396, IMG submission 155466) | Forest soil microbial communities from Barre Woods Harvard Forest LTER site, Petersham, Massachusetts, United States - Inc-BW-H-17-O ... | reverse complement strand
ACCTCGTCCTTCTTCTTCATGTTGATCGACAGCGGCATCTCGTTGATGACCCGCTGCTCGTAGTCCTCGTACCCGTCCTTGCGCAGGATGAGGCGCACCGAGTTGCGGCCGTTCAGATCGACGGGCAGCGTCACGGGCGTCGCGCCGATCGGCATGGCCTCGCCGTCCGCGAAGATGTCGGCGCCCTCGGGCTCCGACTTCACGTAGACGTGGAAGCGCTTCGAAGGATCGCTCGCGGGCGTGAGGCGCGCGCCGCTGTCCTCCTCGAGCTTCTTTTTGACGACGCCCTTCCACACGAAGAAGCCACCGGCGACCAGCACGAGCGCCGCCGCCGAGAAGCCCTTCCACTTGGACTTCGGCTTGAGCGACAGATCGTCGAGCTGCAGAGCGCGCGCGTCGGGCGCCATGGGCGCGCCGCCCCGAGAGCCCGTGCCGGTCCCCGTCCCCGTGCGCGTCACGGGCGGGATCGTCGCCGAGCGGGCGCGGATGCTCGAGCTCGTGACCTGCGAGCTCGCGTTGACCGACAGCCGCGGCGATGGCGCGCCGCCCTCGACGGGGAAGAGATCGTGCAGCAGCTGTGCGAGGTGCCCCGGCTGGAAGCGGGCCGCGTGCACGACGTCGTCGAGCGCGTCCGCCATGTCGGCCGCCGTGGCCCAGCGCTTGTCCCGATCGCGCGCGAGCGCCTTGAGGATGATCGCGTCGAGCTCGGGCGGCACCATCGGGTTCTGCGCCGACGGCGGCGGCACCTCGCAGCGGCGCACGCGCTCGATCGTGAGCACGTCGTTCTGGCCCTTGAAGAGGCGACGCCCCGTGAGCACCTCGTGCAGCACGATGCCGCACGAGAAGATGTCGATGCGGTGATCGACGTCGTCGCCCTCGGTCTGCTCGGGCGCCATGTAGGCGTACTTGCCCTTCATCGTGCCGCTCTTCGTCGTCTCGGGCGCCTCGCCGAGCGCCTTCGCGATGCCGAAGTCGAGCAGCTTCACGGCGCCCTCGTACGACATCATGATGTTGGACGGCGACACGTCGCGGTGGATCATGCCGAGCGGGCGGCCACGCTCGTCGGCGAGGCTGTGCGCGTAGCTGAGCGCGCGGCAGGCCTCGCGGCCGATGTACGCGACGAGCTCGGGCCGCGGCGGCCCCATCGTCTTCCAGATCGCGCGCATCGTCTCCGAGAGATCGCGCCCGCGGATGTACTCCATCGAGATGAAGTACTCGCCCTCGACGGCCCCGAGCTCGAAGATCTGGACGATGTTCGGGTGGGCGAGGCGCGCCGAGAGCTTGGCCTCCTCGACGAACATCTTGATGAAGGTCGGGTCGTCCGACAGGTGCGGCAGGATGCGCTTGACGACGAACGTGCGCTCGAAGCCCTGGGGGCCTGACACGCGTCCCTTATAGACGTCGGCCATACCCCCGCGCCCGATCCGCTCGAAGAGCGTGTATTTGCCGAACTGAATCGGCTCGGAAAGTTCGACCGACACGTGAGCCTTCTGGTCAGACAATCGAACGCGGGGGAGCGAAGACCATCCGAGAGCGATCTATGATAGCGATCCCGTGCAAGCGTCGCAAATCGGGTCGGCAGATGATCGTCGTCCGCCCCCCCCGCGAAGCGTCCTGCTGATAGGCGGAATCGACCCGCGGGCGGGCGCCGGGCTCCTGCGGGACGTCCTCACGGCGATCGCGCTGGGCACGCGGCCCATCGCCGTGGGGACGGCGTGGACCGAGCAGGGCGCCGACGTTCACAGCGTCGAGGCACGAAGCGCTGAATCTCTAATCGATTCCGTTCGTTACGCGGTCTCCGCGCGCCCGTCGGCCGTGAAGATCGGCATGGTCCCCGACGCGGACGCCGCGGCGGCGATCCTCGTGGGGCTCTCATCTTATGAAGGCCCGATCGTCGTCGATCCCGTGCTCGCGTCGTCGCGCGGGGGAGCGCTCTTCAAAGGTTCGCTCGCGGACCTGTTCCCGCTGCTGCGTCGGGCGACGCTCGTGACGCCAAACGCGGCCGAAGCGGCGATCTTGGCCGGCGTCGCCGTGCGCGGGCTCGACGACGCGGCGGCGGCCGCGCGCGCGCTCGCCGACCGCGGCGTCGCCGCCGTGTTGGTGAAGGGGGGCCACCTCGGCGCGGCGCCAGCGCCCGTCACGGACACGCTGCTCGTCGACGGCGCCGTCCACCGGCTGCCGCACGCGCGCGTCGCGGGCGGCGACGTTCGCGGCACGGGCTGCGCCCTGGCGACGGCGATCGCCGTGCACCTCGGACGCGACGTCGGCCTTCGCGATGCCGTCGACGCCGGCACGGTCTGGCTCGGTCGCGCGCTCGCGGCCGCCGTCGACCTGGGCGACGAGCGCCACCTCGGCTGAGTCAGGGCCCGAGCTCGAGCCGAAGCATGGGCGTGCGCTTCACGGGCAGCAGGCCCATGAAGTTGCTGGGGTCGTTGTTGCGCACGAAGGCCTGGCCCGAGATGACGCTGCTGGCCCACAGCGTGGGATCGCCGCCAGATTTTCTGACGCCGACCCAGATGACGCCCTTGATGGGCTTCATGCCCGAGAGATCTTGGACGACCCATCGGCCGTCCCTGCCGTCCGACAGATCGTCCTTCGCGACCTGGCACGAGACCGTGCGCAACACCTCGCCGGGCGTCTCGAGCACCGTGCTGTCGTACATCGTGATCTCGAACGTGCCCTCGGCGCCGGCCTGCAGGCGCATGCGCAGCGGGTGGTGCTCGCCCTCGGGCAGCGCGAAGCGCAGCACGCTCTCGTACGTCATCGTCGGGAACGCGATCGTGCCCGTCGCGTGCGCGTCGTCGTAGGCCATGACGACCTCGCGCGAGCCACCGCCCGCCGTGGCCACGGCGCCCGAGGTGCCACAGCCGGCGAACGCGATCGCGAGGAGCGGAAGCGCCAGCTTCGAGGCGATGAGCGCGCCGACGCGCAGACGGGACATGGTCCCCCCAATATCGTCCATTTCGCGTCATTTCTGTACGGGCGCGTCACTGCTAGGATGTGCAGCTTCATGACCGAGATCGGCGTGGGTGTCGTTGGCGCCGGTCCGTGGGGCCTGAACGTGGCGCGCGCCTTCGCCACGGCCCGGGGCGCGCGGCTGCGCGTGATCGCGGACCTCGACGCCGAACGGAGGGCGCGGGCCGGCCACGCTCACGCCGGCGTCGCGGTCGTGAGCGACGTCGACGCCCTGCTCGCGACGAAGGACGTCGACGCCGTCGCGGTCGCCGTCGATTCGCCGCGGCACCACGAGGTCGCCAAGCGCGCGCTGCTCGCGGGACGCCACGTCCTCGTCGAAAAGCCCATGGCGCTGTCGGTCGCCCACGGCGCGGAGCTCGTCGAGCTCGCCGAGCGCGCCGGGCTCGTGCTCATGGTGGGCCACGTCCTGCTCCATCACCCGGGGATCGCGCGGGCGCGCGCCATCGTCGCGGGCGGGGAGCTCGGACGCACCTTGTACCTGCACGCGACGCGCGTCGGGTTCGGGACCGTGCGCCCCGGCGAGAGCGCGTGGTGGTCGATCGGGCCGCACGACGTCGCGGCGGCGCTGCACCTGTTCGACGCGACACCGACGACCGTGAGCGCGACGGGTGCGGGCTATCTCCAGCCGCGCCAGCACGACGTGACGTTCGCCACGTTGACCTTCGCCGACGGGCGCCTCGCGCACGTCCACGTGTCGTGGCTCGCGCCCGAGAGGCGCCGGCTGCTGACCGTCGTGGGCAGCCACAAGATGCTCACCTTCGACGAGACCGATCGCGAGCGTCCGCTGCGCGTGCACGACCGCGCGTTCGTGCCGGCGCGGATCGGCTTTCTCGGCCGCGCGGGCGAGATCGACGCGCCCGCCTTGCCCGTCGTCGAGCCGCTGCTCGCCGAGTGCGAGCACTTCGTCGACTGCGTCGCGCGCGGCGCGCGCGGCGGCCAGGTGCGCGGCGACGGCGCGCACGCGCTCGCCGTGCTGCGCGTGCTCGCGGCGGGCGAGCGCTCGATGCGCGCGGGCGGCGCGCCCATCGAGGTCGCATGATCGGCATCATCGGATGAAGGCCTGGGCGCACGCGACGGCCGTCGTCGACGCGGGCGCGCACGTGGGCGCCGGCACGAAGATCTGGCACTTCTGTCACGTCATGAAGGACGCGCGCGTGGGCACGGGCTGCGTGCTCGGGCAGAACGTCTTCGTCGCCTCGGGCGCCGTCGTGGGCGATCGGTGCCACGTGCAGAACAACGTCTCGATCTACGGCGGCGTCGCGCTCGAGGACGACGTCTTCGTCGGCCCGTCGGCCGTCTTCACGAACGTCAAGACGCCGCGCGCCGCCGTGAGCCGCAAGCACGCGTTCGTCGCGACGCGCGTGGGGCGCGGCGCGACGATCGGCGCCAACGCCACGATCGTCTGCGGCGTCGCGTTGGGCGCGCACGCGTTCGTGGGCGCGGGCGCCGTCGTCACGCGCGACGTGCCGGCGCACGCCCTCGTCGCGGGCGTGCCCGCGCGCCGCCTCGGGTGGATGTGCGCGTGCGGCGAGCGGCTGCCCAAGCGCGCGCGGGGGCGGATCACGTGCGGCGCCTGCGGCGCGACGTACCGCCTGGGACGCGCGGAGCGCGGGCTCGAAGCGGACGGCCGCGTTTGACGCTTCGTCTTGCGCATGGTCTCCTCACGCCGCGGTGAAGCTCTCGATCGTGATCCCGGTCTACAACGAGCTCGCGACCCTCAAGATCGCCGTCCAACGCGTCACGGCCCTCGAGCTCGACAAGGAGCTCGTCATCGTCGACGACGGGTCCACCGACGGCTCGCGCGAGCTCCTCGCCGCGCTCGCCGACCAGGGCCTCGCGGCGTGGCTGCCTGACGCCGGCACGCGCCGGGGAACCAACGAGATGAAGGTTCACCTGCAGCCACGCAACATGGGCAAGGGCGCGGCGCTGCGGACCGGATTCGCGATGACGACGGGCGACATCGTCGTCATTCAAGACGCCGACCTCGAGTACGATCCGCGGGACATCCCACGCCTCATCCAACCGATCGTCGACGGCATCGCCGACGCCGCGTTCGGATCGCGCTTCATCGGCTCGCCGCGCCGCGTGCTCTATTTCTGGCACATGGTGACGAACCAGGGCCTGACGTTGCTCTCGAACATGCTGAACGACCTGAACATCACCGACATGGAGACCTGCTACAAGGCCTTCCGCGCCGAGGTCATCAAGGACATCCTCATCGAGGAGGATCGCTTCGGCGTCGAGCCCGAGCTCATCGCGAAGCTGGCCGACAAGAAGCTCCGCATCTATGAGGTCCCCATCAGCTACCAAGGCCGGACGTACGCCGAGGGGAAGAAGATCGGCTGGAGGGACGGCGTGCGCGCGCTCTACTGCATCTTGAAGTACGGCCTCCGCCGCCCGAAGTGACGAGCGCATGAGGACGTCGTGACGGCGGCGGCGGAACGAGAGACGCTCCGCGCGCTGTTCGCGGCGCTCGCCGATCGCCGACGCGCCGCCACGCTCGTCGACGGGCCCGCGCTGCTGCCCGTGGCGCGACGCCACCGCCTCACGCCCTTGCTGTCGATGGAGTGCCGCGGCGCGCTCCCGCCGGCGTTCGACGCCGCCTGCCGCCAGGATCACGTCCGCACCGTGGCGCGCAACCTCGCGCTCGCGCTCGTCGCCGACGAGGCCGTCGCGGCGCTGTCGGCCGCCGGCGTCGAGGCGGCCCTCCTCAAGGGGGTCGCCTACGATCGGACGCTCTATGCGACGGCCGGCGCGCGGCCCACGAGCGACATCGATCTGCTCGTCCGCGAGCGCGATCGCCGCCGGGCGTTCGCCGTGCTCGACGGCCTGGGCTTCGAGCCGAAGGCCGCCGCGCCCGGCTTCGACGACGCGGATTACCACGAGGTCGCGTGGCGGCGGCACGGCGTCGAGATCGATCTTCACATGGCGCTCGCGCCCTACGCCCGCTGCGCGATCGACTACGACGCCATCTGGTCGGCGATGCGGCCGCTGCCCATGGGCGCGGCGCGCGCCTTCGTCATGGCGCCCGAGCACGCCGCCGTCTTCCACGCCCTGCACATGGCCATCGATCACTTCGACGTGCCCGCGCTGTATCTGATCGATCTCGCGCGACTTCTGCCGACGAGCACCGCGGTCGCGTCGGTCCGCGAGATCGCGTGGAGGTGGCGCTGCGGTCGGCCTCTCGAGACGAGCGTCGTGCTGGCGGCGGCGTTTCAGCCGGACTGGGACGGCGGCCTCCAGAGACGTGCGGACGCGCGCGTTCCGGCGCGGATCGCGGCCCGCTTCGGCGGCGTCGCGCGCCTCCCGCGTGCCGAGCAGCTGCTGCGCAAGCTCCTCCACTTCGACACGCTCGGCGACGCTCTTCGGTACACGCGCGTGCAGACGGTGCGCAACCTGCGAGAGCGCGTGCGGCGTCATCGCCCGGCGCGTGAGCGCCTCGGCCTCTGATCAAAAACGGGCGCCGCTCCCGTGGGATGCGATAGAAATGCGACCGAGATGGATCTGGCATCGGAGCGCTCGTGACTCGAGTCCTGGTCGTCAATGACTACTCGCTCGTCGACAGTTGGCGCGGCGCCAAGGAAGGCCGCTCTCCGTCGCATTTTCTGTACGGCGTCGATCACCTCGAGCGCGAGGGATTCGACGTCACGATCATCTCGGACGAATGGTCGCGCTGGCTGGCCGGCGTCGATCGCTGGCTGGGTCGCCTCCCGATGCCCTTCGGCAGCATCGGGAGCATCGATCGACAGCTGGCGGCGGCGCGCTTCCTCGATGACGTCGACGCGATCTACGCGCCTTGCCAGACTCAGATCCAGGCGCTGACTTACCTGCGCGCCCTCGGAGTCATTCGAGTCCCCATCGTCGTCCTCGGCCATCACCCCCTCGTACGGGGACGTCTCGGACGCGTGCGCCGGCCTCTCATCAGCTTGATGCTGCAGGGTCTGTCGGCGCTGCCGACCCTCAGTCGAGCCGTCGCCGAGGAGGCCAACGAGATCGCGCAGCGATCCGTGGCGACCGCCCTTCGTTGGGGCCCAGAGGCTTCGTTCTATCCCCCCCCGATCTATCCGGGCCGCGGCGTCTTCGCGGCCGGACGCACGGGCCGCGACTTCGCCACCTTCGGTCGGGCCGCGACGATCGCCGCCGCCCCGGCGACGATCCTGACGTTCAGATCCTCCGTGACCCCGGACTTCCGGTCGTTTGGTCCCAACGTCGAGGTCATCGTGCCGGATCGGTTCATCGACTATTCAGAGACGGCGCACATGTTCGCCGCCGCGCGCGCGTTGGCCATTCCGATGGCGCGACAGGACGGGCTCTGCGGCCTCACGAGCCTCATGGACGCGCTCGGGGCCGGCAAGGCGGTCATCATGACCCGGAATGCCCTGATCGATCTCGACATCGAGAAGCTGGGCATCGGGCGGTGGGTCGAGCCTGGCGACGTCCAGGGATGGGCCGACGCCATTCGCTTCTTCGAGGACAACCCGGACGCGGCCGCCGAAATGGGGTCGCGCGCGCGCGCGCTCGTCGACCACGGCCTCGACTACCGGACCTTCTCCGACGAGATCGTTCGTCTCGTCCGCGACGGCATCGCGGACGCGCGATAGCGCCCCGTCAGAACGGTCTGAAGTGGCGCCAATCGCGCTCGTCGGCGCCCTTTTTGCGAAGGAACGCGAGGTTGCTGAACCCGAACCGGGACCAAGGCTCGAGGAGCTCGCGCGCGAAGAACCTCTCGGCGCGAGGCAAACGCTTGAGCCCCGACGCGATCCCGTTCGCGAGGACCGAACGCACCGATGTCTGTCGACTGGACGGTTGCTCGGGAACACCTGACGGACTGTAGATTTCGTAATTTGGATTGGCGAGGATGTAACGAACGACCTTCTGGAGCGACGGCATCCATAGATCGTGAAAGGCGACGACGCCGCCGATCTCCAACTTCTTGTCCGCGAGGACAAAATCCAGCATCGACGTGTCGAACAGGTGCGAGGCGTCGATGAACACGAACTGCAACGGCGGAAGCGCAGGCAGGGCATCCTCTGGAAACCGCTCCTGGAAATGGAGACGGTGGGCGAGGCCTGCCTTCTGGACGTTACGGAGGCCGGAGTTCTTGGCGTACTTCGACTGATAGGGATCGCAGGCGTGGTGCGTGCCTCTTCCCTGGTCTTCCAGCCCTTTTAGGATCGCGAGGCCGGATCCGGCGCAGCAGAAGCCAATCTCGGCCGAGTGCTCGGGACCAATCTCCCGCACCGCCGTGTAGATCTCGAGCGCCTCGGCGATGTTGATGGCGTCGAAGAAGAAGGACGCGTCGGTCTCGGGCTGGATCCCCACACCGCCTGCCTGCAGCATCTCCTGAGAGATGTCCGGCGCAATCGCGGGGCTGGTCGCCGGCGCGATGATGAGACGTCGCAACAGCTCGGGCAGATCGGATTCAGAGAATGGCATGATCGAAAAAGGCGCCTAGCGTAGCACACGCGACCGTCGAGCCTTCTGCTCTTGTCTCCTGCTCGCCTGCTCGACTCCTCTCGGCTCAACGGGGCCGCGTGACCGACGACGCAGGCGCGTCTTGACAGCACGAACGACCTGAGCGGAAGCTGCCCCCCTCGTCGATGTCTTCAACCGTCAGCCCCGAGTTTCACGTGTCGGAGTCTGCCCCCTCCGTCGCGGACACCGACCGACTGGTCGAATTCTGGCGCCCGCACCTGCGCGGGCGAATTCTCGACGTCGGCTGTGGAGAGGGCCATCTCCTCTCCGGCCTCCGTCGCGCCGGCTTCGACGCCGAAGGCGTGGACATGACCCCCGAGCTGGTCTCGCGCGCGGCGGAGCGTGGCGTCCCGGTCGCCCAGGGTGACGCGCTCGCCTTCATCGCGTCCCAGGGGCACCGCTTCGACACGTTCTTGCTGATGGACTTCGTCGAGCACGTCCCCTTCGACACCGTCGCGGGGATTCTCGAGGCGCTGCCGCCGGGGAGCTCCTGCGTCATTCAGACGCCCAACACGAACTCGATCATCGGTCACCAGTTCTACCTCCAGGTGCCGAGCCACGTGACACCTCTGTCCCCGAGCGTCCTCGACAAGATGTTGGCGCGCGCGCGCATGACGGTGAAGGCGAAGGGGACGCTCTGGGGCGGCCTCCCGTGGACGGGGCTTCGCCGCCGCGTCACGCTGTTCCTCCTCGAGAAGCTGATCGGCGTGACGATGATGCCCTTGATCGTCGAGGGGGCGAACTACTTCGTGGTCGCGGAGAAACGCGCTCGATCGTAGATCGATCTCAGATCCGCCTGCCGGATCCCTTTCCGCGCGATTCCTTGAGAAGCCGTACGACGCGGAGCAGATCGGGTCGCATCGTGAGCCACGCGAGCGCTGCATAGAGCAGCGCGCCCTCGACCGCGCCCACCGCCAAGCCGATGCGGGTGCCCTTGAGCCCCAACAGGGACACCGACAGCCGCACCAAGCCGGCCATGAGCAAGCTGGTCGATACGGGCGCCAGCAACGCGCCCCAGAAGTCGACGCCCAGGGAAAGTCGGCGGTAGAGCAGCCAGACGAAGACGACCGCCCCGATGACGATCGAGAAAGACCAGGCCGCGACCATGCCGACCACCGATCCGGACAAGACGCCGAGGATGGCCGCGCCCCAACACATGGGAATGAACGCGATGGCGGCCCGCAACAACGTGCCCGCCCGACCTTGCGCCACCAAGACGGACATCGCGAGGTAACCCATCGGCGCGACGAGGCTCGTCAGCGCGTAGATGCGCAGGACGGGCTCGAGGCCGAACCAGCGCGGTGGCAACAGCGCGACGATCTCGGGTGCGATCGCGACCGTCCCCAAGCTGAAGGGTCCGACGACCATGAGGATCAGTCTCGCGGCGGACTTGAACGCCTGGGCCTGTCGCGCGTCGTCCCCGAGCTCGACGGCCGCGGGCAAGAAGACGGAGTACATCGCCACGCTGAGCCTCTCCACGGGAAAGAACACGAGCTTCATCCCCATCCCCATGAAGCCGAGCGCAGACGATCCCAAGAATCGACCGGCCAGGATGTTGTCCAGGGCCCGGCCGACCGTTATGGACAGGCTGAACCCGCTCAGGCGCGAGGCCACGTGGGTCAGGTCGCGTGCTCGGTCACGCGACCACAGCCGCAAGCTCATCTTGGGCGGCGAGATCACCATGACCATCAGGCCTTGGAGCACGAACACCGACACTCCTTGCGCGACCAGAGCCCAAACGCCGAAGCCGCGCATGGCGAGCCCGACCGTGAGCGCGAGCGACAGGGTGGTGCCGACCATGTTGATGAGCGTGATCTCGCGGAAGCGCATCGCCCGCGAGAGCTTCGCGATCGACACGCGCATGGGCGCCGCGAGGAGAAACGTCGATGCGAGCGCGAACGAGATCCAGGTGATCGAGTGGTTCTTGTAAAACCACGCCAAGATTGGCGCCCCGATGGCCGAGGCGAGCGTCAATACGGCTCCCCCGATCAAGCTCAGCCAAAAGGCCGTCGCCTCTGCGGCGTCGTCGATCTCGGGAAGCCTCATCACGGCGTTGGTGATTCCCGAGTCGCCGATGACGCCCAAGAACCCGCTGACGGTGGCCGCCATGCCGAGGACGCCATAATCCGCGGGCGACAGCCATCGTGTGAGGAGCGCGAAGGAAACCAGGCCCAAAACGACCTGATAAACCTGGCCGACGAGGGACCAGACGCTCGAGCCCGCGGCGCGCGCCGCGAGGCGCGGCGGAGCGGATTCTGGCCTCTCGCCGAGGCTCTCCGCGCTCGAATTGGGTTGGTCCGAATCGGGCATCCGAGCTTGCCGGTCCTCTCTATCATACCGGAGCACCCCTGACCATTTGACGCCGTGGCCTCTCGTCGCCTAGCGTCCCGGCCCTCTAGATGAACATCCTCATGTTCACCCACGCGAGGAGCCGAACCGGGACGTGGTATCGGGTTTTCAACCTCGCGGCCGGGTTGGTCCGCCGCGGACATTCGGTTCGCATCGCGAAGTTGGGTCTTCAGCGGCTCGTTCCCCGGGAGACCATCGAAGACGGCGTCTCGGTCATCGATCTCCCGAGGCTGTGGGGTTCCAGCCTGTTCGAGGACGCGACGCGGATGCCACAGGACATCGTCGGCCGGCTCGCGCTCCAGGTCTTCGGTCCGTACGACATCGTCCACGCCTTCACGCATCACCTCAACGCGCTCTTGCCGGCGCTCATGGGGTCGCGGCTTCGCCGGGGCACGACCGTCCTCGGAGATCGGGACGACCTTTGGTCCGAAGGCGGCCTCCTCGGCCCGCCGCCAGACGCGGGGCCATGGTCCAGGCGGGCGAACTATCGCTTTCACGCCTGGACCGAGCACAACATGGGGCGATGGCTGGGCGCGATGACCGTCGCGAGCGACGATCTGTTGAAACGAGTTCTGGCGACGGGCGTGCCGGCGGACCGCGTCCGCAAGGTGATCAACGGTTGCCCGATCGACAGAATCGCGCCGGGAGACCGCGCCGTGGCTCGGGCGAGGCTCGGCTTGCCTCGAGACCGACAGATCGCTCTGTTCGTCGGTGTCGGTCAGTACGACGTGGACCTCATCCTGGATGCTCTCCGAGAGCTGAAGCAGCGCAATGCCGGGAAACCACTGCCGCTCACCGTGCTCGTTGGTCCGCACGCGGACTCCATGCGGACGTGGGCCGAAGATCGCGGCGTCTCCGAGGACGTCGTGACGACGGGGTTTCTGCCCGACGCTCAACTACCGACGTATCTTCAAGCCGCGGACGTCGGGCTCTTGCCGTTCGCGGACAAGCCGTTGAACCGCGCTCGGTTTCCGATCAAGCTCGGTGACTACCTCGCCGCGGGCTTGCCCGTGCTCACGAACAACGTCGGCGAGATGGGCCGCATCGTTCGCGAAGAGGACGCGGGAGAGGTCACGGAGTCCGACCCGTGGTCTTATGCCTCGGGCTTGTCGCGGATCTTGGAGAGCGCGTCTCGGCTCGAAGGCTATCGCGAGCGGGCGCGCGCGGCGGCCGAGAAGATGAGCTGGAGCGCCGTCAGCGGAGAGCTCGAGACGTTCTACCTCACCCTCCGCGCCGCCGACGACGCGACCCACTGAAACGACGCGGGCCTACCGCCAGTGAATCAGCCCCGTTCCGCTCCAATGGCCGAACGAGGTCATGTCCAGCTTGGGACGCGCGACCTCTTGCCAGATCGACAACATGTTCCACAGCTTGATGTCGTCGAAAATCAGGATCGGGGGCGAGGCGAAGCTCACCTCATTGAGAAATTTCAGGAACACCCGCTCGAAGTTTCCGTCCTTTGGACCGTCTATGAAGAAGAGATCGGTCTGCGCGAGCAGGTCGCGATGTTTTTCGAAGACGGCGCGATTCGACAGGTCGCCGAGCTCCTGCCGGAGGCGCCCATCGCGAAAGTCTGCTTCGCGGAGCACCGTATCGCCGCCCCACGCCAGCGGACCGCTGTAATTCCACGGCAGGACGTCGAACGAAACGATCTGGGAGGTCGTGGGGAGAGCGGAGAGCATCGCCAACGCCGACAGTCCGGACGCCGTCCCGATTTCGATGACTCGCCTCGGCTTGACGATGGCGCAAAGCGACGCGATCAGGCGGTAGTGCTCACCCGGCCAGAGCTCGAGGACGGCCATGGCGTCCGCGCTCAGTCTTTCGGACAATGAAGAAAATGACAGGTTTCGCGCTCCGCCAATGGCGTCGACGGCGATTCCCAGGAGGTGCGCGTCCGCTCGTCCCCGGTCCATCGACGCGCTGCCGACATAACAATAGCTAGCCCATTGCGATTGAAAGGGAGGCGGCAAGAGCAGTCGAATTGCCTTGGAGCGCGCGCGCGTAGCAAGGTTTGTGAGCTTCATGTTCAAACGTTGCGGCCCTTCTCAATGAACACGATGTTGTGATAGCAGTGAATTGAAACGATCGATTTGTCGAACGGGCCGGGAGCGCGGCGGGGCTCTCGCAGCTCCTCGTGATTGAGACCGTCGAGCAGGTCCTTGACGAATCCCATGCTCGTGTCCGTCCGTTGTAGATCCGTCGACGATCCCCCGAACGCCTCCCAGTACGCGCTCTGCGTGTCTTCGATCACATAGATCCCAGCGTCGTCGAGGAGGGGGAAGAGGATCTTGAACGACGCGATGACATGTTCGTTCATGTGACTGCCGTCGTCGATCACGATGTCGACTCCGCCCATCTTCTCGACGACCCCGCGCATGAACGCCTCGTCGGCCTGACTTCCGCGAAAGGTGCGAACGCGCCCGCCGTCGTGCGGCGTCTTGTCGTAAATGTCGACCCCCACGACATCGGCGCGTGGGAAATAGGTCTCCCACATGCGAAGAGAGCCGCCGCCGGCGGCCGGCGTGTCATATCCGCCGATTCCGATCTCGAGGATCTTCAACGGCCGAAGGCGCAGGCTCTCGAAGTGACGTTCGTAGATCGTATGGAACCAGGGGTGCTTGCCTGCGCCGAACGCCTCGCCGATCCGTCGCAGATCTTGCCCGTGGCGAACGGAGAGCCAGGTCTTCTGACCCTTGCGATAAACGCGCTTGAGTTGGTCAATTTCGGTTTGACCGAGGCGGCTCTTGAGCAACCGTTTGATGGGTTCTTGTCCGTACATTTTCGAGACCATACCTCGAATGAACGCGCCCCGACCAGTCGAGCCGTCCGTTGCGCCGCAGGGCCGCGACGGCGCCGTGATCAGCTGACGACGTCGGCGCCGAGCGTGCGGCAACGCCACATCACGGTGCTGTTGAGCAGCGCGCCCGTGCCGGGCAGCGGTGAGAAGACGGTCTGCTCGATCCGCATGCGCGACCGGAGCGCAGACTCGACCTCGCGATAGTCGAAGCCCTTGTGGCCGTTCGAGCTGATCTCCTCGCGCCTGCGGCCCGCATCGAACGCGCGCGTGTCCCACAGCACGGCGGCCGAGAACAGCTCATCGAGGCGGTACGGCTCGTACCCGTAGGGCCGCCGCAGCCCCGCGAAGTAGCGCCCCACCTGCTTGCCGACGAGGCTCGGGCCGATCTCGATCGGAACGGTGACGACGACGCAGGCGCCGGGCCGGCAGCAGCGGACGATCGCGTCGAGGACGACCTCGGGACTCTGAACGTGCTCGAGGGTCTCCGTGCAGAGCGCGAGATCGCAGGAGCCCGCGGGCACGGTCTCGGCGAGCTCGGAGGGATCGAGGAAGCGGAAGCCCTCGACGTCGGCGAACGTTTGCGCGGCAGCCTCACGCATCGTGGGTTCATTGTCGACGCCGTAACCGCTGCGCACGATGCCGAGCGTGTGGGCGCGCCGCAGGACCAACCCGTCGCCACAACCGAAATCGATGCCCACGCCGCCGCGCACGCCGGCCGCCAGCTCGAGCGTCCGCCGATATCGCCCCCCGTGCGCCAGGCGCGTGAGGAAGTTGCCGTGCTTGAGCAGCCGTTCGGAGTAAGCCATGGCGCTCGATTGTGTCGCAGCTCTCGCCGACCGGCGACAGAATTCAACTCCTGTCGACGATTGGAGATTTTGCCCGCTTCACTCCACCTTGATAGGATTCGCCGCTTGCCGGACCCGACGAAGACCAAGACCGCGCTCATCTGTGGCGCCTCTGGACAGGACGCCGCTTGGCTCTCCAAGCACCTCCTCGAGAAGGGCTACCAGATCGTCGGCACCTCGCGCGACGCCGGCATGGCGTCGTTCGGAAACCTCGTCAAGGTCGGCGTCCGGGAGCAGGTCCGAATCATGTCGGCCACCCTCACGGACTTTCGCAGCCTCATCCGCGTGCTCCTCGAGGTGCAGCCCGATGAGATCTACAACTTCTCGGGCCAGACGTCCGTCGGCCTGTCATTCGAACAGCCAGCCGAGGCGCTGGAGAGCATCGCCGTCGGAACCCTGAACATGCTCGAGGCGATCCGGATGCTCAAGCGACCGGTGCGCTTCTACAACGCGTGCTCGAGCGAGTGCTTCGGCGACACGCTGAGCGAGCCCGCCGACGAGAGCACGCCCTTTCGGCCGCGGAGCCCCTACGGCGTCGCGAAGGCGGCGGCGTTTTGGCAGGTGAGCAGCTACCGCGAGGCTTACGGCCTGTACGCCTGCTCCGGAATCCTCTTCAACCACGAGTCTCCCCTGCGCCCCGAGCGCTTCGTCACTCAGAAGGTCGTCGCCGCCGCGTGCCGGATCGCCGCCGGCAGCCGCGAGCGCCTCAAGCTCGGCGATCTCTCGGTTCGGCGTGACTGGGGCTGGGCGCCGGAATACGTCGACGCCATGTGGCGCATGCTCCAGGCCGATCGGCCCGAGGATTACGTCATCTGCACGGGCGAGACGACCACGCTCTCGGCCTTCGTCGACGAGGCCTTCTCCGCCTTGGGCCTTCGGGCGGCCGACCACGTCGAGCAGGATCCGTCGCTCTTCCGCCCCGCCGATCTCCGCAGCAGCATCGGGAACCCCGCCAAGGCCCGAGATCGACTGGGCTGGGCGGCGAAATTCAAGATGCGCGACGTGGTTCGCGCCATGGTCGAGGCGGAACAGAGCCGCGCGCGTCCGGGGCCATGATCCCGAGCCGGAGGATCCCGGTCCGAACCGGCAGATTCCCGGCAGATTCCCGGCAGATTCCCGAAAAGTAGAGTCGCCTCACGGTCTTGCGCGCTGTTTTGGCGTGCTGTACCCTAGCACGGTGACTTCTGCCACCGATACCGACACGTCGGTCGATAGTGCCCCCGGCTCCAAGGTCGACCTGCTGTCGTACTGGCGCACGATCCGCAAGCGCTGGCCGTTCGTCGTCCTGTCGATGATCATCGCGACGGTCGTCGCGTTCGTCTACACGTACCGACAGGCCAAGGTCTACGAGTCCACCTGCCAGATCATCATCGACTCGCAGCCGCCGCAGGTTTTGCCCGGATCAAAAGAAGTCGTCGAGATGGGGACCGGCTCCTTCTGGGGCAACAAGGAATTCTACGAGACGCAGTACCGGATCATCCAGTCGACGAACGTCGGGCAGCGCACCGCGGAGAAGCTGGGGCTTCAGTACGACCCGGACTACGTGGCGGTGCTGGGCCCGAACCACGACCTCGCTTCACTCGGGCGGGCGATCGCGGCGCAGGTCTCGGTCAAGCCGCTCAAGGACTCGCGCCTGGCGCTCATCACGGTGACCGACGAAAAGCCGCAGCGCGCGGCGCTCATCGCCAACACGATCGCCGACACGTACATCGAATACAACCTCGACTACAAGCTCGAGGGCGCGCGCACGGCCATGGCCTGGCTCGCCGAGCAGGAGTCCGATCTCAAGCGCCAGCTCGAGGAGTCGGAGCTCAAGCTCTACCAG
>Ga0210396_10003254_pt1 | contig 16274 bp, 18 predicted proteins | sample IncBWH17OmetaG_FD_155466 | JGI IMG/M metagenome (GOLD analysis project Ga0210396, IMG submission 155466) | Forest soil microbial communities from Barre Woods Harvard Forest LTER site, Petersham, Massachusetts, United States - Inc-BW-H-17-O ... | reverse complement strand
CAGCACCATGCGGTCGGGGAGGACAACAGAGCGTCGGACCTAATCGCTACGCTGAAAGTTTGGTCTCATTTCGCTTTTCGAGTGAGCCGCTTGCAGCGGCGGGGCTTGACTCATGTGCTACAACGAGTTCTCGTATTTTGTCCAGGAAGATGTCTAGGGTCGCGCCTTTGCCTACATGAGCGTCTACATGGCTCAATTCCTGCGGTCGCAAAAGAGCATAACCAGAAATTAGGACGATAGGAGTACCAGGACTGAAGCGCTTAATGGCCAGTATCGGGTCGGATCCAATCATTTTGAGCATTCGATAGTTCACCAGGACCAGGTCAAACCCGCTTTGCTGCATCCGTTCCAACGCCTCACCTGCGTCACGGGCGGCTACAACCTTATATCCGCTCCCTTCAATCACGAACTTCAGCATTCTTAAGGCCTTTGGGTTGTCGTCTACATAGAGAACGGTGCGTCGATTCCCGGCCTTCCAGCGCCCCCTCCGGTTATGGAACTTCCGATTGCCTCAGTTTTCATCAGGATCCACCCTGGTTGGAGGTTGGTCAGCCGATCGGGCGTACGGGAGATCAATGTCTCCGGTGTTGGTGGTTTTCCCACTTTCCGCCATGGCCTTCTCAGTCAAGTGAAAGTGATTCATGGGACGTTCATCCTTTCTTCCTCGATTCGGCGGCGCCCGTGCAGCGCGGTTCTTGCCAGCCTGAGAAATCAGCAGAGCATTGCATTCGTGAACGTGTCCCGGAACTCGACGGTTCGATGTTCACAGATCGTCAGAAGTTACATCAGCACAAACTGGCCTCGAGCGATGCTTCAGAGGAGTCATTTTTCAGGGCAATTCGTCCAATCAACTGAAGTCCGGTGTAAACCCGCATTAGGTTTTGTCGCCGCTCCGTCGAGTTGAGAGTGGAGGTCGAAATCAAGGTCAAGTCCCGCGGCACACATTCTTTTCCCGGTTGTAACTTTCTTGTCCGATCCCACATCGTATGGCCAGAAAGTGACACTCAGCTGATCGGGAGCAAAACAGCGAGATTTCCTCCAACGTGGGGATGACTTGCGACAATTCACTTTAATCCTCCCAAGTGGGGGATTTGGGCTTCTCCTGAGAACGAGTGTTGCTGTACCGAAATGCAAAATCAATTCGCAAAAGGAGCAAAAAGATGAGTAATTCAATGAAGGCGATGTTGGCTGGAGCAGCGCTGGCGGGCTTGTTGACGGGCACCACCGCGAAGCTTCAAGCACAAACGACGAACCAAAACCAGAACAATGCCGGGATCAGAGCTGTGAGCATGCAAGATGATGGCGGCACAAACAAGACGGACAAAGACAAAACTGAAAAGCATGCTTGTAAGGGGAAGAACTCCTGCAAAGGCAAGGGCGGTTGCAAGTCCAGCGACAACGGTTGCAAGGGCAAGAACGACTGCAAAGGCAAGGGTGGCTGCGCGACCGACGGATCGAAAAAAATGCCGGACGATCAACCCAAGCAGGAGCAGAACTAACGCACTTCAACCCCAATGGGTCGGGGTTGAGTGTCCCGGCCCTCTTTTTTCTTGGAAAAAAACTGACATGCCAGCAAATCCTTTCAACGGATTCACCGATTTTGGAGTGGGAATAGGTCTTCGCGTGCCTCACTATCGGCATATTCTCGCTGAGAAACCAGTTGTGAGTTGGTTCGAGATCATCTCAGAGAATTACATGATTGATGGCGGGCGCCCGCTGCATGTCCTCGATCAGATTCTTGATCGGTACCGGGTCGTACAGCATGGGGTTTCCATGTATTTTGGTTCCCCAGAACCACCGAATCGGGAGCACCTGAAAAAGCTCAAGACTCTGGTCAAGCGGACCCAGACGCCCTGGCTCACAGACCATCTTTGCTGGGGCAGTGTAGATGGCACGTACAGCCATGACCTGTTACCCATGCCGTACACGTTCGAGGCTGCTCGCCATACCGCACAGAAAATTCGCGAAGTACGGGACTTCCTTGAGATACCGATCGCGGTTGAGAACGTGAGCAGTTACGCCGAATTCCATGTGTCGGAGATGACCGAGTGGGAGTTTCTTACCGAAGTGGTGGAACTGGCAGATTGCGGAATTCTCTTGGACGTAAACAACATTTATGTCTCTTCTAGAAACCACAATTTCAATCCCTTGGATTACGTGAACGGGGTTCCAGCGGAGCGAGTGGCGCAGATACATATCGCAGGACACTCGAAGTTCGAAAAATACATTCTGGATACGCACGATCATCCGGTGATTGATCCGGTGTGGAAGCTCTATTCTCGCGCCATCGAACGCACAGGCCGCACGGCGACGCTTCTCGAGTGGGACGACAAAATTCCATCCTTTGAAGAGGTTCACAACGAGGCACTTAAAGCGAATCAGTTCGTCGCAGACATGGCGGTCACATCATGAACCTGCTCGAAATCCAACGCCGCATGCTAGTCGCGGTCATGCAACCCCTCACTAACGACGAGCAGATGCAGCCGCGTACTCGTGACGGCAAGTCCATGCACGACGTGGCTGCAGAGTTCATCAAACCGAATGATCGCCTGAGCTCATTTGAGCGTCTTGAGATCTACAATCGCCAATACTGGTTTCGCGTACTCGCCTCCTTGGACGAGGACTTTCGAGGTCTTCGGGCGATCGTCGGCCCACGACGATTTGAAGCATTGTGCAAGGCCTACCTTATCGAGTGTCCTTCTGAGTCATTTACTCTTCGAAATCTGGGCTCTCGCTTAGAGTGGTGGTTACGAAGCCATCCGGAACAGCTTCAACCGCGCGCAGGCCTGGCGCTGGATATGGTTCGCTTAGAATGGGCTGAAATCGAAGCTTTCGACGGTGCGGCAGAACCCGCCTTGGTCCCTGGAGATGTTCTGGCTTCGAATCCGGATCCGCGCTTCAGACTGCAACCATACCTTCAACTGCTTAGCTTTCATTACGCAGTAGATGACTTGCTGCTTGCTATCAGGAAGGATGACTCTGGCAGCGAGATGGCCAGTAACGCGGTTTCGGAGCGGGGAAAGCGAACCCACCTGCGCAAAGTCGCGCGTCAAAAGCCGCAAGCGATTTTCTTGGTAGTGCACCGCGTCGACGATTCAGTCTACTTCAAACGAATCGAGCCTGAAGCTTTCAAGTTTCTCAAGGCTCTGCGAGAGGGCAAAAGCCTCTCGGTCGCAGTGACGCAGGCTTTCGAGGGACGAGACATTCAAGAGAATAAGCTCCTCGCCACAGTGCAAGGTTGGTTTGAGAATTGGTCGAGCCTAGGCTGGTTTTGCGCCCCCAATTCTACAGACCAGGACTGTAGTTCCGAGTCGGGAAGACAATCATGAACAAGACCATCGATGCTGGTGCGCGAGCATATGCGCTTTTTGAACGGGCGTTCTCTTCTTTGCAGTCCCCGCTGCTCCTTGCTGTTCGCCTCTACTGGGGCTGGCAATTCTTTCAGACTGGACTCGGTAAGCTAATGCACATTCCAAAGGTCGTGGGGTTTTTCACGAGTTTGGGGATACCGCTACCGGCGTTCAACGCATACTTCGTCAGTTCGCTTGAACTTGTGGGCGGAGCCTTACTGTTTCTGGGCCTTGGGTCTAGAATCATCGCACTACCGCTCACGATCGATATGCTGGTAGCCTACATCACAGCCGACCGCGAGGCGTTATTTTCCATCTTCTCGGATCCCGGCAAGTTCTATGCCTCCGACGCGTATACATTCCTCTTTGCCTCCGTGCTTATTCTCATCTTCGGCCCGGGAAAAATCTCTGTCGATTATGCGATAGGTTATTTGTGGCGGAGGAGAGCCCCGAGGCCGCAGACCCTTCGTGAGAAGTCGGCCCTCGCTACCTGATTCGCAGCGCGGATTGATCGGCAATCGCATCTGTTTGAATCGATGAGGAGCGGGCCACGGTGAAACCCTGCACACAGCTCTAGTTTTCGACGCTTACGGTACGTTGTTCGATGTGCATTCGGTGATCGCACTTTGCGACCGCAAGTTCCCCGGCCAGGGCGCTGAACTGAGCAAGCTATGGCGCACCAAGCAACTGGAGTACACCTGGCTGCGCAGCCTCGTTGGACGGTACGAAGACTTTTGGAGTGTGACGGAATCGGCCCTGACATTTGCGTGCCGTAGTCTCAGCCTCGAGTGCCCTCCCGAGACGCGCCAAGAGTTGATGGAATCTTATCTGCACCTTGAAACATTTCCTGAGGTGCAGGCGACCTTGAGCAAATTGTCGCAATATAAGCTGGCCATCTTGTCGAATGGCTCGCCGAAGATGCTCGCTGCCGCAGTGAAGCACGCGGGTCTGAGAGGGATATTTAGCGACGTGATCAGCGCTGACGAAGTAAAGATCTATAAGTCAAGTCCGCGCGTGTACGGGTTGGTCTCGCAGCATTTGGGCGTGCCTGACAGTGCGATTGCGTTTGTATCGTCGAATTTCTGGGATATCGCCGGGGCCAAAAGCTTTGGGTTCTGGACGTGCTGGGTCAACCGGTGGAGTCTTCCTGAAGATGAACTGGGTATCACGCCAGATGCCACTGTGGACGATCTGGATAGGCTGATTCCTGTTCTGGAGGGATGAATTCATTCCTCCAGGTGCAATGTTTTCAAATCAACGTTGCATGGCGGTGCTCATCGGGACTTCCAGCCTGGTGCGGTTTGCCTTTGACCACAGTGTACTAAACGAAGTGTTGCAGTGAACGCACCTTTCTTCCGAACGGGGCTGAATTGCAAAAACCAGATCGTCAAGTGAAAAGTACCGTGTATCTAGCAGGGTTGCCCCCGCCTTTCTTGGAATCGTTTCAATCTTCTTTGGCGGTGACCGGATTTTGTCAGTGCGATAAAAGAAAAAATTGCGTTGAGCCTTCGATCTGCCGTCGCAGGACACACCACGAGGGACCATGAGTTCACGGCGTACGTTTATCCAAAGTGCAATCGGCGCAGCGACGGTTCTCGGCGGTGCCTCGCGGCTGCTTGGCATGAATCGAAAGCGGGCATCGGATCGTCCCAATAACCCGACACCATTGACAGTGATTAGCCCTGACCTGCAGGCCCTATCTTTCACAATCGACGATGGAGTCAAGGTGTTCCAACTCACGGCAGAACCGGTGAAGCGAAAAATCGCGCCCTGGAAGACGATCGATTGCTGGGGCTTTAACGGCTCATGCCCGGGCCCCACAATCCAGGTGAACGAGGGCGATCGTGTCCGCCTGATTCTGGAAAATCATCTGCCGGAATCGACCGCAATCCATTGGCATGGCCTGGAAATCCCCTACGCCATGGACGGGATGCCATACCTTTCCCAGAAGCCCATCGCGCCCGGCTCAAGGTTCGCATACGAATTCACAGTCCATCAGAACGGCACCTTCTTCTATCACTCGCATTCGCCCATGCAACAAATGATGGGCATGGTCGGCTTGTTTATTCTTCATCCGCAGCAAGCGCACGCTCCTGCGGTAGATCACGATTTTGCTGTCTTGCTGCAAGAGTGGGCCGTGCTGCCGAACAATACGGTACCCGACACGGCCAACATGGAATGGAACTGGCTGACGTTTAACGGTGCAGTGAGCCCGATGACGACTCCACTGATCGTGCGGCTAGGCAGTCGCGTGCGGATTCGATTTGTCAACATCGGTATGGATCACCACCCCATCCATCTACACGGCCACACCTTCGTTGTAACGGGCACGGAAGCTGGCCGACAGCCCGAAACAATGTGGGGGCCGATGAACACAGTTCTCGTGGGCGTTGCACAAGCGCGCGATATCGAATTCGTCGCCAACAATCCGGGCGAGTGGATGCTCCACTGCCATATGCCTCACCACAATATGAATGCGATGAGCGATCTGCTTGGCGATCGCATGATGATGACTGCTGACACCGAGGACGACCGGGCGCTTCGCCAGATGCAGACCCTTGCTGACGACGTCGGCTTCGAACATGTGCATCACGCGCCCATCGCGGCGGGCGCGAATCAAGTTCCAGGTTTTCCCCAGGATGCATTCATGGACATGGGCATGGATGAAGCCGTAGCCAAGCCGCAAAACAACGGTTTACCGAGGAACTGGAGTGCCATGATGATGGGGATGATGAGCCTGGTACGAGTGCTACCGCCCGATCTCTATGATGATGTCATGCGAGATATTCGCAACGGGTATATCAGCCCAGCCTCTTCGGCAACGGACCACTCAAACCATCATCATGAGGGAGGTGGAGAGTGAGGCGGCGATTTGCAGTATTTGCGCGCATCTTCGCGTGTTGCGTGCTGTTATCAGCCCCGGTTTTCCCACAAGAGCCAGCCCCTAATTCGCAGCCCGGAAATGGGTCCCAGAATACAGGTCAGAAGAACCCTGAGCAGCGACCTTTGCCGGAGCCCAAAGTATTCTTTCCCATGGCCGAGCAGCCCCAAATGGAGATGCACCATCACGGCTCGATTCCTGAAGTGATGCCGCAGTTCCCGCACCTGGGAGGTTCGCAGCGCATCGTGCCCGGCCCAATCTATCAGCTCGAAGATCTGGAACATATGGCGGCTGCCCACAATCCTACTTTGGCGCAGGCGCAACGCGCAGTTGAGGCGGCGCGCGGCAGGCAGCGGCAAAGTGGGTTATATCCAAACCCGACGATCGGCTACGAGGGCGACGAAATCCGGGGTGGAGCTTATGGCGGTGGTGAGCAGGGATTCTTTGTCGAACAGTACATCATTCTTGGCGGCAAGCTTGGGCTTAATCGCAAGGTGGGTGGCGGCGAAGTAAAGGAGCGCCAGGCGGAGGCTGAAGCGCAAAGCTACCGTGTGGAAAATGACGTACGTATGGCCTATTACCATACGCTCGCAGCACAGGAGAGACTCGCGATCGACCGTGATTTGGTTACCATCGCCCAGACCACGGTGCGAGTTGTGCGTCAGCTTGATAATGTCGGTGAAGCTGATGAAACAGAGCTCCTGGAGGCCGAGGCGGAAGAACAGGGCATGGAGATCGCTGCCGGGGTCAGCCAGCACGTGCTGCGGCGTGAGTGGGAGGCGCTTATTTCAGTGGTGGGTGTGCCGTCACTCCCTGCAGGCAGCGTCGCCGGAGCAATCGACACTGAGATACCTTCGCTAGACGAAGGACAATTGTTAGCTTCGCTGCTCACGTCTAGCCCCGCCAGAAAATCTGCGCAAGCCGGCGTCGAGCGTGCTGAAGCTGCGCTGCGCCGGGCGCAACATGAGGTGGTCCCTGATATTACTTTCAAGGGCGGCTTTCAACAGAATTACGAATTGCTCAACGCGTCTCCCAACCGCGAGGTTGGTCTGCAAGGCTTTGCGGAGGTTGGCTTACATCTCCATGTTTGGGACCGCAACCAGGGTGGCATCGCGGCTGCTCGCGCCGACCTCGAAATCGCACAGGACGACCTCACCCGAGTCGACCTCACACTTCGCAAGCGTTCCGCGATGTACACCGAAGACTATCGAAGCGCCCGCCTGACTGCCGACCGATATCGGACCGAGATCCTTCCTCGCCTGCAGCGAGCTTACGCGCTCATGACCAGGCAATACGGTGAAATGACGGCGTCGTTCATTCGCGTCCTCAACCTGCAAAGGATGCTTTACGAGAATGAAACAGACTACATCGAGGCTCTCGAACATGCCTGGATAAGCAGCGTCGCGCTGAGGGGATTTCTGCTGGATGGCAGTCTGGGCGACTCCACTTTGACACGCGATTCGTTCACAAGTGAGATCGAATCTAACAGACCAACAGCTCCAAAAGCCGGTCAGTTCGTACTCCCATCCAATTTTGCGCCTCAATAAGATTTAAAGGAGAGCATCCAGCAAAATGGCTAATTACATTTCGCCGACTTTCCGTGCGGGAGCCATTGTTGAGGTTTCAGGACATTACCGGGTTTTCCATGCACGCGCTCACAGCACTGTTCTAGATGTAATGTGTGTGGCCGGAGAGGTCTTTCCAGAGTGTCGCGAATGTGGTCGCAATGCCAAATTTACTTTGCAGCGGGATATTCCCCACGTACTTGAGTGCGCCCTGTTCGAATCCAGTCCTAAAGCTCCCTACCAGGATCGCCGAACGTCCTAGGCGTCATCCATGATGTTCTCACCGGTTCCTGGACAGGGCATTGCAGAGTTGCAGAGCGACCGCTGGCTTGTAGTTACAATGTGATCAGCAATCAGCGGCCCATCATGGAGCCCAAGACTCGTCGCGACGCGTTGCGAAAACCCAAGGGGCGGGTGTGTTGATAAAGAAGGAAGGTTTGTGGCATGACGAGGAGATCGCATCCATACCGTCCATACCGTAATCAGGTCAATCGGGGTTACTCAACGTTTCATCTGTGACTCGTGTTCCAGATTGGGGTCTGTGACAAAGGCGGTTTCGAATCCCACTCTCTCCGCCAGTTGTTCAATCAACTGAAAAGTTAGGGAATCAATCTGCCAGAATGGGAGGCCCGAAAAGGAATCGGCAGACGGTCTTTTATGTCGACGATAACCCTAGAACGCTGAGAGTGCTGACGTCAGTTCTCGAAGGCTGTGGCTACCAAGTGGTGATTGCCTGTAATGCCGGCGAGGCGTTGGAGCGGATGGAGCGTAAGGCCGTTGACTTGGTCTTGTTAACTTACCGATTGCCTCGGATGATCAGTTTCAAGCTGGCACGAGAGATCAAGCGGCTCAGTCCTGGTACACCGATCATTCTGGTTTGTGGCCACACTCTTCTGGCGCCAGAGGAATTGACCTATATTGACGCATATGTGGGTAAAGGGGCGACTCTGGATAGTTTGCTGACCAAAATGCGGCTACTTATCGGCAGGACATGAGATCATTCCACTGCTTTTTGAGCGGCCGATTTCGAAAGCAAAACGACCAAACGGGAGCGTTCCTACCGGCGAGTGCCAGTTCTTGGTTTGACCTCCGGGACCCTGCCTTGCCGCATGTTTTTGTGATAGAGAAACCCAGAGTTGAAATGAGAGAGCGTATCGCGTCGTCTACTCTATTGATAATCAGGAGCGTTTCGAAAGTTGCGCTGTTGATCTCGATGCTTGCATTCGCTAGCAATACCGGGAGGGACAAACTGACGACGATCACGGCTCCCGGCGGGGTCATCGATGTGTTTATTGCTCGCGAGGAAGGAGCCGCCGCTCGCGAAGATTTGATAGGTTGGGTCAACGCCGCCTCTAACTTGGTCGCTAAATATTTTGGTCGATATCCCGTGCCTTATGTAGCCGTGCGAATTACTACAAGCGACGGCAGGGGCGTTCACGATGGTAGGACCTTTGGCTCGCCAGCGGCTCTTATCATCATTTCGGTTGGCCGCAAGACAACCCCCGTGGATTTGAAGGAGGATTGGACCATGACACACGAGATGGTCCATTTGGCGTTCCCCGCGGTGGCGGAGAGACATCACTGGATTGAGGAAGGAACTGCCACATATGTAGAACCGATTGCTCGGGTACAGTCCGGGATCCTCGAACCCTCCAAGATGTGGAGCGATCTGATTCGCGATCTCCCTCAAGGACTCCCTCGGCCAGGAGATCGGGGGCTCGACGTTACACACACGTGGGGGCGGACGTACTGGGGAGGAGCCCTGTTTTGCCTTCTGGCGGACGTGGAAATCCACAAGAGAACTCACAATCAAAAGGGTCTTGAGGATGCATTGCGTGGAATTCTCGCCGCAGGCGGCAACATCACCGAGGACTGGCCGTTGGAGCGCGTGCTCAGAGTCGGAGATGAAGCCACGGGGACGCGTGTTTTAGAGAATCTCTATGAAGAGATGAAAGACAAACCCGAGACGGTCAATCTAGCAAGTTTGTGGAGAGAGTTGGGGATTCAGCGATTGGAGAACGGCGACATTTCTGTCGACGATGATGCTCCATTGGCTTCGGTGCGCAAAGCCATTACCGCGGGTAAAGGTTCATCCTGAGTGGCCCGGGACGGTGCCGAAGACTTTTTTGGTCGTTGAGGCTGCGCAGCCAAGTGTACTCCAGTTGCTTTCCTCCGGAACCGGCGCTTGCAATCCTGCGGGGACGAGGCGGACGGTCACTGAACTCATCACATCCCCGTCTTTCGATTGAGCCTTAGAGTGGTGATACGCGAAGCTAGTGTCGTTGGCTTCATGCCCAACAATTCCGCGGCACCGCCTGGGCCGAAGATCTTACCTCCGGTTTGCTTCAACGCGGCGGCGATGCCGTCGCGCTCCTGTCGCTTCAGTTCGCTGCGCGTCAGCAAGACCGGCGGTGGAGCCGTGCGCGTGTGCGCGGGAGGAGCGCCGGTTGCATTAGACCCGGTCAGGTCGAAACGCAGCGGGCCTCCTCGTGACAGGATGACGGCGCGCTCGATAGTGTTCTGAAGTTCGCGCACGTTACCGGGCCAGTCGTGGGCGGTGAGTTGGCTCAGCGCGGCCCGCGTCATTCGCGTGGCGGGGCGATTCATTCGCCGCTCGCTTTGCCCAAGGAAGTGTTCCACGAGCGCTGGGATGTCGTCACAGCATTCTCGCAGCGGCGGGACTTCAATCGGGAAAACGCTCAGGCGATAGAAAAGGTCCTGGCGGAAGCGGCCAGCATCCACTTCCTTCTTCAAGTCGCGGTTGGTCGCAGCGATGATACGGACATTGACCTTGCGCGTGCGTGTGTCGCCAACGCGCTCCAGTTCCTGCTCCTGCAAAACGCGCAACAGTTTCGCCTGCATTGCGAGCGGCACTTCGGCGATTTCGTCAAGGAAGAGTGTGCCACCGTCGGCCAGTTCGAAGCGGCCAGGCTTGTCTTTGAGCGCACCGGTGAATGCACCTCTCACGTGACCGAAGAATTCGCTCTCGAACAGACCCTCGGGCACTGCGCTGCAATTCAGCTTGATGAGGGGGCGGCCCTTTCGCTTGCTGTGGTCGTGAACTGCCCGGGCGACAAGTTCCTTGCCCGTGCCGCTTTCTCCGGTGACAAGAACGGAAGCATCCGTTGGCGCGACGAGCTGAATCTGTTGCTTCACTTTACGCAGCCCGGGACTCTCGCCAATGATGTCGCCAAAGTTGTGTCCGCTGCGGATTTCTTCCCACAGGTAGGCGTTCTGGTCCTGAAGCCGGGTGTGCTCCTGCTCCATCAATACCCGGTCCGTAATGTCGACGAACATCGTACGTGTGTAGTCGCCGCCAGCGGCCGGCCTGGACCACCACTGGACCCACACCGGCTTCCCGTCGTCCTTGCGGCGTAGTTCGAGGATAACCCCGCTGGTGTCGGTGCCGCGTCCGATGGAATCGAGCGCTTCGCGCAAGCGGCGCTGGGCGTCGGGGGTATCGGGCACGAGAGACTTCCCGGATATGCCGTTGATCTCTTCGGGCCTGAGGCCGAGGATCCTCATCGCCGCGCGGTTAGCCTGGATAAAACGAGAATCCAGCCCTTCGTGCACGTAGGCAATCGGGGCCTCGTCGAAAAGATCCCGGAACCGCTCCTCGCTCTGCCCCAGCGCCTCGTTCGCGAGACGCAGTTGCGTGCTCATCCTGCGCTCCGCCTGTTCAAGGTCGGCGACCTTGCTTGCCGCCAATCGCCGCTCCATTTGGTCCATGACTAGCGCCGCCAACTTCGTGAGCATCTGTGCTTCGGTCTTGGTTAGTTCGCGGGGCGCTCGGTCGACGACACACAGCGCGCCCAGATTGAAACCGTCAGCGGTGCGCAATGGAGCAGCAGCATAGAAACGCGCGCCGAAAGATCCAGCCACGAGCGGGTTGGCTTGAGCACGCCCGTCATTAATAGCGTCGCGAATGTGATACACCTCCGGCCCAAGAATCACTGACGCGCACAACCCATCCTCGCGCGCAACCTGCTGAGCTTCGATACCGTGATGCGACTTAAACCAGATGCGGTCGTGGTCCACGAGGCTGACAATTGCAATCGGCACCCGGAACAAACCTGCAGCCAGCTCTGCGATGTGATCGAACGCCCAGTCCGGCGGCGTATCAAGGATGCGATACCGCCGCAGCGCCTCCAGCCGTTTCAGTTCGTCTTTTGGCAACAAGCCTCTCATAGAATTGACAGGCGGAATTTACTACGATTTGTCGTAGAACGCCAACGAAAACTCGTAGCCTACGATATTTCGTACTACGAAATCCATGGCGAATCTTCGTAAAGGGCGTGTTTGCAATGCCGTAAGGAATACGTCTCGTGGCCCGCCGAGTGCTTAGATGTATGGTGCGCAAAGTTGTGGCCGACGACAGGAAGCATCGACGAAGAGGTGGAATGTGAGCTGCATCGATCAACTTGACCTCACCCAAAGAGGACACGAGATTCTTGAAGTGGGAGCCTCACCTAGGTCTTCAGCCACGACCAACGCCGTTCTCATCAAACGACAAGGTGACTCGTGCGAGGCTGAACTGATCGAACGCGTGCTCGGAGGAGACGACGAAGCCTTTCGCGAACTTGTGCGTCCTTGCGAACACGCCGTGTTCATGGCGACTCAAGTCATCTTGAAGAACGAAGCCGATGCAGAAGATGCGGCCCAGGAGGCTGTTCTCAAAGCGTTTACCAATCTTGCCAACTTCCGCGGCGACTCGAAATTTAGCACCTGGCTGATCCGCATCGCCACTAACGAAGCACTGATGAAGTTAAGAAAGCAACGCCACCAGAAGCTCCACGATTCCTTGGACGAACAGCGCGAGGGCGAGGAAGGCAACTATGTTCCCCGCGACTTTGCTGACTGGCGCGAGATTCCATCCGAGGCGGTGCAGAAAAAGGAGTTGCAGCAAGCACTATCCAGAGCGCTAGCTTCATTGACACCCAAGCATAGGGATGTATTTGTTCTCAGGGATGTGCAACACTTCAGTATCGAGGAAACCGCTCAGTTGCTCGGTATCAGGAAAAGCGCGGTGAAAACGCGCCTCTTGCGCGCTCGCCTTCAGATGCGTGACGCTCTTGCACCGGGTATCGACGGGAGTTGGAGCACCGGCCGGACTGAATACGAACAGGTGAGACCGTGGTAGTGGAAATCAGTTGCGAAGAGGTCTGGCGGGAGATCTCGAATTACCTGGAGGGCGAGATCGATGTGGAATTGCGCGCCAGGATGGAGGAACACCTCAGGGGCTGCAAGCATTGTACGGCAGTACTGGACGGGACTCGCAACATGGTGCAGCTAGTTGGCGACGCCACGGCTTTTGAGTTACCTGCAAGGTTCAGCCATCGTTTATATCAGAAACTTGACCGCAAACTGGCCGACGACCGCCCGTCTCGAAACGAAGAATGAGCGTCCGTATGAAAGGAATCTACGAGATAAATGTCGCTAAGACGGAGTTTAGAGAAGCCTACAACGCGGGGAATGTCGATCGCTTGCTGGCAGTATTCGCCGAGCAGTTCATGGACATGAGCGCTGGAGTGCCGATCTTCTCTGGTGCCGAGGCCAGGTCGGTGCTTCGGTCGCGCCTGGCGAAGCTTTTCGAGCAATATCAAGTGTCTCTGATAGTCACCATCATGACCATTCGAGTCTTCGGCAACATGGCCTTTGACTATGGTTGCCATGCCCTAACTCTGACGCCGAAGCGCGGCGGCACGCCGATGACCACGCGACAGCGATACTTCGAGACTTGGCGGAGGAACCCCAGCCGAGAATGGAAGATCGATTTCTACATCGACAACATGGATGTGGCGCCCCTGATGCCAAACGGAGATCTCCCAACTCCTTTGGCTTTTTGCTCGCCTGAAACGCACAAAAAGCGGAATCAGAAGCCAGCCAGGACAATGTAACTTCTTTTCCCACCATTCATCACATGCACATCTCGTGGTTCTCAGAGTCTGCGGTGGGTTAGACTGCGGCGCTGAACTCAAGTCGAGAGCCTTTGAAACCCACGGTGACTAACACAATTATGACTTCCACCGGGAATCAATCTTGCGTGTCTATCATAAATCGGGCTCGCCGCCGCTTAGGCAGTTTGTGTCAATAGCCACCTGGAACCAACTCGTCCGGCGAAGCTTTCTAGGGATGCTGGCGGGAGCGATAGCTAGCGTATCGCTGGTGCCGACTCTTGGTCATCCACGATGGAGCATTATCTTGGGAGTGGTGGTGGGTGCGGCCTATGCCGCCAGTTTGCGCCCCACCCGCGGCGCCTATGTCGACAATCTCATGGCGGCTGGTGCGCTCGGCGTTCCGCTCTGGGGCTTGATCAGCGTGATCGCATTGCCTTTGGTTTTCGGCCAGATGCCGGAATGGAGCGCGGAGCAGATGCGAGCACATTTCCCAGCTCTGGTCGGTTGGGTGGTGTACTGTGCCTCGCTTGGCCTCATCACCCAAGGCTTGAATGACATCGCGGAGAGTATCCTCGGCCCGGAGCCAATGTCCCGCTTGCAGGTGCCGTTGGTAACAAAGCGCATCGTCATCCTCGGTGGCGGATTCGGTGGCATGCGGACAGCAGAGTGTTTGGAAGAACAATTCCGTGCTGACCCCCCGGTCTCCGTCATCCTGGTAAGCGACACGAACGCGCTTCTGTTTACCCCCATGCTCGCGGAAGTGGCCGGAAGCAGTCTCGAACCCAGCCACATCAGCACTCCTTTGCGTAGCAGTCTGCATCGGACGGAGTTCATTCGTGGACACGCCGCAGAGATTGACCTCGAGCAGCGGCGGGTGATTCTGGGCGCTGACCAAGGCGCCGGGCCGCGACGGGAAATCCCATACGACCATTTGGTCCTGGCGCTCGGCTCGGTTTCGAATTACCTAAGAATGCCGAACATTGAGAGGTTCGCCTTCGGCTTCAAGACGCTGCTTGATGCCATACGGATTCGCAACCACGTCATTGAAATGTTCGAACGAGCCGACCTCGAGTCCGATCCTTCCAATCGCAGAGCGCTTCTCACGTTTGTAATAGCTGGTGGTGGATTCGCTGGCGTCGAGCTTGCTGGAGCTCTTAATGACTTCGCGCACGGGATTCTTGCCGATTATCCCAACCTCCGTTCAGAGGAGCTGAGCGTTTTGCTTGTCCACGCGCGCGACCGCATCCTGCCTGAGTTGAGCGAATCACTGGCCCGGTATGCTCAGGAAAAGATGGAAGCCCGTGGCGTCCGCTTCCGCTTGAATGCTCGCCTTACAGACGCGCAATCGGGCGTGGTCGTTCTGAGCGACGGTGAGATCAGGGCGGCGACCCTCGTATGGACCGCCGGCACAGCGCCGAATCCATTGCTGAAGTCACTGCCCGTCGAACGGGACCAGCGCGGCGCAGTCGTTGTCGATGAGACATTTGCTGTGAAGGGTCACAAAGATCTCTGGGCGCTCGGCGACTGTGCAGCGGTCACCGACACAAAGCACGGCAAGACGTGCCCGCCGACGGCCCAGTTTGCGCTTCGTCAAGCGGAGGTGCTCGCGAGGAATATTCGCGCCCAATTGGAGGGCCGCCCCACTCGGACTTTCCATTTCGATTCTCTCGGAGCGATGTGCGTTGTCGGGCACCAGACAGCCTGCGCGGAATTGACGGTACCCTTTGCTCGTACCACATCCGTGCGTTTTTCGGGGTTACTCGCCTGGCTGATGTGGCGCGGCATCTACTTGTCGAAACTTCCAGGAATAGAGCGGAAAATTCGTGTGCTGATGGACTGGACGGTCGAGCTCTTTTTCCCACGAGACATTGTCCAGACAATTGATCTGCGATAGAAGTCCTTCGGTAGAAGGCCCGGAGTAGGAGTCCGTATCATGGCAGCATCAGAGTCTTCGATTAGAGCGCAAGTCGAACCCGGCGTTGCTGGCTGGCTTTGGATTGAGCTTCTTCTAGGACTGGGTCTGGGTGCAGTAGGCGGCGCTCTGCGGAGCGCACTACTGACGAGCTCGTTGGCGCATGGCGTGCTCCTCGGTGGTCTTTTCGGGCTTGCTTTTGGCCTGTTCTTCGCCCAGCGCGCAACTAGTCCCGGCGCGGGATTGATCTGGGGTGTGGGCTCTGCCTTGCTCCTATGGGTGATGATTCCAGCCGGCATTCTCCCAATGTTGGCGGCCTCAAGCCATTCCATGGGCATGTTGAGGGATGCCCGAGCGCAGTTTCCGGAGCTTCTCGCATATCTGCTCTGCCTGGGGATGCCGATAGGTGTGGGGCTGGGCATTCGGGGCGGACTTCGCTCAAGAGACGGGCAGCTGCAGTTCCGTATGGGTCGCGCCGTCCTTGCTGGTGGGCTTGCGGGCACTCTGGGCGGCCTGATTTTCGGTCGCTGGATGTCCGAGGGAGATTTCTTCCCCCTGCTTGCCGGATTCGGGGAGCTTCACTCTCGCACCGCAAACATAACCTTGCATTTCGGCGTCGCGCTGGTCATCGGCGTCACCTTCGGGATGCTCTTCCAGCGTGACATCCGC
>Ga0210396_10003253_pt1 | contig 16277 bp, 13 predicted proteins | sample IncBWH17OmetaG_FD_155466 | JGI IMG/M metagenome (GOLD analysis project Ga0210396, IMG submission 155466) | Forest soil microbial communities from Barre Woods Harvard Forest LTER site, Petersham, Massachusetts, United States - Inc-BW-H-17-O ... | reverse complement strand
CGCATCGGCATCGCCTCTTGCGACGAACCAGTCAAGCGCGGCCCGCAGGTTGCCCAGCTCCGAGGTAAGGCGTTCCCGCCACATCGGCCCGGTGGCGCCTCGCAGACCCTCGTGGGCCTCCTCGGCCATCTGCCGGTAATACGCGCCGTGCCGGGCGCACATAGCGTCAACTTCGCCGGATTCATCAAGGCGGTCCCGGCCGTACTCCCACAGCGTCTGGAGCTGAATGAACCGGGCGTCAGGAGCGGCGACGAGGGACTTGTCGACCAGCCGACTCACAACGTCGAGGATCTCGCCGGCCGGCACCTGGTCGTCGGCGCAGACCGCCTCGGCGGCGCCCAGATCGCAGCCTCCGGCGAAGACCGACAGCCGGGCGAACAGGCGGCGCTCGTCCTCGAACAACAGGTCGTAGCTCCAGTCCACCACCGCCCGAAGGGTTTGCTGGCGGGGGAGGGCGGTACGGGCACCCACGGTGAGCAGCCGGAAGCGGTCGTCGAGCCGTTCCGCCAGCGTGGCCAGTGTCAGTGAACGAAGGCGGGCGGCGGCCAGTTCGACGGCCAGGGGAAGACCGTCCAACCGGCGGCAGATGTCATTGATTACAGGACGCGTGCGCCCGTCTGCGGTAAATCCGGGTCGCACCGCCCGAGCGCGATCGACGAACAGCTCGACTGCGGCCGGCAGGGCCAATGGGCCCACGGGCACCAGGACTTCGCCGGGAACGCCGAGCGGCTCGCGGCTCGTCGCGATCAGCCGCAGACCGGGCACCGTTCCGGCCAGCGTCTCGGCCAGGGCCGCCGCCTGGTCGATCATGTGTTCACAGTTGTCGAAAACGACCAGAAGCGACCGCCCGGCCAGGTAGCGCACGATGAGCTCCACCGTCGAGTCCGGCGAAGGCGGGCCGATGAGGCCCGCCGCGGCCGCCCCGAGCGCGCCGGCCACAGCCGGCGCAACCCCGTCAGGCTCGGTGACGCTCGCGAACTCGACCAGCCAGGCCCCGTCCCGGTGCTCTTCGCGCAGTGCGGCGGCCGTCTCCACCGCCAGCCGGGTCTTGCCCACCCCACCAGGACCGATCAGCGTCACCAGCCGGCCAGAGCGGACCGCCTCGCTCAGCTCCTCGACTTCCGCGCTGCGACCGACGAAGCTGCTCAATTGCTCCCGCAGGTTGCCCGTTGCCGTCGGCGCCGGAACCGCCTGGAAACCTGCCGGGCCGGCAGCGGCGAGTGATGGGTCCTGGGCCAGGATGCGGGCCTCGAGTTCGCGCAGGGCCGGGCCTGGGTCAATCCCCAGCTCGTCGACCAAATAGTCGCGAGCGTCGGTGTAGGCGCGCAAGGCCTCGGCCTGGCGGCCGGCCCGGTAAAGGGCGAGCATGAGCAGCTCCCGCAGTCGCTCGCGCAGCGGATGCTCCCGGCACAACGCCTCCAGCTCGCCTACGAGCTCGCCGTGACGGCCCAACACCAGGTCGGCTTCCACACGGGTCTCGATCGCCACCAGCAGCAACTCTTCCAGACGCGCTCGTTCGACATCAGCGAAGCCTGAGTACGCGAACTCGATGAGCGGCTCCCCCCGGCGGAGCCGTAGCGCTTCGCCCAGCGCCGTTGAGGCAAACGCTATCTCCCCCTCCTCAAACAAGCGCCGTCCCTTTGCCACCAGCTGCTCAAAACGGGACGCGTCGACATCATCTGGACCGACATCAAGGGCATAGCCGGCGTCGGTGGTGATGACCGCTGCCGCACCGAGGGTGCGGCGCAGCTGGCCGATCTGGGCCTGCAGGGCGTTGGCCGGGTGGGCCGCCTGCCCGTCACCCCACAGCGCGTCGATCAGCTGGTCGGCGCTGACCGGCTGACCCGGCCGCAGGGCCAGCAGGGCCAGCAGGGCCCGCTGCTTGGCCCCGTGGACCGGCACCGGCACGCCCGCTTGCTCCGCTTCAAGCTCGCCGAACAGCCGTACCTGCATGAGGCCACCATAGGTCCCGCCTCAGCGCCGCGACAGTGCCGCCTCAGCCGCCGGGCGCAGGCTGACGTCCAGGACCACTCAGCTCGAGGAGACCGACATGACCACCACCCTGCGAACCACGACAACCGAGCGAACCGCGGCAACGAAGCGCGCGCCGATGGACAAAATGCGGAGGACAGCGCTAACCGCCGGCGTCTTCTACCTGATCACCTTCATCTCGATCCCTACCCTCGCCCTCTACGGCCCGGTGAAGCACCACCGGGACTGGATCCTCACCTCCGGCTCCCACACTGGCGTACTCGTGGGCGGCTTCCTCGAGGTGATCGTCGCCCTCGCCGGCATCGGCACCGCCGTCACTCTGTACCCGGTGGTCAAGCGGCAGAACGAAGGCGTCGCGCTGGGCTTTGTCGCCGCCCGCGTCCTTGAAGCCGTCATGATCTTCACCGGCGTCATCAGCCTCCTGTCGCTGGTGACCTTGCGACAGGACCTGGGCGGAACGGCCGGAGCGAACGCGGCCGCGCTTGTCACCACCGGCGCGTCGCACGTCGCGGTCTACAACTGGACGTTCCTGCTCTCGCAGAGCCTCATGCCGGCCATCAACGCACTGCTGCTGGGCTCCTTGCTGTACCGGTCCCGGCTCGTGCCCCGCATCATTCCCGTGCTAGGTCTCATTGGAGCCCCCCTGCTCATCTGCACCGTCGTCGCAACGCTGTTCGGCGGCTTCAAGCTGGGCTCCCCCGAGCTGGCCGCGCTCCCGGTGGCTGCCTGGGAGCTGTCGCTGGGCGTCTGGCTAGTCGTCAAAGGCTTCAAGCCCTGCCCCATCGCCGCCGGAATGACCGCAGCCGACACCGCGCCCGCCTACCACGACGTCACCGCCTGATCAGAACATACGGCCGGGCCCGCCAAGGGCCCCGCCCACGGCCAGCTCTCTGCGCAAAATACCTTCCTGGTTGAGCGCCTTTACGCAGCGTCAACCCGCCGAGGAATCGGCTCCTACCCCGACTGGAGAAGTCAATGGATAACGCGGCCCGGACACGGCAGCGGGTACTAGCGATTTTCCTTCCCATCGCCGCCGTGCTCTACATAAGCGCCGAGGCACTAAGCCCCAAAGGCACCGACCAGGTGGCGACGGACACGGCCACCGCCCTCAAGCTGCTGGCCATCGCGGCGAAGAACCCGACACAGATCTACGTCGCGGGCACGTGTGCGGTTCTCGGGCTGGGGACGCTGGCCGTCTCGTATGCGGCGATCGCCACGCTCACCAGAGGGCGCGGTTCGGCCCTGGCCACGGTCGCGGCGCTGATCGGCGGCATCGGGGCCTTCTGCGGGGCCATCATCGAAGTCCTGGTCTTCCCCAACCTCGCCGCCGCCGCCACGGCCCACACGACACGAGGCGCGGCCGCGCAGTTCCTGGTAACAACGTTCAATTCCGGGTTCGGGCACGGGTTTGAATACGCGTATTTCATCGGCATTTACGTGGCGCCGTTGCTCATGGGGGTCGCGCTGTGGCGAAGCCGGGCCGTTCCGCGCTGGCTGGCGGTCCTGTTCGTCGCCGGCCTGGAAGTCGCCCAACAGCAGATATCCTCCGGTCCGGTCGTCGTCCTGTACATGCTGCCATTCGCGGCCGCGATGGTCCTGCTGGCCGCCCGGATCTGGCCGGCGGCCGCGCTGCCTGCCAGCCAGCCACACTTGGAGCCGGCCGGCGTACCGGTGTAGCAGCATTCAGAGGCCTCCCGGCAGAGCCAGAAGAGACGCTCTAACCGGGGGGCGCTCTGTTCCCTGGGGTTCCGTGCCGACCGAGGAGTGGGCTAGTGAGGTTGCGTCCTCTTCCTCGGTTGGACCCTGCCGCCTGGTACCGAAGCCCGAGCAGTTACCAAAGGTGATGAACGGATGAGCACTGCAGCAACCATACGACGCGCGCCAGTGATTCCAGCTCGGTGCCTCCGGTCCAGGAAACCAGCTATCTCAGCTGCCCTGAGGGGCGGATCGGCTACGACGTCGCAGGCGGCGGCTCCTGGTGATGCTGTGCCCGGCATGGCTGACCTGCCAGGCGGCCGCGGCCAGTTCCGAGACCTCACGAGCTGCGTCAGACTATTCCCGGAACCCGGCGGCCGTGACCTCGCCGAAGTGGCTCTGGCTGACCTGGCTATGACCCACCCTGAGACCGCTAGGCCCCACCAAGGCCGCCACAGGCTATCCGACTTTTTTTTGAGTATAGGCACATGAGCTGGAGAGCCCCGTTACGGAATCGAACCGTAGACCTTCTCCTTACCATGCATGCCGGTTTCGTCCGATGGCGTCGATCTGGGTCGGATTACCCCAGGCCAGGCAGATATCGGTGTCTGACCGCGTCGCGCTCCGTCTGGTGTTGCCTGGGGTCGTTGTCACTTGGATTGTCACTGACTTTCCGGATCCTGGGGACGTCGAAGGCTCGCACGCGATGCCGCTTGAGCCTGCTCTCTCCGGTAAGACAAGCTTACGATGGCGGACGAATCGACGAAGGCTGCGAACATGGCGGTGCGATTCCATGCCGCGGTTTCCTGCGGTGGTCCCGTAACTCCCTAATTGATTGAAGAAGCACAGCCGGGAAGCAGCTTGCCTGCGACCGTTGACGCCGGAGAACCCCGAACGGCCGGAATCCGTCTCCGACTGAACCTGAACTGCTTGGTCAACCGCGTAGTGGCTCCCGTGGTCGTTCGCAATGCCAACGGCCGATGGCGGGATGCGCCTCGATCGTCCTGCCCATCTCCGGCCGTGCAGGGGGCGTCATGCCGTGTCCAGGTTTTCGAGCACTACGGCTAGCCCCTGGCCGACGCCGATGCAGATAGCGGCGACTCCCCAGCGGCCACGGCGTTCGCGCAGCACTGATGCGAGTGTGCCGAGAATCCGGGCGCCGGATGCGCCCAGCGGGTGACCGATGGCGATGGCTCCGCCCTTCACGTTCACGATCTCTGGATTTTACCTTCCAGGCGTCGATGCAAGCCAGTGACTGCACGGCGAACGCCTCATTGAGCTCGACCGCACTGACATCAGGCCAGCCGATGCCAGCCGCCCGAAGCGCGCGATTGGCCGCCTCGACCGGTGCGTAGCCGAACATCTGCGGTTCCACAGCAGCTGTGCCACGTCCTGCCAGGCGCGCGAGCGGAGGTCCGCCGATGGCCTGGGCGGCTTGCTCCGAGGCGATCAGCAGGGCCGATGCGCCGTCGTTGAGCGGGGAGGCGTTGCCTGCGGTGATCGTGCCATCAGGCCGGAAGGCCGGCTTGATGGCGGCCAGTGCGGCAGCCGAGGTGTCAGCCCGGATAGCCTCGTCCCGGGCGAGCAATGTCCCAGGGACCGCACACGTCAGGTCGTCGTAAAAGCCTTCTCTCCAGGCCTGGTCGGCGAGCCTATGGGAACGTGCGGCGAATTCGTCCTGGCGCTCCCGGGAGATACCAAACCTTTCCCGCAGTCGCTCGTTGGCCTCGCCGAGTGAGATCGTCCATTCCTCGGGCATAGCCGGATTGACTAGTCGCCAGCCGAGGGTGGTGGATACCAGGGTCTCGCTGCCGGCGGGGAAGGCGCGACTCGGCTTGGGCACGACCCAAGGTGCCCGGCTCATCGACTCCACGCCGGCCGCGATCGCGATCTCCGCATCGCCGGTCTCGACTAGCCGCGACGAGATCATGGCCGCGTCGAGGCTGGATCCGCAAAGTCTGTTCACCGTCGTGGCGGGGAGGCTGACCGGCAAGCCGGCTAGCAGGACCGCCATCCGTGCGACGTTGCGGTTCTCCTCTCCCGCGCCGTTAGCGTTGCCCATCACGACCTCGCCTATCGCCGCAGGGTCGAGTCCCGGAGCCCGAGTCAGCAGGGCCGTCAGGACTGTCGAGGCCAGATCGTCCGGCCGTATCCCGGACAGCGCGCCACCGTACCGGCCGAACGGGGTCCGGATGGCAGCATAGAGGAACGCTGGAGAAGGAGACATGGTCTAGTGCTCCCTGGTCAGGGCCGAGGCGATAAGCCGGAAGATGCGCTGCGGAATCATATGGGCTCGATGATGGGATAGGCGGGTGTCCACATGGCCTGGGTGACTTGCTTAACGGGTGTTGTCAAGCGCGTTGAGCATCGGCGGGGACAGCACCGATCTGCCCCGCAGTCGAACCCGCGCCACCACGCCCTCCGGCGTCCAGGCCAGCACATAAGCGCGTTCCAAGATCACATCACCTAGCCAGCACCACGGTCGGCAGCTTGCGAGGATTCGTATCGGCCTGATGACCCATCGGTTATAACCCTTCAGGTGCGGATGGTGTCGATGGTCGGCGCGGCGATGAGAGACGCCTGCGTCCTGTCGCGGACAGCCTCGATGCTGATGCCGGGGGCCACTTCCCTGAGCACCAGCCCGTGACCGGTGACGTCGATGACAGCTAGATCGGTGATGATGCGATCGACCACGCGGCGGCCGGTCAGCGGCAGGCTGCACTCGCTGACGATTTTTGCCGAACCGTCACGGGCGGTGTGCTCCATCAGGACGATGACCCGGCGGGCGCCGTGGACGAGGTCCATGGCGCCGCCCATGCCCTTGACCATCTTGCCGGGGATCATCCAATTGGCCAGGTCGCCGGCCGCCGATACCTGCATGGCGCCGAGGATGGCGGCGTCGATGTGGCCGCCGCGGATCATGCCGAAGCTGAGGGCGGAGTCGAAGAAGCTGGCGCCGGGCTGCACGGTCACGGTTTCCTTGCCCGCGTTGATCAGGTCGGGATCGACTTCGTCGTCGTAGGGGTAGGCGCCAACGCCGAGGATGCCGTTTTCGGACTGCAACATGACGGTAATGTCGGCCGCGAGATGGCTGGGGATCAGGGTCGGGAGCCCGATGCCGAGGTTGACGTACTGGCCGCTGCGCAGTTCGCGGGCCGCGCGGGCGGCCATCTGGTCGCGGGTCAGGGTCATCACCCACCGGTTCCTTGCCCGGAATGGGCACCGGTCAGGGACCGCTCGCCCCTGGTGGTGCGTTTTTCGATGGGCTTGCCCGAAGCCTGCGAGGGAGTGAGGGCCACCACCCGCTGGACGAACACGCCGGGCAGGTGGATCTCGTCTGGGTCAAGCTCGCCGGCGTCGAAGACGTGCTCGACCTCGGCGATCGTGATCCGCCCGGCTATCGCTGCCAGCGGATTGAAGTTCCGCGCCGCCCGGTGAAACACCAGGTTGCCGTGCCGGTCTCCCTTCCAGGCCCGGACCAGGGCGAAGTCGGTGACGATGGCATGCTCCAGGATGTAGACGCGCTCGGCGCCGCCGACGGTGAAGGTAGCGGTTGCCTTGACCGGCGAGGCTACCGCGACAGATCCGTCGGGGTGGTAGCGCCAGGGCAGCCCGCCTTCGGCGACCTGGGTACCGACGCCGGTCGCGGTGTAGAAGGCCGGGATGCCGCACCCGCCGGCGCGCAACCGCTCGGCCAGCGTGCCCTGCGGGGTCAGCTCCACCTCAACCTCCCCGGTCAGGTACTGCCGGGCGAACTCCTTGTTCTCCCCGACATAGGAGGCAATGACACGGCGGATGCGGCGCTGATGCAGCAGCAGCCCCAGCCCCCACAGATCAACCCCGCAATTGTTCGACACCACCTCAAGATCGCGGGCGCCGGTCTCGGCCAGCGCGCTGATCAGCACGCTCGGAATCCCGCACAACCCGAACCCGCCGACCGCCAGCGACGCGCCGCAGGACACGTCGCCGACCGCCTCGGCAGCACTGGCTACCAGCTTGTCCATTGCCGCCCCCTGCCGCCCGATCTCAACTGCGGCCAGGTCGTTGCCGGCACGCCGGCCAGTCGGCAGCCTTGCCAAGTCAGACCCGCCATCGGTCTGGATCCAGCATGTCGGGTGGCATCAGTATCCATCTCGTTCACCAGGGTTTCCGGGGCGTGATTGACGAGAATCGAGCGCGCAGCAGGCATGGATGATCGCGTATGGGCGTTCCGGCCGGAGCGCTTGCTGGGTGCAGTGGACATCACAGGCCAAAGATCCTTGTGATGTTCCCGGAAACGATGGCGTGCTTGTCTTCATACGGCAGATCCGCGGAAATGAGCTCCGAAAGAACATGATGCCGGTTCCTCGGGGTGGTCGAGGAGTACCGGTTTGACCCGAAAATGACGCGCTGCGCGCCATAGCGGGCCCAGAAGCGGAGGACGAAGTCAAAGTCCGCACAGCCTGCTGTGTCGAAAACCAGGTTCGGTCCGAGTTCAGCGCAAACGAGCGCCTGGTTCGCTTTCTCGAGCCGGTCGAAGGCATCGAGAACCACTACCGTCGCCTGGGGCACGCGCCGGGCTACGTTAAGTATTCGCCAGACCTCCTCCTCGGAGGAGTCACCCGCATGGATGAACGCGACCAGACCGAGTTCTGCCATCCGCTCGATGAGGCGGACGACCAGGCGGTGGTCCGCCGGTACGCCCTGGAAGCGGGCGTGGAACGTGACGCCCGCCAGCCCAAGCTCGTCGTGTACCCGGTCGAGTTCCGCAAGGCTCGCCGATCCGAACAGCGGCTCCGCCACGGCCAGCGCCACCGGGAAGCGGTCCGGGCATGCCCGCTGGTACGCCGATACTCCGTCGTTGATCCGCCGCGCATCAGCGATCCCATGAGGGCGGAGGTAGCCGTGACCCGGCATGATGACTGCCTGCTCGATCCCGTCGGCGTTCATGGCCCGCAACCGCTCTTCGAGTTCGCGCCGCGCGTAGAGTGCGCCCTCCATCGCTGTTTGCGGCTCGAAAAGGGCGTCATCTTCTCCGGGCAGCATGTAATGGTGGTGGGCGTCGATGACCCGCAGCCGGCCGGACGACGGGCCGACAGGCGCGCCGGAAGCCATGTGCTGGCTAATGTTTCCTTGCACCAGACAGATCCCTTACGCCTTTCATGCAAGGCCTCGTAGTTCACGTTGACGGCGCAGGCCTGCCCGGGGCGGAATGTCGCCCTGGTCGCGGATCAGCCAGACAGTCATCTCTGCGGCCGTGGTGCCGGATGGAAGGCGTGCCGCATGGCGCCCAGGGCCTCGATAGTGCTCACCAGCTCGCTTTCCGGCGTCAGGAACCGCTGACCCACTGCTCTGCCGGTGGCGCCGGGCAGCCGTAGGCCTCCTGCCAGGAGACGACCCGGTTGCGCAGGGTACCCAGCTTCTGGATCTCCGCCTCGACGATGTCGCCGGGTTTTAGGTAGTTGGCGAAGGGATCTGACGTGCTGGCGGCGACGCCCGCGATCGTCCCCGTGGTGATGAGGTCACCCGCGCTGTAGATCTGCGGCGAGTGGAAGGCGACTAGCTGCGGGATCGATACTGACATGCGCGACGTATTGGACTTCTGCCGGACGCCGCCGTTGACCCGGAGTTCCATCTGTAGATCGTGCGGATCGCCGATCTCGTCTGCCGTCACGATATATGGCCCGATAGGGCAGAAAGTGTCGATCGCCTTGGAGAAAGAGAATACTCCGGATTCCATCTCTCTGCGCTGGATATCTCGGGCCGTAATGTCGTTGAATACCAGGTAGCCTGCAATGTGGTCGGCTGCCTGAGCGGCGGAGAAGAATTTTCCCGGCTTGCCGATGACGATTGCCATCTCAAGCTCGTAGTCCAGTTCGCGGGTGAGGTTCTCCGGGTAGACGATATTGTCACCGGGGCCGATGATCGCATCGACGTTCTGGAAGAACACGATCCCCTTGTTGACCGGGTGGGACCAGTCGACCCGGACGAGGTCCTCGTGGTGCTCGCGGAAGTTGCCGGCCGTGTGGAAGAACTTCTTCGGGATGATCGGGGCGCGGAGCCGGACGTCGGCGAGCGCGAACACCCGGCCCGTCTCGCGGACGCCTCCGGCGTTACCGTTGCGTTCGAAGTACTCACGCATGCTCGGCGCGTCGAGCTCCACGACGTTCTCGTCGGCGATCCGGCCGACCAGGCCGTCGTCGAAGGTGACTAGCTTCATGCGTCCTCCGTGGAGACCGAAGCGTTGAGGCAACGCCGAGATGATCATAACTGTCGACACTATATTCACGTAAGTGCATGCAGATGTCAAGGGACGAGTTAGCCGAGTCCTTAGTCATGGCCTGGAGCACGAGGCCCTGAACTGCTGGACGCGCGCCGGGACTGTCTTGACAGCGGGGTCAATCCGCACAACATGTACGCGTATGACCTGGCCAAGAGGTTGAGCGGACCGGGCCGTGCACACTCGGCAAGCGCTCACATGGCCAGCGCGGCCCGAATGGCGGCACTGTGGGAAGGCGGCCTCTGGACGTTGCGCGGCCGACCGTCACCCTGCGACTCTTCCCTATCAAGTGTTGACACTTTCTGTTATGCTGATGGCTGATGGTCAGGTACCTGTGGCTGCGGGTCTCGTTGAAGGCGCGTCGGCGCGGCAGTCGTGAAGGGGTCATATATGACGAACTGGCTGGGATTGACCGGGCGCCGTGCGGTGGTCGCCGGCGCAGGCGGAATCGGCGCCTGCCTCGCGGGCGCGCTTGCGGACGCGGGCGCCGACGTGGCCGTGCTCGACGTCGACGAGGCCCGTCTCGCCGCGGTGGCATCCTCCAGGGATGCGGGCCGCGGCTGCGTGGCTACGGTCGCGGCCGATCTCACCTCGGCGAGCTCGTGCCGCGACGCTATGGACCAGGCGAGCGAGCGCCTCGGCGGCCTGGATGTGTTCATCCATGCCGTGGGCATGAATGACCGCCGTCCTGTCCTGGATACTCCCGACGAGGTCTGGGAAAGGATCATCGCGATCAATTTGAGCAGCGGATTCTGGCTAGGGCAGGCTGCGGGCGCAGCCATGGTGGCCAACGGTCACGGGCGCATCGTTTATCTGTCTTCGGTATCCGCCCTGCTCGCGCACAAGGACCACTCGCCGTACGCGGCAAGCAAAGGCGGCATCAATCAGCTCATGCGCGTGATGGCCCGGGAATGGGCGCCGCACGGCGTGACGGTGAATGCCATCGCGCCTGGCTATATAGAGACCGGCCTGACGGCGGCCTATCTCGCGAAGCCTGGCATGCGGCAATCGATGGAGGCCCTGGTCCCTGCCGGGCGCCTTGGCACGCCAGGGGACCTTACCGGCCCGGCGCTGTTCTTGTGCTCTGACAGGTCGGCGTTCGTCACCGGCCAGGTTCTCTTCATCGACGGTGGCCGCACCCTGGTCTGATCTTGAACGTCAGTCATATGGAGGAAGCATGACCAGTCCTAGCTCACACCGGCTCGCTGGCAAGAACGTGCTCGTCACGGGCGCCGGCACCGGATTCGGCGCGGAGATCGCCGTACGGGCGGCGCAGGAGGGCGCTGATGTCGCCGTCCACTACCGGCGCTCGCGGCCGGGCGCCGAGCAGACCGTTGAGCGGATCAGTGCGCTCGGACGCAACGCGTTCACGGTCCAAGCAGACATGGCCGAATACGCCCAGATCCGGCGGCTTGCTGATGAGGTCTGGACGAAGTTCGGGCGTGTCGACGCGGCGTTTAACAACGTGGGCGATGTCGCCGGTGACCAGATGTCGTGGCGTGACATCACCGAAGAGTCGATCGATCACATCCTCGCGGTCGATCTGAAGGGCACGCTCCTGTGCACCCACGAGTTCGGCGCCCGGATGATCGACCAGGGCGGCGGCTCGATCGTCAATATCGGCTCGACCGTGGTTGCCCGAGGCAGTGCCCGCGCCCCGCAGTATGCCGCGGCCAAGTACGGCATCATCGGCCTAACCAAGTCGTATGCGCACGCGTTCGCGCCCACTGTCCGGGTCAACGTGTTCGCTCCTGGCTTCATGGAGACACCCATGACGCTCGGCCGTGAAGACTGGCAGAAGGGTCGTGGCGATCAGCTGCGCAAGCTCACCCCGATGGGCCGCATCCCGGGCCCGCAGGAACTCGCCGGCGCGGCGCTCTTCCTCGCCACGGCGGATGCCCAACACATCACCGGCGGGTTCCTCATCGCCGACGGCGGCTACAACATGATCGGAGCCTGAGGGCCCGGCGGGATATGGTTCCGCCGGTGGTTCCGCTGGTGCTTCCGTTCAGGCGCTGGCCGCCGCGAAGGGCACCTCGGTAAGTGTCGACAGGGGAGCTGAGGCGGTACGTTAGTAGCCAGGGCTGGTGAGTCGCACCGCGGTACCTGCAAATGGAGCGGCTGTCCTGAGCCGCCGCGCCCTGCGGCGAATGGGATGGCCAAGCGAAGATCTGGAGGTCAGCATGGCTCGCGCCACAGCTGGGACAGCTAGTGTCGACGGTGTCGCCGGCGGTGAGCCCGGCGCCGCGCCCGATCGCGGGGCGGACCTTGCCCGGCTGCTGAAACTGAACGAGCGGCGGGAGCCGCTGGTGGTTCAGGTGGCAACCTGGGTGGGCCTAGGCGTGATCGAGGGGCGGCTGCGCCCCGGGCAGGATCTCAACAGTGTCGACTTGTCCCACCGGTTCAATTCCAGCCGGACGCCGGTCCGCGAGGCGCTGATGCTGCTGGAGCAGGAGGGGCTGGTCGAGATCCGGGCCCGCCGCCGCCCCCGGGTAGCTGAGTTCACCCCGGAACGGGTCCGGGAAATCTATGAGGTGCGCGAGCACCTGCTTGCGCTCGTGGGCAGCCTGGTTGCCGTCAAGATCGGCGAGGCGGATCTGGATGACCTGCGGCGGCGGGTGAAGGAGATGCGCCGGCAGGCCGACAACGGGGACGTGGATGGCTACTTCTGGTCGCACGTTGCGTTGCAGGAACGGATGACGGAGATCGCGGGCAACAGCACGCTGAAGGGCATCCTGGACTCGCTGGCGCTGCGCACGCTTATCCTGCGGCACGCCAGCCTGGAGATGCCTGGCCGGCTGCCGCATAGCGTGGCAGCCCAGGAGCTGATCCTGCAGGCCATCGAGGACCACGATCCTGAGCTGGCCGCCATGCTGCTCGCGCGGGCCACCCGAGCAGCGTACGCGGCGATCGAACACAGCCCTTGGGCGGAGACGTGGGGCTGGCCGGAGCGGGCAGGCGGCCAGCAGGATTCCCAGGCCGAGGCCGCCGCGGCCGCGCCACCGTCGAAACGGCGGCGCAAGGCCGGGGAAGCTCAGCGGGTGGCTGCCGCCGGGCAGGGATAGCGGGGCGGCCGCTGCCTGGCGGCAAGTCAGCATTCCCCGCCGCAGTTTCCGACTCCGGACGTTTGGTCACGCGAAATCGAAGAATTCGGCGGGATTCTGTACGAGCAAGCGGCGCAGCTGCTTACTGCCGGGGGCGATGTCGGCCAGCAGGTCCACCAGCAGTCCGTCGTCGGGAGCCGGGCCGGTGATGTTGGGGTGCGGGTAGTCGGTGCCCCAGAGCACTCGCTCCGGGAAAAGGTTCACGAGGCGGCCAGCGAACGCGACCGCGTCGGCATAGGGCGGCCCCCAAAGGGATACCCGGTCGACGCCGCTTGTCTTCACCCACACCCGGCCAGTGTCCAGCAGGTCAAGCAGGGCCGCCACAGCCCCGGTGTCCGTGTCCGGCGCCAGGTCGAGCCGGGCCAGGTGGTCGATCACGACCGGAATCGGGAACCACCTGATGAGCCCGGCATACTTGGCGATGTCGGTGCCGTGCAGGTGGATCTCGGCATGCCAGCCCAGGTCGGCGACCAGCCGGACGGTGCCGCTGATGTCTTCCCAGCTGGGCGGGGAGCCGAGATGCGGCAGGAAGTGGAGCCGGAAGCCACGCACGCCGGCTGCATGCAGATGAGTGATTTTCGCCTGGGGCGTGGCCGGATCGATCATCGCGACGCCACGATACCGGCCAGCGCCCGCGGCCAGGGCGTCGAGCAGCGCACGATGATCTGACCCGTAGCAGGACGACTGGACAATGACGCCACGTTGCAGGCCCAGCCGCTGGTGCAGGGCCATGACCTGCGACGCCGGCACGTCCACCGGGGTGAACGTGCGGTCCGTGGCGTAGGGAAAGGTGGCGGAGGGCCCGAAGACGTGACAGTGCGAGTCGCAGCTGTTGTCGGGCAGCCGGATCCTGGGCGTGCGCGGGGACGGATGCGGCGGCGGGCAGGAGGACGACGGCGCGAACGCACCGTTTTGGTCGGCTGCGCCGGCCCGGGCGGACGTTGTGTCAGTCACAGCGGGCCGTCATTCCGCCGTCGATGACGATCTCGGTTCCGGTGACGAACCGGGCTTCATCCGAGGCCAGGAACAAGCTCGCGTAGGCGGTGTCGCGGCCGTCACCCATGAACCCGATGGGGATCCGGGCCTGGCGGTCGCGGAGCAGCTGCTCGACATCCCCGCCCGCCCGCTGGCCGGCCAGCCGCGCCTCGACCATCGGGGTGTGCAGCTGGCCGGGTATCACGGTGTTGACCCGGATCCCGTCGGCGGCGTGCTGCACCGCGGTCACCCGGGAGAGCTGGATCACACCAGCCTTGGCGGCGGCGTAGGCCACCTGGGCGGCGCCGGTCCAGCGCAGGCCCGACGCGGACGCCGTGTTCACGATTGACCCTCCGTGCTGCGCCTTCATGACCGGAATGACGTGCTTGCAGCTGAGGAAGACACTGGTGAGGTTGACCGAGAGCTGGTCCTGCCAGTCCGCCTCGCTGAGCTCTACCGGGCCGCCCGGCTTCGACCCGCCGACGTTGTTCACCAGGACGTCGACTCGGCCCAGCTCATCCACGCAACGTCTGACCATCGCCCCGATCTGGCCGCCGTCGGTCACGTCGCACGGGCAGGTGGCCACCTGGCCGCCTTCAGCACGCACCGTCTCCGCAGTGGCCGCCAGCGCGGCCGGGTCATAGTCGGTCAGGAAGACGCTGGCGCCTTCGCGGGCGAAGATGACCGCCGTGGCACGCCCGTTCCCCCAGCCAGGGCCCACGCTGCCCGCACCGGTGACGATTGCGACCTTGCCCGCGAGCCGGCCAGTCATCGCCGACCGCCGGTGGCGGGGACGCCCACTTCCAAGGCCACCAGGAAGCGCGACACCATGTTGTACGCGGCCGCGGTGGCAGTCAGCTCGGCCAGTTCACGCGGGCTGAGCCGCTCCGCCAGCGCGGCGAACAGGCCGGCCGGAACGGTGACGTCGCGGGTCATCGCGTCGGTGTAGGCCAGCACCGCCCGCTCAAGCGGATCGAGAGCCGAGCCTCCGGCCCTGTCCTGGATAGCCGCCAGCTTCGCGTCGGTGAAACCGCAGCGCCGGGCCACAGGCTCGTGCGCCTGCCACTCGTAGTCCGCCCCGTTCAGCACCGCGATCCGCAGGATCACCAGTTCCCGCAGTGAACTGTCAAGCTCAAGCTGGCCGCGGATCGCGCCAAGCAAAGCGTTCCATCCCTCCGCTACCGGCGGGCTCAGCAACAGCAGCCGATCGAGCGGGCGGAGGTCACCGCCCCGGCGTTGCCGGATAAGGTCAGCGACGGGGCCAGTGCCTTCAGCGGCCTCTAGACGGGCCATAGCGGTCCTCTCGTCTGTCGTCCATCACCCATAGTGTCGACAGCAGTGGAGCTAGACGACATGCTTTGTCCAACACCGCCTGCCCCGCGTATTCGGCGTGCAGATCCAGTGGCGGCACATCTGTGGACTCCCCATCAGCGGTATGCCTGATCAGCGCTTGCCGTGGGCTTCTCGTATTGCATCATAGCTCAATTAGTGTCGACACTCAACCGCGAACCCGGGGAAGCGATCTAACCATCCCGGGCTAGATCGGCAGGTAGCGCCAGGGCTTGTTAATGTAGTACTGTCGACACTAAGGTTATCCATGGGAGGTATCAGATGGAGCTGCCGAGAGTCTTCACAGACGACGAGATCACCCGGTTCCGGCAGGAGCTGGCGGACAAACGGCGTCCTGGCGCCTACCTTCCGGAGCACTGGTCGGTAAGCCCGCTCAACCGGGACCCGGCGGTGACGGGGCACATGCCGGAGAAGATCCGGTTGCGCGATGCCACCTTGCGTTCGGTTGAAACCCTGCCGGGCGTGGTGGCGTCCGATGCGGCCAAGGCGGCCTACCTGCGTCAGCTCGTCCGGTCCGGCGTGAGCGAGGTGGTAACGGCCGGCGCGCGCGGCCGCGGCGAGCAGGCGCTGCGCGCCGAGGTGGAACTCATCAAGTCCGTGAATCCGGACTGCCAGGCCATCTGCCCTCTCGTGTCGAGCCCGGAGGCCATCAGCCTGGCTCACGCGGCCGGCTATGACGGGGTGCAGGTCTGGGTGCAGGGCTTCGGCGAAGCGTCACTGATTTACGAGCGGATCTACGCCGGGGCCTGGCAGGGCGAGGACTGGCGCGATCCCGCCCTGCCCCGCCGCCGGGCGGATTTCGTAGCGCGGGCGGCCCGGCTGGTGGAGCACGCACGCGAGCTGGACATGCGGGTTGCCACCCCGTTGCTGATGGTGTCCTACCTGACGGCGGAGATGCTCGA
>Ga0210396_10003251_pt1 | contig 16283 bp, 11 predicted proteins | sample IncBWH17OmetaG_FD_155466 | JGI IMG/M metagenome (GOLD analysis project Ga0210396, IMG submission 155466) | Forest soil microbial communities from Barre Woods Harvard Forest LTER site, Petersham, Massachusetts, United States - Inc-BW-H-17-O ... | reverse complement strand
TTCCTCGTCGAGGCCGATACGTTTGGAAAAATCCAGCAGATTGATCCGGTTGAGTTCGTGGTCCTCGCCGGTCTCGATCAGCCGCGCGATGGCATCGGCCACCGCAGGATCGGCCGTCTGCTTCAGCACGGAGAATTGGGCCTGGATGTCGCTCATACCGAACGCTTACATGAGTGCGACGGGACGTCCGCGCAAGGGTCGGAGCCTGCCGAGGTCTGATTGAATCAGCATCAAAATTCTAGTCCATGAAGTTCTAGTCTTTTGTCGTGACGCATTTTCTTCGCGCCAACCGCAAATCCATCCCGCCACCAGGTGCGGGGCAAGCTTTCGCTCCAACCCGCTCTGGCTAGCGGCGCGTGATGCGAAACATCGGCGAGCGATCGGGCTGCGTCGTCACCACGCCCAGCGGCATCACCGGCTCCTTGTCGATAAGCTCGACGCGGAAGGCGGCGATCATCTTGGCGAGCGCCAAGGTGGCTTCCACCAGCGCAAAATGCGCGCCGATGCAGACCCGCGCGCCGACGCCGAAGGGCAGATAGGCGAAGCGATCGGGCGCCGGCGTACCCGGCATGAAGCGCGACGGGATGAAGGCGTTCGGATGGCGCCAGAGCTTTTCGTGGCGATGCAGAAGCCATGGCGCGATCAGGATCACATCGCCCTTTCTGACCGGCAGGCCAGCGACTGTGTCCGCCGCATAGGCCGCGCGCGCGATCAGAAATACCGGCGGATAGAGCCGCATGGTTTCATCGACCACCGCGCGGGTAAATTTCAGCCGTTCGATATCGAACGTGCCGTTTGCAGTGGCGCCCTGCACCTCGGCGGCCAATTGATCCTGGGTCGCGCCATCGAGCGCCAGCAGATACAGCGACCAGAACAGTGCCGTAGCGGTGGTCTCGTGGCCGGCGAGAATCATCGTCGCCACCTGATCGCCAAGTTGTTCGTCGCTAAAGGCTTCGCCGGTCTCCGGATCACGCGCGGCGTCCATCAGGTCGAACAGATCGCGCGCCGGCGCCCCTTCGTTCTTGCCGGCGGCGCGGCGCTCTTTCATCAATGTGCCGATAAACCGCGTCCATCGCTTGCGGAAACGGGCGCGGGAAAAGTCCTGCGGGCTCGGCCAGCCCAGCGGCAACAGCAGATCGAGAAAGTGCGGGCGCGCCAGCCGCACGCCGTATTCCATCACGAAATCGCGCAACGTCGCGCCGTGACGGCCCATCTCGAACGAGAACATGGTGCGCCCGGCGATCTCGAGCGTCATCCGCTGCATCGCCTCGCGCAGATCGACCGGCCCGCCGCTGACCGCCTGCAGCTTCGCAATCGTTTCATCCGTCGCCGCGATCATGTGCGGAATGAGCGGCGCTACCGCGCGCGGCGTGAAGGCCGGCGCCAGTGTTCTGCGCTGGTGCTTCCAGGCGCGCCCCTCCGCGATCAGCAGGCCTTCGCCAACCACCGGGCGCAACACCCGGATGCCGGCCGGCGTTCGCGTGTAGTTCTCGTAATTGTCGACCAGCACATGGCGGATCGCATCCGGCGTGTTGATAATAAAGCTGCTGCGCCCGAGGAAGCGGCCCTGGATGATGTCCTCTTCGTAGGCGGGCTGTCCCCAGGTTGCGATCATGCTTTCGCGCATCATCGCCATTCGCTTCAGGGCGGTCATGGTTTCGGCGGCGCGTGGTGGGCTCGGAGGCACCAGTGGCTGACGCGTTACCGGCATGTCCCAGGCTTCGGCTATGCTCACGGGCGTCCTCGCGAAAAGGGATCGGCGTTTCTCCATCCTATCAGGTCCGGAATCCGGGCGCCATGAAGGCGCTCGGCACGGAGTTCCGTTCCATCCGCCGGAAAACCGGCCGCGATCGGTATTTTGTGACCGCTCGCCCTTTCAAGGGTCTATGCCTGCCACCTAACCACTGGACAGCCCGGGACTTTCGCAGGCATCACTAAAAGCCGCAGGGAATCATGGGCCGGCCGCCGCCGGCATCAACGGAACGGGAATGACCGAACCGCCCAACCGCTCGATGTTGTCAGCCGATGGCCTCACAGCGCCGCTGCGGCATTCCGCATTCCGCCGGATCTGGCTGGCGAGCCTGCTCTCCAACCTCGGTCTCCTGATCCAGGGGGTCGGCGCAGCCTGGGCCATGACCCAGATGACATCCTCCGCCGACCAGGTCGCGCTGGTACAGACCGCGCTGATGCTGCCCGTGATGCTGATCTCGATGCCGGCGGGCGCCGTCGCCGACATGTATGACCGGCGTATCGTGGCGCTGGTCTCGCTGTCGATCGCGCTGTCCGGCGCGACGGCGCTGTCGGTGCTGGCATGGCTGGGCCTGATCACGCCGCAGACCCTGCTGGCGTTTTGTTTCGTCGTCGGCAGCGGCATGGCGCTGTTCGGCCCCGCATGGCAATCCTCGGTCAGCGAGCAGGTGCCGGCGGAAACGCTGCCGTCGGCGGTGGCGCTGAACGGTATCAGCTACAACATCGCACGCAGTTTTGGCCCGGCGATCGGCGGCATCGTGGTCGCCACCGCCGGAGCGGTCGCGGCCTTCGCCGCCAACGCGGTGCTTTATATTCCCCTGCTGGTCGTGCTGTTTCTCTGGCGCCGCACCAGCGAGCCGTCGCGCCTGCCGCGCGAGCGTCTCAACCGCGCGATCGTCTCGGGTGTGCGCTACATCGCCAACTCGCCCGCGATCCGCATCGTGCTGGCGCGCACATTGGTGACCGGCATTCTCGGCGGTTCGGTATCGGCGCTGATGCCGCTGGTGGCGCGCGACCTCCTGCACGGCGGCGCGCAAACCTATGGCATCATGCTCGGCGCCTTCGGCATGGGCGCGGTGATCGGCGCGCTCAACATCGCCGAAGTGCGCAAGCGCCTGAGCGGCGAAGCCGCCATCCGCGCCTGTGCGCTGTCGATGGGAGGCGCCATCGCCGCGGTGGCGCTGAGCCGGGAGCCGGTAATAACCGCGGCGGCGCTGGTGATTGCGGGCGCGGTGTGGATGCTCGCGGTGGCCTTGTTCAACATCGGCGTGCAACTCTCGGCGCCGCGCTGGGTCGCCGGCCGCTCGCTGGCGGCGTTCCAGGCATCGATCGCCGGCGGCATCGCGATCGGAAGCTGGGGCTGGGGACGCCTGACCGACGCAGTCGGCGTGGAAACCGCGCTGCTGGTTTCCGGCGCGCTGATGTTCGCTTCGCCGCTGCTCGGCCTGTGGCTGCAAATGCCGCGGGTCGGCGCGCGCAGCGAGGATGCGGAAGTGCTCGCCGATCCCGAGGTGCAATTGTCGCTGACGGCGCGCAGCGGACCGCTGGTGGTCGAGATCGAATACCGCGTCGCGCAGGATGACGCCCGCGCCTTTCACGGCGTGATGCAGGAAGTCCAGCTCAGCCGCCAGCGCAACGGCGCCTATGGCTGGTCGATCGCGCGCGACATCGCCGATCCCGAATTGTGGACCGAACGCTATCATTGCCCGACCTGGCTGGATTACCTGCGCCAGCGCAATCGTTCGACGCAATCCGAACGCACGCTGCATCAGCAGGCGATCGCTTTCCATCTCGGCCCCGATCCGGTGCGCGTGCGCCGCATGCTGGAGCGGCCGTTCGGATCGGTGCGCTGGAAGGAAGAAACGCCGGACCGCGCCGCCAACGAAGTATTGCCGGTCGCTTCCGCCGCGGCGGGAAGCAGCAGCACGTAAAGTACATCCGTCATTCCGGGGCGACCCCGAATCCGGGGGTAATCAGGACGAGATTCCCCGATGTGCGATTGCACATATGAGGCTCGCGTCTGCGACGCGCCCCGGAATGACGGCGGAATAAATCAGCGCGCGAATTTCGCGCGACGCGCTACTGCCCGTTCTCGGTCAGTATTTTATCGCAGGCCCTGCTGAGCCGGGCGCGATGTTGCTTGAGACAGCCCAGAACAGCGTCGTCGCCGTCGTTGATCACGGCCCGGCAATGGCGCGCCACATCTCGTGCGCAGGCATCATGTCCCGGCTGGGCCGAAGCCGCGGAAGCCATCACAACAAACGAAGTCACGAGAAGAATTCTGATCATCTGGTTGCGCCTTACCTCAGCCACGCGCGCGATCAGATTCCGCCGTGCGGTTGATGTCAATGCGCCCCAAGCGCGCAAATCCGCGTGGACAAGGTGGCGACCGGATTGCGTCGTCTATCAGGGATTACTGAGCCGCGATCTTGCTGGAGGGCTCAGCCAGTCCCCGGTCCATCACGGTTCTGCACCCGGCGCTCAGATCGGCCCGATGCTTCACCATGCACGCGCACATTTTCGGAATATTGGGGATTTCGCAGCTGCACAGGCGAAACCGTCGCCGATGCACATCTGCTGCGCTTCGGCGCTGAAGGCAAAGCTTTGGGTCGACGACAGCGCGGATGGCGAGACGGCAAAAGCCAGCACCAAGCCGGCCTGACGCTGTGTCCTGATGAGAGATGCGGTCATGTCGGCTCCCGTTGGTTCGCCGGATTGGCGGCGCGTTGCTGGTGCCTGTTAGTGCCGCAACCGCCCGGCGCCGACTGTAACGTCCATCACTCCATCGGCAGACTGTGACATCGATCACTCAAACAGAAAGTTCCATTCGCGGAACCACGCAACGGGTGGCGCTAATTAGCGCTGCGGAACCGGCGCCGCGTTGGGGGAGCGTTAATAACTATTTCTCATAAATGACCTGGCTCCAATTTTATCATGTGTGTTTGAGGAAGCGTAACCATGCGAAATGCGGCAGGTCTGATGTTGGCGAGTGTCGTGGCGGCGGTCGTCATCGCCGGCGTATGGTTCTGGACATCGCACCCGCGCGGTGACCTCGCACTGCAGACCGCCAGCGCGGCACAGGCCGCGCAGCTTCCGCCCCCCGCGCCTGCCAAGTCCGGCGCGCCCCGTGACGACGTCGAGGTGACCGGTACGATTCCGGAAAAGGCCGCCGCAGCACCACAGCCGGCGAAGGCCGCCTGCGCCAATCCGGATGCGCTTGGCGTCAGCCGCGTGGTGGAGATCGACACCACGGGCGGACCGGGCTTCGGCTTCGAGCATTTCAAGCAGCTCGACTTCCTCGCCGACAAGGAAATCGTGCTGACGTTCGACGACGGCCCGTGGCCGGCCAATACGCCCGCCGTGCTCAAGGCACTCGCCGACGAATGCACCAAGGCGGTGTTCTTTCCGATCGGCAAGCATGCCACCTATCATCCCGAGATTCTGCGGCAAGTGGCCGCGGCCGGTCACACCATTGGCGCCCACACCTGGTCGCACGCCAACCTGAACAGCAAGAAGATCACCGAGCAGCAGTCCAAGGACGAGATCGAAAAAGGCTTCAGCGCCGTCAAGCTGGCACTGGGCACCGCGCCGGCGCCGTTCTTTCGTTTCCCCGAACTGCAACATGGTCCGGCGGCAATGGCCTATCTCGGTTCACGCGACGTCGCGATATTCTCCTGCGACGTCGACTCCTTCGACTTCAAGTCCAAGGACGCGGCGCAGGTCATCAATACCGTCATGACCAAGGTGGACAAGCTCGGCAAGGGCATCATCCTGATGCACGATTTCCAGAAGCACACCGCCGAAGCCCTGCCCGCTCTGCTTCGCCGCCTCAAGGCCGGCGGCTACAAGATCGTGCAGATGAAAGCCAAGACGCCGTTCCACACCCTGCCCGAATATGACGAGGCGCTGGTCAAGGACATGAAGCTGCCGGCGACAAGCCTGCGGCCGGTAAACAGCGTGGTTCAGACGGTTTCGCAGTAGCGGTTGGCGAACTCAAGGCTGTCTGGTTCAAAAAGCCTGCGCATCGGCCTTTCGGTCTTTTCAGCCGCGGGGGTTCGACACGCCGTGAGGTGGCTCGAACAGTTGGGAATCGAGAGTGCTGGTGCCGCAAACAGGACTCGAACCTGTGACCCCGTCATTACGAATGACGTGCTCTACCAACTGAGCTATTGCGGCGGACCATGACGGCGCGCTCAGAAACTGCCTGAAAACGCGTGCACCTGATATCGGGCAACGCCCGATTTTGCAAGAAAAACGCGTCGGTCCGACGGCACAAGAGTCTTTTTCGACGCGTTTTCTACCGCAGATAAGTCTACGCAATCTGCGTAAACTTGATTGCTGTGCGAACCGGCGCCCACCTCGGACCCGCGTCCGGGGCAGGCTTTCGCTCGAAAACGCTTTAATTCCGCCAACGGGACAGGAAGCCGCGCCAGCCGCCCGCCTGGCCCGGCGCCGGCTTGAGTTGTTCGGTGAATTCATCGGGGACGGGCTCGTCATCGATCCCGGGATCGTCAGGCGCCCGGTGAATCGGAATCACCGCGGGAATGCCCGCCGGGGCAGCTTTGTCGGCGGCTTTCGGGATGTCCTGCCGCGCGCGGAACAGTGGCGGCGCCGCGGCGGCAGCGGTTTCGGCCGGCGATGACGCGGGCGCCACAGCGGGGTCCGGCTCGATCTCGGGTTTGGCCGGAGGATTGACCGGCACATTATCCTGCGCCGCCGTGGCCGCCGGCGGCGGTGGTACATCGGCCGGAGCCTCCTGGAGAGCCTCCCGGGGCGGCTCGACGCGGAGCGGCGCGGCGGCGAGCATCGCCTCCTCGAAGGCTGAGGATTCGATCGTGGCATTTTTGTCCGATGGCAACGCCGCCAGCGGCATCTGCCACTGAAAGGCGTCGAGCCGGCCGGACACCGGCGACACCGGCCGCCAGCGATCGCTGACATAACCGTCCGCGGTCCACACCGGATCGTGCAGCGCGCGCACCGCGCGCAACGTCCAGGCCCGCGCCCGGCCGCTGTCGCCATGTTCGGTGCGCTCGATTTCCGCCATCAGCATCGCCAGGCGCTGCGTCGGCGCAGCGATGAACGGCGCCAGCGCCTCGCGCGCCCGCGCAAATTCCGCGGCATCGATGGCGGCGCGCGCCACCGCGAGCGCGCCCTCGATATGACCGGGCGCTTTCGCCGCCAGCGTCTCGACCCGCACCAGCCGCTGCCGCGCGGAATCGCCGAGCTTCACATGGGAGTAGGCGTCGGCGAGATCGGGATGCGGATGCGCCAGCCACGCCGTCTCGACAATTCGCATCGAACGCCGGATCTGATGGGCCTCGCTCTGATATTTGCTGGCGAGCACCGCGGCCGGCACCAAGGTCGGCGCGAGCTTTATCGCCTCCATCACGCTGTCGCGCGACAGGTCGCGGTCGACATTTTCAAGCTCCAGCGCACGCGCCGTCAGCAGCACGCCGCGCTGGCGCCGGTACGCCGGCTTGTCGATCAGGCCCGATTCAAGATTATTGTCGAGGATCGCCAGCGCCCCGCTCCAGTCGCCCTTGGCGCAGCGAAATCCGAGCACCGCATGCGAGGCCCAGCTCGATGAAGGCGAAAGCTTCAGCGCTTCCTCCGCGATCCCGACCGCGGCGACCGGATCGTCGGCGCGCTGGGCTTCGATGAAGAGGCCGCGCAGGCCCAGCAACCTGGTATCCTCGCGCTCGGTCATGGCGTGAAACGCCTTGCGTGCGCCTTCGCGGTTGCCGTCGAGTTGCGCCGACTGCGCGTGCAGCAGCAGTGCCAGCGGATCATCCGCGGCATGGCGGCGCGCGACATCGGCATGCAGGCGCGCGGCCGAGGAATCGCCATGGCCGATCGCGAGCAATCCTTGCGTGATGGCGTGCCGGCCCCGCGCGTGACGCCGTTCGCGACGGCTGCGCCGCATCCGCTCGGGCATGCGCCAGAGCGCGCGCAAGATCGCCCATGCCAGCATCGCCGCGACGATGGTCACGCCGAGCGCCAGCGCGAATACCGGCAGCGTGGTCACAACGCGCCAGCCGCCCCATGACAGCGCGACGTCGCCGGTCTGATCGGCCACCCACGCCGCGCCCGTGGCTGCGAGCGCAATTAACACCAGAAACAGAATAATCCGGTACATCGAAATCCTATAGCGCCGGTTTGGCCAGCGCCGCCATGGCGTCGGCCGCGAATTGACGCGAGGCGGCGAGCGCCGCGTCGCGCTCATCGGCCTTGTCCAGCCATGGTTGAGCCGCCGCACGATCGGCCGGCGACAACGTATTGAGCTCGCGCCTTGCGTCGGCGGAATCATTGCGCAGCGCCGCCGCCGTGACCCGCGCAATAATCGCGCTGCGGTCGTTGCCGACGGCATCCGTCCGCTCGATGCGAACCAGCTTCGCAGCCCCCGCCTCCAGGCGATCGACAATCCCGGCGCCGGTGGCAGTCTCCGGCGCCGGCGGCGACAGTTTCGGCACCAGCGTCAGCAATTCGCGACTGAGAATCGCCGCGCTCGGCACGCCCGACGCCGCAAAGTCATCGAGCGGCTTGAGCGCATCCGCGTCAACGGCAAGCGATTTCGCCGTGGCCAGCGCGGCGGCGAAAGGCTCGCCCTGCCTGACCGAAACGTCGAGCATCGATGCGATCACGACGCGGCGAAGTGCTGTATCGTCCGCGGGCTTGGTCTCTTGTTGGGCGATCGCGGCGCTTTCGGCGCTGGTAGCGTGCTCGATCTGACTGAGGCGCTCATTGATTGCGTCAAGATCCGGCGACGTGGCGGCCTCGCGCGGCGCTGATTTCACCGCATCGACGTCGGCAGCCAGTTTCTCCGACTGCGCGCGGACGCCTGCGATCTCCGTGCGCAGCGATGCAATCGATTTCTCCAGCGTTTCAATCCGCGCGGCCGCAGCCGGGTCGGACGCCGGCCTGGCTGATTTGGACTCGATATCAGCGAGGCGCGACGTCAGGGTGTCGATCGCGGCCGCGTCGGTCGGCGGAGCGGCCATCTGTGAGGCCGTCTCACCGGGCCATCCGACATACCAGGCGGCCGCGATCACCAGCGCGGCAGTAATGGCGCCGATCACCGCCGATGTGACCGTTGCGGAAATCGTCGCCGAAGGCCGGGGAAATGATCGCTTCGGCGGGGCGCCTGCACTCGCGCCTCCAGCATCACTATGGGTTTCGCCCGACACTTCCGACGCTTCGAGGTCGATGGTCGGCGGGGCGCGCCTGGCGCGGCCCGAATCCGGCGATTGCGGGGTGTCTTCGGGCCTGTCTTCATCCATTCCGCGGTTCCTCTTTGGCATCAGCCGACTCTACTGGAATCGGCCTGCTGTCGTAGAGTTCGGTTGTGACAAAACCAAGCTCTAGTCTTTTGTTTTGACGCGTTTTCTTCACGCGAACCGGTATCCACTTCATTCGAAAACGCTCTAATGTTTTGATTTCACGCGTTTTCTTCGATCGGCGTTCAATTGGCTCGAAAGCGCGTTGTAGCGCGATCAGCAGTGCAAAGCACGGTCCAGCAGCTCGAATAAGGCATTTTCGTCCGGCGATGCCGCCACCATGACCTGGGTGGCCCCGGCGTCGCGGACGATTGAGGCCACCGCGGCGGAGATACAGCATTGCGGGATCGCCAGCGCAGATATCTCGACACCGGAAGCGCGGACCGCTTCCAGGAACGCGCGCGCGCTCCGCCCGGAGTAATGCAGCACCGCCTCGACCCCGTTGGCGGTGAAGGCGTCGCAGGTTTCCCGCGGCAGGCTGGACAATGGAACCATCCTGTATGTCGTCCGCATAACGACTGTAAAACCACGCTCGCCGAGTTCGCCGGCAAGATCGCGGGCGAGATCGGCCCCGGCCAGATAAAGCAGCGGGCTCGCCTTCTTCAGCGTTTTCGCCTTGACGCTGGCAAGCACGAGATCGCGCAGGGTTGCGGCGTCCCCCTTGGCCGAGATCACGGTTTCGAACCCGATGCCGCGGGCGGCAGCGGCGGTGTGTTCGCCGACCGCGAACAGCGGCAGCTTCAGCAATTTGCTGGCTTTGAGCTGACCTTCGATCCCGCGCAATGCATTGGCGCTGGTGACGATGACCGCGCCGTAACGCAGATCCTCGTCGTCGTCGACGGCAACCGGTTCGAACCGCAACATCGGTGCCAGCAGAACTTCGAATCCCCGCGCGCGCAGGCTGGCAGCGGTGGTCTCATCGTCCGGATGCGGGCGCGTGACGAGAATGGCCATGCTTTACGCTGCCGCCGACAGGGTTTTCGCATCAACGGGCGATTGCACTTCGAGACCTCATAATGCTAGAGCCAGATCGCTTGAAACGCTCCAGCCGGAGAAGGAAAAACGCCGGTTTCGCCGATAACGCAAGGCCTCAAATTGGGTAACGACACGCCAACTCTGATACCTGCACTGGTACTTGGCATCGAGACCACCTGCGATGAAACCGCCGCCGCCGTGGTCGAGCGCCAGAGCGACGGCACCGGTCGAATCTTGTCCAATATAGTGCGCTCGCAAACGCAGGAGCACGCCGCCTTCGGCGGCGTAGTGCCGGAGATCGCGGCGCGCGCCCATGTCGATCTGCTCGACGGCATCGTCGACAGCGCGATGAAGCAAGCCGGCATCGGTTTTGCGCAGCTTTCGGCGGTCGCCGCGGCCGCCGGCCCCGGCCTGATCGGCGGCGTGATCGTGGGCCTCACCACGGCGAAAGCGATCGCGATGGTGCACGACACACCGCTGATCGCCGTGAATCATCTCGAGGCCCATGCGCTGACCCCGCGGCTGACCTGTGCCCTGGCGTTTCCCTATTGCCTGTTTCTCGCCTCCGGCGGTCACACCCAGATTGTCGCGGTGACCGGCGTCGGCAAATATGTGCGCCTCGGCACCACGGTCGATGACGCCATGGGCGAAGCTTTCGACAAGGTCGCAAAAATGCTCGGCCTGCCCTATCCGGGCGGACCGGAGGTCGAACGCGCCGCCGGCGGCGGTGATGCCAGGCGCTTCGCCCTGCCGCGGCCGATGCTCGGACGCAGCGATGCCAATTTTTCGCTGTCGGGACTGAAGACCGCCGTGCGCAACGAAGCCAGCCGGATCAATCCCTTGGAGCCGCAGGACATCAGCGATCTCTGCGCCAGTTTTCAGGCGGCGGTGCTGGAATCGACGGCGGATCGACTAAGCGTCGGCTTGCGGCTGTTTCACGAACAGTTCGGTCCTCCGCGCGCGCTGGTCGCGGCCGGCGGCGTCGCCGCCAATCAGGCGATCCGCGGCGCGTTGCAGGATGTCGCCGACAAAGCCCAGACCACGCTGATCATCCCGCCGCCCGCGCTCTGCACCGACAACGGCGCGATGATCGCATGGGCCGGCGCGGAGCGGCTCGCGATTGGACTCCGCGATACCATGGAGACGCCGCCGCGGGCCCGCTGGCTGCTCGACGAGAACGCCACGGCGCCGGCGGGATTTGCGAATACGCGCGCAGGGTTTTAGGGACCATCCGATGGAAAAGTCGCGCTGCGAGTCCGTCTTAGCCTCTCCCCGCCCGCGGGGAGAGGTCGGATGTTGCGCGAAGCGAAAAATCCGGGTGAGGGTGACTCTCCACGCGCTGAATTCGCGGATAGAGCCCCTCACCCCGACCCTCTCCCCGCAAGTGCGGGGCGAGGGGGTACACTGAGACCCGCCGATGCGCGCTTTCAATTCAATCGCCGTGATCGGGGCCGGCGCATGGGGCACGGCGCTGGCTGCACTCGCCGCACGCGCCGGACGCGATGTCGTGCTGTGCGCGCGCAGCTCGGCCGCCGCGGCCGGGATCGCCGCAACCCGCATCAATCCGAAATTATCCGGCATGACGCTGGACCCGAGCATCAAGGTCACGGACGACATCGGACTCGCCGCGCGGTCGGATATTGTCCTGATCGCCACCCCGGCGCAGAATTTGCGCACGGCCGTTACCGCGCTGGCGCCTCATCTCGCCAGCGCAACGCCCGTCATCGCCTGCGCCAAAGGTATCGAGCGCGGCACCCACAAATTCATGACCGAGGTGATCGCGGAAGCCGCTCCCGATGCGCGGCCGGCCATTCTGTCGGGGCCGGGTTTTGCCGAGGATGTGGCGCGCGGCCTGCCCACTGCGGTCACGCTGGCGGCGCAGGACGGCGAGCTCGCCGGTGCGCTGGTGCAAGCGCTGGGATCCCCGAATTTCCGGCCCTATCACACGTCCGACGTGCGCGGCGTCGAGATCGGCGGCGCCGCGAAAAACGTGCTGGCGATCGCGGCGGGAATCGCGGCCGGCAAGAAACTCGGCGCCTCGGCGCAGGCGGCGCTGATCACGCGCGGCTTCAGCGAATTGGTGCGGCTCGGGCGCGCCTGCGGCGCGCGCAGCGAAACCATGGCGGGGCTGTCGGGCCTAGGCGATTTGATCCTGACCTGTGCCAGCCCGCAATCGCGCAATTTCGCGCTCGGCAACGCGCTCGGGCGCGGCGAAGCCCGGCCCCGCGACCAGCTCGCCGAGGGCGAATTCACCGCCCCTGTGCTGATCGAACTGGCGGCTTCGCAGGACGTCGACATGCCCGTTTCAAATGCGGTCGCGGCCATCCTGAGCGGCGTCACAACCATCGACGACGCGATCGAAAGCCTGCTGACGCGGCCGTTCAAGGCGGAGGGATGAACGATAGAGCGTTCTCGGTTCGCTCGAATGACTGCCACTGTTCTCGTGGCATCATGGTTCGAGACGCCGCGCTTGGCGCGGCTCCTCACCATGAGGGTCTGAGACCTCATCCCGAGGAGTCCGCCTCCGGCGGGCGTCTCGAAGGATGAATGCAGTCATTCTGGAATCTCACGCGAGCACAAATTTTACGAAATCATCCAGGCCCGAACCGATGCCGTCCGGAGCCACGCCGAGTTCTTCAACCGGCAGGTTCAGACGATTGACCCAAAAGGTCGGGTAGCCGAACCATTTGGCGCCGGCCGCGTCCCAGCCCGCGAAAGCGGCGAAGGCGATTTCCTCTTTCCTCAAATTGAAGGCGTCGACGGCCATCTGATAGGCGCGCGGATCGGGCTTGAATGCCCTGACCTTGTCGGTGCTAAGATGCCCTTCAAAAAAGCCCTCGAGCCCGGAATTTCCGATCGCAGCATCCAGCATCGGGTCGGTAAGATTGGAAAGAAAGGCCATGCGGATGCCCGCCGCCTTGAACTGCGCCAATGCCGGCGCAACATCCGGCCAGGCCTTGAGCTTGAGATAGGTCTGCATCAATTGATCACGCTGGCCGCCAGACAGGTCGATCTTCAGCATCTTGGCCGCAAACGCCAGCGACTGCTCCGTCACCTGCCAGAAATCGGCGTAGCGGCCGCCGAGCGTGCGCAGCCAGGTGTATTCGAATTGCCTGATGCGCCAGGCATTGCTCAGCTCCGATCCCTTGCCCGGAAAAATTTCTTCCGCCCTGGCGGAAACAGGACGTGGATCGATGATCGGAAAGCCGTCGAAGGCGATTGCCTTGAATTTTGTTGACGCGCCCTTGGCGTCCGGCGCGATCGTGGTCGCGGTGACCGCGCCGGCCGCGGCCAGGGTCACGAACTTCCGGCGGTTCACTGACATCGAGATTTCCTCGTTGCGGGTGCGAAGCGCGGCTTCGCCCTTGACGTCGCTTATATCTCCGTCTTGGTATTGAAGGCGTCACAAGCAAGAGATGGGGCGATATGAATTATTGGCTGGTGAAATCCGAACCGTCCGCCTGGTCGTGGGATCAGCAGGTCGCGAAAGGCGCCAAGGGCGAGGCCTGGACCGGCGTGCGCAATTTCACCGCGCGGCAGAACCTCGTGAAAATGAAGAGGGGCGACCGCGCCTTTTTCTACCATTCCAATGAGGGCAAGGAGATCGTCGGCATCGCCGAGATCATCAAGGAGGCCTATCCCGACCCCACCGACAAGACCGGCAAGTTCGTCTGCGTCGACATCAAGGCCGACAAGCCGCTGGAGACCCCGGTGACGATGGCCGCGATCAAGGCCGACAAGCGGCTAGTCGACATGGCGCTGGTGAAATATTCACGGCTGTCGGTGCAGCCGGTGACGGCGGAAGAGTGGAAACTGGTCTGCAAGATGGGCGGGGTGTAGGCTCGTCCTCATCCTGAGGATGCGCGTCAGCGCCGTCTCCAAGGATGGGCAGCAGCATCGGGGCCTCATGGTTCGAGACTATTTCGTCGATTTCAGGTAGTGTCTCAGTTTGAGTTTCGCTTAGAAGACGGCGGGGGGACTTTCCCGATGGGCGACGCCAGATGCAGTTGCGGTGCTGTCACGCTCTCGCTTCCAGAAGAACCATCCAAGATAGTCGTTGCTTGTCACTGCATCGACTGCCAACGCCGAACCGGCGCACCGTTCGGTGTGGGCGCTTACTACCCCGCTGAGGTTGTGACCATCTCAGGAACCTCAAAAGAGTTCACGCACGCCGCCGCAAGCGGCGGGAAAATCCATAACTATTTTTGTCCACAATGCGGCTCAACAGTCTACTGGAAACTCAGCAATCTGCCCGCGCTGATCGCCGTTGCAGTCGGCGCGATGGCAGAACCAAAATACCCAGCCCCCGTCATATCGGTTTTCGAACAGTCGAAACATGACTGGGTTCAAATTGATGGTGCCGTGGAGCACTTCCAGCAAAGCTACCTCCCAAAGATTTCAAACTGAGACATTACCCGTGCGCCCGACGCTGCGGTGGCCGTTGCCTGCGCGCTGCAATTTCAGCCGAAAAAGAAAAAGGGCCGCCCAAAACGGGCAGACCCCAATAAGCCCTAGTTTCAGGCGGCGGCACGGGTGCGACTGTCCTTTGCCCCCGCCACGGTTCGGATTGAATTCCGTCAAACGGACGCGCACCACAAGCGACGGCAGGCTGCTTTGCGTCGATGTCCGGTTCTGGGGGGAGAACAGACCTGCTGGGCGGACGGTCAGACTTCTCAGTTTGACCCAAAGCGGAAGTTCGATGAGTCGCCTGACAATTCTGCAAAGGCTCGAGTTTCCGTTACCCTAATTGGACTTGGGCGGTGGCGTGTTTTCAACTGCGTCCCCGCTGGAGCTTTTCGCTTTCAGCCGCCGTCGAGCATAGAAAACGTTAATTATGAAGAGCGCGCCAAGACCGATAAGTACCCGCCAGTCTGCAGTGCCCATTTGAATATCGTGAGCTATCAAGATGTATCCCACCGCAGCGCATACGATCAGCAAAATCAGAATAACCTTTTGGCTCGGTTGCAAGGCCATGGCCCAATCTTTCTGTAGTATGGATAGCACACTGTATTTGGAGGACCTCTTGATGTCAGGTCAAATCTGCAATGGCTTTTGATTGCCGGACATCAAGAACGTTTTGTAGATACTATCCTTCCGCGAAACGAAACCGCAGATACTTTAATAGTAGCACCAGCATGTTCGAAGCGAACCCGACTATCATGAAGCTCATCGGCATGATGAAGAAGACGACTTTAGAGGCGGCCCATCCGATGGGAAGAAGCGTGCTAAGTCCGTGGGGACCGCGACTCGGCTCGAACGCGATGGCAAACTGAAGCCCAGCGGCGACAGCAGACCCTACGCCGACGACTGCCAAGAGTGCCCGGTAAATCTTCGGCAAAATATATTTGGTTGTACCCGCCACATGCTTAATGTGCCGGAGAACGAATACACAGCGGCAGATCACCAAAAAAAGCCAGCAAAGGTACAAAACACTCACGGTGGAGGTCACGGCGAAAAACCAGCAACGCTCCGCGTGAGTAAAATCGAAATCATGAAGCTGCGATATGTACCTCAAATTCGTTGGCCATAGGCCGAGTAGCTGCCTATCGGCTTCGAATAAGCAACTAAAATCCGACAGTGGTCCACCGTAGCTACGCCAAACCACTATACTCAGCACAATTGGTGCGGGTATTGAACGGAATACGATTAAAAGAACGCGGCCGCCCCATTCCTTCAATTCAGCAGCGGCGGCTGGGGGCAATTCGGCTTCAGCCGCAGATATCATCATTCCAGCCCCCTCAAGCGCAAGCGAAATACTACGCGAGTTGCCTTGCGCCTGAAAAGGGGCGATGTCGGCTATTGCCCCCCTCGGACATGCCCCGATGTCCGAGTTGAGTCTGCTATGCGCAGTAAAGCGGACATCGCTCGCCAGCCTTATTAAGTACGGGCGCGCCCTTTGCCTCGACCACGGTTCGGATCGAATTCATCGACCGCGTTCTGCCAAGCGATAATCTCATCCTCGAACCAGACCCTGCGGTTCGGGCTGATGTAAGTCGATCTCGGAAACCGGCCCGCTTCCATTCTAAAAAGCGTGGCGCGGCTGACCGAGAGCGCGAAGCAAACCGTTAAAACCATTGCGCGGGGAAAGCCGGATTGCCCCGGTGAACCTGTGGTGACTAACGCGCGTGCTTTCTACACACCACGCGCGGCTACGCGCGCACCAAGCGCCCGGCATTCCCTGCGCCCTTGTTCTCGGAGGGGCCTATTTTCTGCAACAGCTCGGGCGTGCCGCGTCGCGAGAAGGCGTAGGTGTGTGCATCGTCATTCCGGGATGGTGCGTTAGCA
>Ga0210396_10003247_pt1 | contig 16303 bp, 8 predicted proteins | sample IncBWH17OmetaG_FD_155466 | JGI IMG/M metagenome (GOLD analysis project Ga0210396, IMG submission 155466) | Forest soil microbial communities from Barre Woods Harvard Forest LTER site, Petersham, Massachusetts, United States - Inc-BW-H-17-O ... | reverse complement strand
CGATCACCGTCTGGCATTCCCTGGCATCCATGAAACGCGTCGCATCCAACAGCCCCGCTTCGTCCCCGGGCGGAATGGCGAGAAACCCGTGCTTGTCGGCATGAATCAGTTGCCCCGGCACGATGCGCCGACCAAAGACCTCCACTTCGACGCCCCAGCGGATCGGGCAGGAGTGGGCGCGGCCCGGGCATAGTCCTCGCGCCAGCGCCTTGAACCCGGCCTGACCCATCTCGTCGACGTCACGAATGCCGCCGTCAATGATGGTGCCGACGCAGCCGACCGAGCGATGGAAGTTGCTGGTCACCTCACCCCAGAACGCGCCCAGCAAACGCGGCTTGTCGAGGTCCTGCACGACCACAATCTTTGTGCCCGGCACGGACGCCACATACCGGCGGTACTCGCTCCAGGCCGTCGGGTTTCGTTGCTTGGGCGCGGGATCGCTAGGCTGAATCACAACCGTGACTGCGTAGCCCGCCATGGGGCCCAGAAACGGCATGTAATCGTGCACCGGCTCGGTGTTGATCGCCTCGCCGGCGATTTCCCGCCGAGTGATCTGCTCCCAGCCATTGCACACGGCGCCGGTGCTCCACCGCCGCAATTCATTCAAGTCGCCATCGGATAGTGCGGGTTGCATTGACTGAGGCTCCATTATTACGATAAGCATACCCACTCGAGCATTAAGCTGCTGAACCGACCGAGATTGACAACAATCCTTCGCGAACGCTGGCGATGGTTCATCGCGGGCCTGCTGTTTTTCATTTCGACGATCGCCTTCCTCGACCGCCAGACGCTCTCTGTCCTGGAAAAAACGCTGGAGGACCTTCTTGGTTTCTCAAGCTCCGAGTATTCCTACATCGTTACCGGCTTCCTGATCGCGACCGGGATCGGATATTTGTTCGCGGGGCGAATCATCGACCGCTTCGGCGTGCGACGCAGTTTTGCCGTCGCCTTGGGCGCATGGTCCGTGGCCGCCATCGCCCATTCGCTGGCGAGGGGCTGGACTTCGCTGCTCGTGTTACGCGTGATGTTGGGGCTGGGCGAAAGCTTCTACACACCCGCCGCTGCCCGTGTCTTGAGGGATTGGATTCCGACGCGCGAAAGGGGTGTCTGCTGGGCGGTCTTTTCTACGGGGAACTTTGTTGGCGCGATGATTGCACCGCCGCTGGTTGCATGGCTGGCGCTGCGATACCACTGGGGATTCAGCTTCGTCGCCACGGGAGCATCGGGCTTTGTGCTGCTGGCCGCATGGTTGTGGCTTTATAGTTCTCCGGAGCAACATTCGTGGTTGTCTGCGCCTGAGCGATCGACAATCTTGAACGGGCGAGGGTCGGCCATCGCCGGCCCGCAGCGAGTTCCGACCTTCCAATTACTCACTCAGCCCGCCGTCGCCGGGTTCTTTCTTACGCGCCTGCTCACAGATCCCTTCACGTTCTTCTTCCTTTTCTGGCTGCCGGGCTATCTCCAGACATCCCGCGGCTTCACGTTGGGCAAGACCGGCATGATGGCGTGGATCCCTTATCTGGGGGCCGATCTTGGCGCGTTGACCGGCGGCGTCTTTTCCGACTGGCTGGTTCGGCGTGGAGTGGATCCGCGCCGGGCTCGACGGCGCATCCTGCTACTGGTGGCCTGCCTCACCCCTCTGACTTTGGCGGCCGTTCGGGTGGGCTCGTTGCCGCTCGCGCTGGCCTTGATTGTGCTCGTGATGTTCCTGCAAGCTTCCTGGAACACGAACCTGACGACGCTCATCATCGAATCCACCGCGCCGCAGCAAGTCGCCAGCGTCGTGGCGTTGACGCTCATCGGCGGCACCGTCGGGGGCACCGTCTCAACACTTCTCACCGGGCAGGTCATCAAGACCCTTGGATATGTTCCCGTGTTCACGGCGTTGGGATTCACGCATCTGGCGGGGTACGCAATCATGTCCGCCGGCTTGCGACGTTCTGATGCCACCGCTCCCGCAGCGCGCGCCTCAGGACTTTGTTCGACGCGGTCCGAGGCAGGGCATCAATCAGAATGACTTCGTGAATTCGAAACAATGGATTCAAGTCGCGCTTGATGGCGTCTTGCATCGCCGTCATTAGCTCACCTGTGCTCAGAGTCTGTTCCGCGGAACACACGGCGTAAATCACCAACCGGTCCGGACCGCCATCCGGCGACACGGCGACTGCGGCCGTTTCAGTCACGTGCGGAACGGATTGCACGACGCGCTCGATTTCTGCGGAGCTCACCTTGATCCCGCTGAGATTCATCGTGTCGTCCGCTCGACCCTGTGCGCGAACGTATCCGCCCGGCAGTATCTCCATTCGATCGCCGTGCCTGCGAAGCAATTCGCCCCGCGGCCCGCGCGGCGTATCCGCGAAATAGACTTGATGGTGGTCCTGATTCAGCAGGGTCTCCGACAACCCGATGGAAGGCGGCACGACAAACAGTTCGCCGGATTCTGCCGGCTGGCCGTGTTCATCAAGTATCACGAAATCCAGCCCAAGGGCAGGCGTGTTGAACGCGGCGGGCACGCAAGCCCGAGTGAGCGTTCCCGTGATGTAGGCGCCGCCGATCTCCGTGCCACCGCAGTATTCGATGACCGGCTTTCCGCCCGCCTGCATCATCAGCCATCGCATGTCATCGGCAACGGAACACTCGCCGGTCGAACTGAAGACCTTGATCGCACTCCAATCCAAGCCGTCCATGCAGCCGGTGCTGCGCCATGTTCGGACCAGACTTGGCACGACGCCGAGCAGTGTCGTCCCCGCCTTCTGCACGAACGTGCCGAACTCGCGTCCGGTGGGCGCTCCGTAATAAAGGCCCATCGTTGCCCGGTTCAACAGGCTCGCGAAGATCAACCACGGCCCCATCATCCAGCCAATGTTCGTCGGCCAGACCAATACATTCCCGGGCTGGACATTCTGATGGAAGTGCGCATCGGTAGCGCATTTGATGGGAGTGACTTGGGTCCAGGGAATGGCCTTGGGCTCACCCGTAGTCCCTGAGGAAAACAGGATGTTAATCGGGTCCGATGGCTCACGAATCACCATCGCGATTGGATCGCCGGTGTCCAAAAACTCTGACCATTGGCAATCATCTTCGCGCAATGACAGGCTCGCGGCTTTGTGCGCGGGCAGCACGATCGCGGGAGGCGCATCGGCGTCCAAGAAGCTGGCATAAAGCGGCCATGTCTTACCGCCGCGGACGATCACGTCCTGTGTGAAGACGAGCGTGGCCCCGGCTAATTGCAGTCGCGTGGCAATCTCCCTCGGCCGGAAACTATCGGCGATGCTGACCACCACGCCGCCGGCCCTGATGATGCCCAGATAGATCGCCACGGACTCCGCCGTCATCGGCATCAAGATCGCCAGCGCATCGCCGGTCTTGCACCCACGCTGTTTGAGACTCACGGCCACGCGGGCGCTCAGTTCTGCGAGTTCGCCGACGCTCATGGTGTCGAGAGCGCCCTCTTCCGTCTGATGGATGATCGCCGGGGAATCGGCGGGGGCGGCAAAACAGCTCTCCGCGATGTTGAGCTTGGCATCCACCAACCAACGCGGATGCTCCAATCCGCCCGAGAAATCACCCACCCGGCTGTAAGGGCGTTGAAACCGGATGCCCAGTCTCTCAATCGCCAGCCCCCAATAGGCCGCTCGATTCTGCGTGGACCAGGCGTGCAGCGCCTCGTATGAATCGACGCCGGCGCGGCGCATCAGCCACGCGATATTCGTGGTGCTGAGGAACTCCGGTGAAGGTGTCCATGCGGGAGATTCCAATTGCTGGTCGATCCGTAGATTCATTCTTCCCGGTGTCGCACAAGAACCCAACGAATAATTCTCTCGCGCGTACAGACCTCCAGCAATACCGCTCGGCGGCAATCCGGTCTGCTGCGGGAGTCACGTCATGCACATTCGAATCCCGAGGCTTTTTCTCGCCCTTTGTTGCGCAACGACGAGTTTTGCGGCGGCCGCGGCGCCGCCGCAAGGCGTCAGGATTGAGCGAGACCTTCAACCTTTCGATGGCACGCCAACCACATGGCATGAAGGCTTCGCCCGCTACGACTTCGTGATGGACGAGCAAACCCTGGCGATCACGCCGTTCAAAGCTCCTGCCGGCGAGAAATTCAACATCGGGGCGCCAGCCAAGGGTCAGCGCCGATGCGTTGTTGTCGTTCCAAAATCACCTGCCCACGGCAACCCGTGGTCCTGGCGCGGCTGCTATTGGGACCACCAGCCCCAAACTGAAGTCGAGCTGCTGCGGCGGGGATTTCACGTCGCCTACATCTCCGCCGACGCCGACCTAAAGCCCGGCAAGGAATGGGATGCCTGGTACACATTTCTGACCGATGGCCACGGCCTCTCCAAAAAGCCCGCCTTCATCGGCATGAGCAGAGGTGGCGAATACGCCTACACTTGGGCGACGAATCATCCCGAGTGTGTATCCTGCATCTACGCCGACAACCCCGGCGGCAATGCGCCCATGCTCACGAGACTCAGTGGGCTGGCCGACAATGATGTGCCCCTGCTGCATGTTTGCGGGAGCATCGACCCGATCCTAGGAAAATACTCCACCGTCATCGAGAACATCTATCAGCAGTTCGGCGGCCGAATCTCGGTGATGATCAAGGAAGGGGCGGGTCATCATCCACACAGCCTGCGTAACCCAAAACCGATCGCGGACTTCATCGTCCAAAGTGTTGAAGCATCCAGTGTCAAACCACCCGCCTACGTCGGCCAGAGACTCGTAAGGAATTCCTTTTACGGCATTGAAGACTCGTACGTGGATTTCCCGGACGAAGGAACTCATATCACCTGCCGCGGGCCGTTCTTCACGGGCTGCTACAGCCGATATGCATTTTGACCTCCCCGGCGTCGCGGGAACGGTCACCGTTATCGAGCCGAAAACCGCGGCGGCGGGGAAGCCCTGGGTCTTCCGCGCCGGCTTCGTCAATCGGGACGCCGTGGTTGATCTGGCCCTGCTGGCCAGAGGCTTTCACATTGTCACCGGCCCGGTCCCCTACAACACCGATGGACCCCTTCTGGCTGGATGGAACGCGGTCTACAAGCACTTCACCGACTTTGGTTTCTCCAGAACGCCCATGATGGAGGGAGCCGGAGGGGCGGCGGGTGAAGTCTATGCCTGGGCCATCGCCAATCCGGACAAAGTTTCCTGCATCTATGGCGAGAACCCCATCCTGCACAGCCATATGTCGAATGCATCGCTGATCGACAACCTCGCCCCTCTCGCTCAAGCCGGCGTGCCGATCATGCACGTCTGCGGCAGCCTTGATCCGGCATTCGCCCAGAACACCAAAGCGGTCCAGAAAAAATACGCGGACCTCGGCGGACAGATCAAGGTGATTGTCAGTGAGGGAACAGGACACTATCCCACCTCACCCAAGGACCCCCAGCCGGTCGTCGATTTCATTTTGGCTGCGCAAAGGTAGCGTGCCAGCCAAAGCGTCTATTTCTTCGCCGAGTCTGCGGCCCAGATTTCCTTGATGGTCTCTTCAGTATTGGAGCCGGTGGGACAGGCCTCACTGCGGGTGTTGGCCCAGTACCAGCGCGGACCGCCACTGCCGCGGGCTGGTGTGATGACGCGGCTGCCGGGCATCTCGAGATGGCCGTTGGGATCGTGCTCCTGGATCCATTTCCACGCGTAGTGCAGCCACTGGTTGCGCTCCACCTCCGGCAGGATCGAAAACCACGTGATTTCGTCATAACCCCAGATGAAGATCGTCCCCCTGGTGGAATGGCCCTGATTGCGGCCGCCGAAGTTGTCGAACTCGACCAGGAAGGGCAGGTGTTCGCAGGACCAGCCGCTGGGGGTGATGCCGCCCTTGCTTCGAGTGAAAAGGGAGTCGGTGTACCCGATCTCAAGTTGCCCCTTGAGCGGTTGATCGGGCACTTCGGAAATGCGCAGCGGAAAGGCGTGGGCATCGAACAGCAAATGGCCGTCTTCGACATAGCCGCCCGTCGGGGTGTGGGCATCGCAGATGACGAAATGCCGGCGGGCATGTTCGTGGGCGTACGCCCGAACGCGGCCAAGCATGTCCAGCCAGCCGGCATGTTTCTTGTCGTTCTTGTCCATCAGGCCGATCTGGCCGAAGTGAATCGCCTCGATTCCCGCATCGATGTACTGTGTGCACAGGTAATAGAACCACATGCGGGCTTCCAATTGATTCATGTCGGGAATCTTGCCGTTGCCCATGCGATGGGTCCCGGTGGGGTAGCCGATGTCCTCGAAGCGGAAGTTGCGTTTCACGACCGGCTGGCCGAACTCCGTGAACACGTATTCCGGAATCTCGACCGTTTCCACACCTCGGCTGACGATCTCAAAAGCGGCGCCCTGGAAGACGATATCCGGATCGGCTTTGTGCAACTCTGCCGCGAAGACCTTGGCGTTGCGAAGAAGGGTGTCCAACTCCCGTTCGCGTCCCCAGCACATGAGGGCCCGACCGACGAACTTGGCGCCGGTATTGAGAATGAATCGCATGTTATCGTGAGGATCGACCCCGCGGCTGTTGCGCGGCTGGCTCAAGTCATCGTGAAGCAGTTCCGTGAAGGAAACGGAACGCGACAGATAGTTCTCCAGCACCTCGCGCGAGATCTTTCCATCAAAACGGTAATCCCGGGCCTGAGCAGGCGGCGATTGGGCTATTGGCTCCGTGTTTGGCTCGGCGCCGGACGCCACGCCAGCAAGCCCGCCGACAGCGAGTAACGCCATCAATTTCAGTGAGTTGATCGATGCATTTCTGCGGCTGATTGTTTTCATAAGCTCCTCTCAAGCGGTGGCAGATGCCAATGAACCTGCGCGCTTCCGGTGACGAAATCCGCCGGCGACTTCCCGAGCTGACACGGTATGCGAATATATATCGCCGTCCGTGGTTAATATTGTCAACCGGCGAGTCCTGGCTGGCGCCGGGGACACACCAGGCTGGAGTGCCATGTTCTGCTTGACTATGCTGGCGCTGCCATAGCCACAGAGGAGGAGCTCATGAAACACTTCAAGACGCTGTTGATCGGGACGGCCTGCACAGTGGGCGCTGTTATGGTCGCCTCGGCCGCGGAGCCACAGGTGCTCCCCTGGGATCGCGAGGTCTCGCTGCGGGAGGCGGCCCAGTCGGTCTCGATTCAGGGCGTGCTGAACCCCACTGATCCCGGCCGCGGCGTAATGAGCATCAACAACTTGAAGATTCATAGCGTGATCTGGGGCCCGTCGGATCGGATTACCATCAGCATCAACAAGAACAACGTCTGGGACCGGCGGCTGCATGATTTTCCCGCGCCGACGTTGCAGGAAATCACCGAGGGAGCGTTCTCGCCGGCCAACAGCGACTACGTCGGCGTGAAGGAAATCGATTCCGTCCCATTCGCTGACGTCGATTTTCTCGATCTGCCATCTTTCGCCCGAAAGCTGGCAGAGAAGCCCGATGAGGTGTCGGCGTTCCTGAGCGGGAACCTGGACGAGAAGACCGCGGCATCGCTTGCTGGGTATCGCGCGGCGAAGTCAGGGGATCTGCAAGCCAAGCACGCCCTGCTCGACAATCTGGTGGCCACCCTCAATGCCCTCATCAATGGTCCGTCGATTTACGAAGCGAAGCGCTTTGGGGGCGTCCAACTGCGGCCGGGAACCGAGGTGCTGCTGAAGAGGAACCCGCAAGGGCGCGAGCTGGCGCAACTGAACCGGTTGCTGCTGGAAGATGGCTTTCCAGAGATATCGAAGAGGCCCGGCAATTCGTTGCGGGAGCTGGACCTCGGATGGCTGCGAAAAGAGGGTGGGTCGTACGATCCGTATCGCTACCCGATGAGATATGCGTTTCCGTGCTTGAAGCCCGTCGGCCAGATCATCCTGGGGATCGACCCGCTGGCCGGCGCATCAGCGCCGAGAGCGACGCAGAGCTGCGCCGATGGCGTTACGCGGCTGGAAGTGACCAAGGGCGATGCAAAGGCCAGCCTGGAATATGTCCTGCCGATGGCCAGCGACGTGTATGCAATCCGGGGCAGCTTCTCCGGCATCACGACACCCATGTGGCTGCGGCTCTATCGCCATCGCGATACCTCGCACTTGGTGTACATGACCGCCGACGGCAAATACACCAGCCCTGCGGCCGAAGCTGACAGGGCATTCAACGGGCCGATCGATCCGCCAACCAGCGGGCAGGATGGCAAGTATTTCTGGATCCGCCAGAAGATGCCGGCCGAGAAGACCTTTCCGCAGGGTTTCGAGTACGTGCTCATGGGCGTGGTGGCCGGGGAGGGCAACGTGAAGCTGGAATCGGTTGAGGGAATGACGCATCTGGGGACACCGCCGCCCAATCCGCCGATGCCGTGGGATTGGTTTGGCGCACCGCGGCCGTCCATCGCCGAGGCGCCCGGCGCTGCGGCCACCGCCACGTTCCTGCCTGGCTCCAATGGCAAGCTGGAGGCGTTCGTCATCGTGGTCACGAGCATGGATGGCGATGATCTTCTGGCCGTCGCGAAGAAACGCCTGGCGGAAGCCGAAGCCGGCGGATTCGATGGTTCCGTTCGCAAGAATGCAAAATGGTGGGGCGACTTCTACGACAAGCGCGAAAACGGCCGAATTTTCGTCGGCTCGACGGGCACAGCGGCCACCGACGACATTCGCAGCATCTACCAGCAGAGCTGGACTGACAGCCATGGCGGGGGCACCAAGACCGACATGCGCCAGTACGAGTGCAGCGCATCCTATGCCCGGCCGGAGAGAGATATTCAGGACTTTGACAGCGCTCCCTGCTACAACGAGATCTTCACCACCTCTCGCTTCGTGCGGAACTGGGGCGACAGCCAGGACATGTGGAAGCAGATCGTCCAGCACTGGATGCCCGGCGGAAAACAGAACGCGCGCGACAGGTTCAACATGCCGGGCACGCTCATCACCCATGGCTATCTGCCGCCGATCAAGCCGGACAAATACGTGCATACGACCATCACGCTGGAGTTGTGCCTGAGTACGATGGCGCAGACTTTCCGCCCGGCATGGGATGAGTGGGACTACGGCGGAGATGTGAATTTCCTCAAGAACGAGTGCTATCCGCTGATGCGCGAGATGGCGCTGTTCTACGCGGCCTACGCCAAGAAAGGCGATGACGGCTACTACCACATCGTCCCCTGCATGGAAGAAGAGCGATGGGGCATCTATCCCCAGTTCGCGCGCAACAGAGACATCATCAGCTCACTGTGTATGTTCCGCTGGGCGCTGACGCGAGCGGCCGACGCGGCGGAACTTCTGGGCGTGGATGCTGATCTGCGCCAGCAGTGGCGGCAGGTGGCGGCGCAGATCGCGCCGTATCCCACATGGAAAAGACCGCAGGGTGTGGTCTTCGCCAGCATGCCAGGTTTCGAACCGCGGCGTCTGTCACGCGACCACCAGGAGGAGGCAGAGTCTTTTCCGACGACTCTGGCCGACGAGATCAACCTCGATTCGCCACAGGAGCTGAAGGAGCAGATGCTACGGACGGTGCGGCTGCTGCGATCCGACAGCACCCGGAAGGCACTCACGCTGCTGGCGGCGCCGGCGCAGCAGGGTGACGGCAGGCGCGGGGGTGGCGGTGGCCTGGATGCCGAAACATTGCTCAACAGCCGCAGCGGGCGCATTCACCTCTTCCCATTGCCGCCAGCGTCGCCGGACATCGCGTTTCACAATTTCCAGGCCAGCGGCGGGTTCCTGGTATCGGCGGCAAAGAATGCTCAGGGCGTCTACTTCCTTGAGATCGAGCCGCGCCGCGACAATCAGTGCCGGCTGATGAATCCATGGCCGGGCAAGACGGTGGTTGTGCGTGAGGTCGATAAGACAGAGTCAGTCAACATCGAGCTGGACAAAACCAATGGCGAGTGCCTGACCTTCGCAACTGTGGCCGGACACAAATATCTCATCTCGCCCAAGTAGGAGGCGCGATCCATGACCAATCGAGAAACGACACGCAAGTGCGGCCGGAGACCTTCTTGCAGCTGCGGGAGATAACAGGAGATTCAATCATGCGAGCATCGTGCTTCGTGTGTACGTTCCTGACGCTTTCGATCCTGTCGTTCGAGAATGCAAAGACTGCCCCAACCCAGTCTGCGGAATCCGCCAGACCCACCTTCGACAAGAACAGCCCTTTCTACTTCGATGGCACCATTTCGCGCGAGACGCTGGAGAACTATCTGGATCATGCGATCACCATGGGCTATTTCCTGGTTCCGGGCCAGCCGGAGGGCTACCAGTTCCCGTATCGGGATGACGATGTCCGCATGATCCACAACATCGGCGCTAAATTCATCGGTCGGGCCATCTACCGCTGGGGCGAAGAGTCCAAGCTCGGCGATCCCGCCTTCTTCGAGTATGCCAGGAAGATCGTGGACAGGGTCCATGCGGACGATCCCGAAGTCATCTTCCAGGGCTGCCTTTTTGAACAGGTCAGCACCGATGTCAATCGACTGAAGATCCCCGCCTGGGTTTTCAAGGACTTCGGCCTGCCCGTTGAGGACCGGACCTTCTCCTGCGATGCGATGGTCAAACGGGCAGGCCGGGCGGGCAGGGGCGGCCGCCGCGGCGGGGTGCCGATCATCAACAATGTGGAAACCCAGCTTTGGTTCTATTACCTCGCCGTCTCCTACATCAACGTCGGCTGTGAAGCCTTCCACCTGGGCCAGGTCGGACTCATCGGTGCGGATGACAGGGACTTGAACGTCTATTCCGAGTTCCTGGCCAAAGTGCGGGCCTACTCAAAAGTGCACGCCCGCCGCCACATGGTGCTGATGGACGGTCACGTGCCTACCGGCGGCATGGTCAAGGACGGGATCAGCCTCCTGGATTACAACGCGTTTCCGATGCGCATCAAAGCGGTTCCCGGCAAGCCTCACGAGGGCGTCCTGGAAGTCGGCCACCTTGATTCCATCTTCAAGCGAAGCAAAGGCTGCGTTTCGCCCAGCGGCTGGCGTTGCGATAGTCTGCCCTACCTTGTTGAATTCGACAATTTCGGCCGGGGGCCGAACCCCAACGTCGCCGACCCCAAGTCGATGTTCTGCTGGGGCTGGGATGAGATCTCATGGTTCGCGCAGCAACCGGAGGAGTATCGAAACCAATGGCTCCTTTATGCTTACGATTGGATCAAGAAGACCGACCCGAATGGCCACTTCGAGATGCCGGGAACCCGGATGATCTCGTGCCCCAATGACACCTTGCGCACCTACTTTGCCAACACCAAGAGCGCATCCTGCCCGGTCGGCTATTCCCAGGAAGAGACCATTAAGAAGATCTGGAACCGCGAGTTGAGGTAGTCCAGGTGGTGCAGCCGGAGTAGCGGTCAAATGAGTGGATCGAAGAACTTACTGAAGCGAAAGCACGGCTCACGTGCCGGCACGTCGCAGATTTCGCGCAGCGCCAAGCCCGCCAGCTACAAGAACCCGGCGCTTTCGCCGGACAAGCGTGTCAAGGACCTGCTTGGCCGAATGACGCTGCCCGAAAAGGCGGCGCAGATGATGTGCGTCGGGCAGCAGAAAGCGCAGACGCTGGTGAATTCCCAGGGGGAGTTCGACCTGGAAAAGGCCAGGGCCAGCTTTAAGCACGGGCTTGGCCAGGTTGGCCGTCCCAGCGACGCGGGCGGTGGGCGCGACGCGCGCCAGATGGCCGTCCTCACCAATGCCATCCAGAAATTCTTTCTGGAAAACTCCCGCCTTGGTATTCCGGTGATCTTCCACGAAGAGTGCCTGCACGGTCACGCCGCCATCGGCGGCACCAGCTTTCCTCAACCCATCGGACTGGCCGCAACCTTTGATCCGCAGTTGGTCGAGGCGCTGTTTGCCATGACCGCGCACGAGACCCGCGCTCGCGGCGCGCACCAGGCGCTGACACCCGTTGTCGATGTCGCTCGCGAGCCGCGCTGGGGACGAGTTGAAGAAACCTACGGCGAAGACCCGTATCTGGTCAGCCGGATGGGGATCGCGGCTGTCCGGGGATTTCAGGGTGATGCCTCATTCCGAGACAAACGCCGCGTCATCGCCACGCTCAAGCACTTTGCCGCTCACGGCCAACCGGAATCCGGCACCAACTGCGCGCCGGCAAATGTCTCGATGCGCGTGCTGCGCGAAACGTTTCTGTCGACATTCAAAGCAGCCATCGACGAAGGCGGCGCCATCAGCGTGATGGCCTCCTACAACGAGATCGACGGCGTGCCATCGCACGCCAACAGGTGGCTGCTGCGCGATGTGCTCCGCAAAGAGTGGGGCTTCGAGGGTTTTGTCGTTTCCGATTACTACGGGATCCGAGAACTCGCCGAGCGCCCGCCGGCTGTGCGCGGCCATTATGTTGCCGAGGACGGGAAGGAGGCTTGCGCGCTGGCCATTCGTGCTGGCGTCAACATCGAGCTTCCGGAACCCGATTGTTACCTGAACCTGGTCGAGTTGGTGCGAAGAGGCAGGATCAAGGAATCGCAACTCGATGAGCTGATCGCTGCGATGCTCTACTGGAAATTCAAGCTCGGCCTTTTCGATGATCCGTTTGTCAATCCGGATGAGGCGGAGCGGGTGGTCGGCTGCGATGAGCATCGGCAACTGGCACTGCGGGCGGCGCGGGAAACGATCACGTTGCTCAAGAACGATGGCAGGTTGGCGCCGCTGGACGCCGGCCGCGTCCGCTCTATCGCGGTCATCGGCCCCAATGCCGCCCGCTGCTTGCTCGGCGGCTACAGCGGCGTTCCCAAGCATACCGTCTCCGTGCTCGATGGCATCAAAGCCAAGGTCGGCGATCGTGTGAAGGTACTCAACAGCGAAGGCTGCAAGATCACCCAGCCGGGCCTGTGGACGCAGGATGAGGTCCTGCCTGGCGACCCGGAAGAGGATCGCCGGCAGATCGCCGAAGCGATGCAGGTCGCCAGCCAGGCGGAGGTCATCGTGCTGGCCATTGGCGGTAACGAGCTGACGTCGCGCGAGGCCTGGAGCCTCAAGCACATGGGCGATCGCAGCAGCCTCGATCTGGTCGGTCGGCAGGAGGAGCTGGTCAAGGCGATGCTCGCCACCGGAAAGCCGGTGATTGTCCTCCTGTTCAACGGCCGGCCTCTTTCCATCAATTACATCAGTCAGCATGTGCCGGTGATTTTCGAGTGCTGGTATCTCGGTCAGGAGAGCGGACACGCGGTCGCCGATGTGCTCTTCGGCGACGATACCCCCGGCGGCAAGCTGCCGATCACGATTCCGCGCTCCGTCGGGCATCTCCCCGCGTATTACAACCACAAGCCTTTTGCACGCCGCGGATATCTCTTTGACGACATCTCGCCGCTATATGCATTCGGTTACGGATTGAGCTACACGACTTTCGCTCTCGGAAAACCGCGCCTGGAGAAACAGAGAATTCGCCGTTCGGAGCGGACCCGCGTTATTGTCGAAGTATCCAATACCGGCCCCGTCAAGGGCGATGAGGTCGTGCAACTGTACATCCGCGATCGGATCAGTTCCGTTACCCGCCCGATCAAGGAACTCAAGGGTTTTCAACGGATTACTCTGGAGCCGGGAGAAACCAGGAGCATCGCGCTGGAGATCACCCCCGAGCTGCTGGCGTTCTACGACGTGGACATGAATTACGTCGTCGAAACGGGCGATTTTGAAATCATGGTCGGTAATTCATCCCGCGATTGCGATCTGGAGAAAGTGATCCTCACGGTAACGTAATCGCGATCATCACTCGCCGAGAAGGCCGCCACATGCCCGAAAGATTGCAGAAGCTCTCCTTCGTTGAAAAGGCCGGCTACAGCCTTGGAGATTGCGCCGCTAATTTCGTCTTTCAGGCATTGATCATCTTCCAATTACAGTTCTATACCGACACCTTCGGGCTTGCCGCGGCGGTCGCGGGAACGCTGCTGCTGGTGGGCCGGCTCTGGGATGCCTTCTTCGATCCGATGATGGGCGCCATCGCCGACCGTACCAACACGCGCTGGGGCAAGTTTCGCCCGTGGGTGCTGTGGACGGCGGTGCCGTGGGGTGTGGTGATGTTCCTGGCCTACACCACCCCGCACTTCGGCGGAACGGGCAAGCTCATTTACGCCTGCATCACCAACGTCCTGTTGATGACACTCTATTCCGCCAACAACACGCCGTACTCGGCGCTGACCGGTGTCATGACCGGCGACGTCAACGAACGCACCAGCCTCTCCACCTATCGTTTCGTCGCCGCCCTCGTTGCCGGTTTGCTGGTGGGCGGCTTCACCCTGCCACTGGTTGCCAAGTTTGGCCACGGCGATAGCGCCAAAGGCTGGCAGATGACGATGGGGCTTTGGGCCATTGTCTGCGTCGTCTTTTTCCTGATCACGTTCGCCACCGTTCGCGAACGCATCCAGCCCGACCCCAGACAAAAGTCGTCAGCCAAGCGCGATTTCAGTGATCTGCTCAAGAACGGCCCGTGGATCGCCATGTTCCTGTTTACGCTCGTCCACCTCATGGCGGTGGCAATGAGGGGCGGCACGATGGCATACTATTTCAAATACAATGTCAATCAGGACCGCCTCTTCGCATTCCTGAAAAGCTGGGGGCTGACCGCTCCCGCGGACGGTAGCAATCCCGGCGGAGCATGGCATTACCTGCTGAACACCTTCGGCCTGATAATCGACCCCCAGCGTACCAACGTGTCTCAAGTCGGATTCAGCCTGCTGAACATGTCTTCTCAATTCGTCACCATCGTTGGAATCATGTGCGCCACCTGGCTGGCGATCCGCTTTGGCAAGAAGGCGGTGGTCATCGCCGGCTTTGCGGGAGCCCTGATCTTCATGGCGCTGTTCATGGTGGTGCGCACGGATGCCATCTGGACCATCTTTGCCGTCGACTGGGCCCGCGCCGTGTGTTACGCGCCGACGATTCCGCTGGTGTGGGCGATGTTCGCCGATGTCGTGGATTATTCCGAATGGATTACCGGCCGCCGGGCGACGGGACTCATCTTTGCGGCCATCGTCTTCGGCCTTAAGGCCGGGCTGAGCCTGGGCGGCGCCATCGCTGGCTGGCTCCTCTCCGCGTTTGGCTATCAGGCCAACGTTCAGCAGACCGACCATGCCTTGTGGGGAATTCGCTTGATCGTCAGCGTCATCCCCGCCGGGCTGTTCCTGGTCTGTCTGATCTGCGTGGTGTGCTACAAGATCACCAAGAAGATGAATCTCCAGATCCAGGACGAACTGGCCGAGCGGCGGAAGCAGTATGCGGCACTTCCCGCGGCCTCCGGCGTGTCGTAGGCAAGTGGTCTCCTGCGTGGCGCATGTGGCCTGAGCCAAAAAACCGCAAGCCAAACCGCGCCACGCCCTCTCACCACTGGCCGGGACTGACATTCGATATCGTGGCGCGGAGCTTCGCGGCCAATGTCCCATGTCCCCTCGCCGGGAGGGGACATTATGGGACATTATGGGACATTTGATAAATGATGGCCCGCACCCAATGGGTCGCAGGTGGCGGATCCCCATGACCCGCCAAAAAACACGCCAAAACACGCCAAAACACGCCATAACGGGGTGCTCCAGAATGGCGTGTCTGCATCCGCTCGGCGGCAAAACATTCCAAAACGCATCGAATTCCACTTTTTTGCGTTGACAGGTGACTACAGGTGTCGCAGCTTTCGCGACTACGCTTGTAGTCAGCTTCTCGTCCTGAAGGAAGAACATGCCCGCGATCGCGCAGATTTCCGACGCCAAATGGGAGGTCATGAAAGCCGTGTGGGACGGGGGCCCTCTCACCGCTGGGCAGGTCGTCGATCGCCTTGCCCGGCGAACGACAGTGGAAGCCCCGGACGCTCAAAACCCTGCTCAACCGCCTCGTTCGCAAGGGCGCCGTCGCCATGGAAACGGACGGTGACATCCACCTTTCCATGACAGTGGTGTTCACCGAATCGCCAAAATGAACGCGGAAAGAGACACTGCCGCTAACGCGGAAAGAGACGGCTGCTTATTGACCGGCGGCCTTTGGCGGAAGCAGTTGCCACACCTGTTCACGTACGTCGGGCGGAGCCGAGGCAGGAACCGAGCCCCGGATGAATGCATTGGAACACATGATAATTTCAAAGAAGCAGCAGTGTCCCCCTTTACGCGTCTGTCCCCCCTTTACGCGTCTCCCCCTTTCCCCCTTTACGCGTCCATCGGAGCAATAATAAGACATGAATAAGACATGAATTAAGACGCTAACCGAACCCGTGAATACCTCGTCACGAACACCAGCATCGTACAAGCAAAACCGACGCGGAAGAAGCCCCCGGCCTGCGTGATGCACAGGTCCGGAACTTCTGCCCCCCCGATTCGAGCCCGCCTTCAGGTTGTGACGCTCTTGTTTCTGTTCCGAAATAGGCGGCCTGT
>Ga0210396_10003245_pt1 | contig 16304 bp, 16 predicted proteins | sample IncBWH17OmetaG_FD_155466 | JGI IMG/M metagenome (GOLD analysis project Ga0210396, IMG submission 155466) | Forest soil microbial communities from Barre Woods Harvard Forest LTER site, Petersham, Massachusetts, United States - Inc-BW-H-17-O ... | reverse complement strand
CGGATAACAGCGTCGATCGACAGGAAAACGAGAACCTGATCGTTTTGATTCCACGAATTGTCCGCATGCCGGATTATTCGCGTGAAAATATGCGCGCTATCTATTCCGGCACAGAGACATTCCCGGGCGTGAAGCGCGAAATGGACGTGAAGGCACCCACCGCGAATCCGAATCCGCAAGCGCAGCCGGTAGCGCCTGCCGGTGGTATGGGCGTAGCGCCCGTGGTTAATCCCGGACCTGGAACGCAGCCGCCGATTTCAGCGAATCCAACATCGCCAATCAGTGCGCAGCCCGGAGGGCCGAGGTTGCACTTCGAACCTTCCACCTTGAACTTAAGCCCTGGGCAGACCGCAACCGTTGGAATTGTTGTCGACAATGTGACTGATCTTTATTCCGTGCCAATGCTCCTGCAATACAACCCTGCTGTGATTAGCGTCGAAGAAGTTCGCCACGGTGGATTTCTCTCCGGTGGCACGCAAGAGATTGCTCTGGTGCAACGCGTGGACAAGGAACATGGCCAAGCCATTATTTCTGCCACGCGTCAGCCAAATACTCCCGGCGTAAACGGCAATGGCACGCTCCTGGGAGTAGTAGTCAAGGGTTTGGCCCCGGGCACGACAACGCTTTCCATCGTGCAGGTTAACGCCAAGGACTCGCAGCAGAGACCAATTCCTTTCGTCACCGGCGAAGCGGTGCTAAAGGTTCAGTAGGTTCACAATTCCATGAAGCTAAATCGCAAAACGCGCAGGCCGACCTCCCAGACCGGGATGACGCTACTGGAATTGATCATTTCCTGCAGCATTCTGCTCATTCTCTCTTCTGCAGCCCTGCCGGTAGCACGGTACTCAATCGTGCGGCAGCGGGAAGCGGAGCTTCACAGAGATTTGCGAGAAATGCGTGGAGCGATCGACCGCTACAAGGATCTAGCGGATCGCAACCTCATTCGCGTCGAAGTTGGTAGCGAGGGCTATCCTCCCGATCTCGACACGCTCGTCAAGGGTGTCGCGCTCGGTGGCGCCGGCGCAACTGGAAAGAACATGCGATTTTTGCGGCGCGTACCTGTGGATCCCATGACCGGACATCCAGACTGGGGCATGCGGTCGGTGCAAGACGATCCTGATTCACAAAGCTGGGGCGGAAAGAATGTTTTCGATGTTTACTCTAAGTCGACAGGAACCGCGCTGGATGGCACGAAATACTCGGATTGGTAGAATGAAAGAAGCCATGATGAAGGGCAATCGGAAATCGAGAGTGACAACAGTGGCGCTTAGTTCTGGTGCGCGTTCTGCTCGCGGCTTTACGCTCATCGAGTTGATGATCGTGCTCTCGATCATCGTTATTTTAGTTGGAATCGCGGTGGGCTCTTACAGTCAATCCGTTCGTCGTGCGCGCGAAGCGGTCTTGAAGACGGATTTGCAGACCATGCGGCAAGCCATCGACAACTACACTATGGATAAGCAGCAAGCTCCGCAATCCTTGGACGATCTGGTGAGCGCGCACTACATGCGCGAAATTCCCATCGACCCCGTCTGCCAAGCCATGGACTGGAATCCACACTTCGGCGACACCGTATTGAGTCCCGAACAAACAACCGTAGGCCTCGATGATGTTTTTTCCGGCTGCGATCAAACCGGAAGCAACGGCGCACAATACACCACCTGGTAGTTCCCTTCCCCGCTCCTTGCTCCATCCATAGAAACCTTTGATCCTCGCAGATCGGCAGATGCATCACGATCTGGTTAACATGCAGAATTCTGGCGCAAGAAGTTACGCCCATTTGCGCATGCCTTCCAAAATGACAGATGCGCTGAAGACCGCGATCAGCGAAGACGGCTTCGACATCCGCTTTCTCATTTCGCTTGCAACATCGCCAAACCATTCTCCCTCCCTCATCTCTACCGAAATTTGACGCCACGCCACCCGTCCGCTATAGTGGAAATGCGGGGTGGAGCAGCCTGGTAGCTCGTCGGGCTCATAACCCGAAGGTCGTCAGTTCAAATCTGACCCCCGCAACCATTTTCTAGTTTAGATACGACGGCTTAGAGGATGCTCCCTCTGAGCCGTTTTCCTTTTAGGGCGCAGAATCCCTCCTAATTGCGCTGCGAGTCGAACATCGCCCTCACTCACGAAGTGCGTATATGTATCGAGCGTAAGCGTCAAGTCACTGTACCCCAGTCGTTGCCGGCGGACTTTGAATGCGCTCCCAACCGATCCATTAACGTGCTCTTGGTGTGGCGAAACGAATGCAAGCCTCGGTGCTCAGCAAAGAAGAAGACCGGTATTTGCGCACGATGATGGTGCAGGGAGCGCACTACATTCTGGGACCTTTTGGAGAAGACAGTGATCTGCGGAGATGGGGACAGAAGCTGGCGGCGCGAGGAGGAAAAAATGCCAAGAAGCGAGCGGTGGTCGCGGTAGCTCGAAAGCTGGCGATACTGCTGCATCGGTTGTGGATCAGCGGTGAAGTGTACGAACCACTGCGCAATAGCCAAAAATCGATGCGCGCCGTGGCTCAAGAAAGTTTCGGTTCGAACAGCTGAGCTCAACCGCCGAGCAAAGGTGACTGCGACTAACTCCTAGCTGCTAGCGCCTGATCTTGGCAACCTGTTTGCTGTCTCGAAGAGGACAGATTCTGGCTACTTACTTCCCTATGATGATCTTGAAAGAGTATGTGTCTCCGGGTTTCTCTCTTTTGGTCGGGGACTTCTTCAACGGCACCGAATATGGCTTTTACGTCGCAATGGGCTCAAGGGAAAGCTCGCTCCGATAGCGGGGGCCTACACCCAGAACGCGGAAACGAGGGCGTATCCTCGCACCGACGGCGAGCTCTGCACGTCCTTTTCGTTCACCGCAATGCAGATTCAATCGATTGCTGCGTGCAGGAACTGGAAAAAGCGCAATTCACGGTCAAGTCTGATTTTGTATTGAACCTAGGGCAATGTTCGGAGCAACTTCGCGACCACGCTTACGATGTAGTCGTCATCGAGTATCCATCTAAAAGCTGCAGCGCTTCGCAGGCCTTTCCTGAATCTCTGCTGCGAATTCCTGTCGTCTTTTTGACTTCTCCCAATGGTGTTGAATCACTTGCGGGTCTCAACTCTCCTGATGCGTTTGAGTACATCGAGCAGGCGCACTTAGCTCACTTGCCAATGGCTGTTCGCCGCGCACTAAACGCTCAAAAGCTTCGTACCGAGCTGGAAGAGGCGGAAAGTGCATTGCGACATTCGCGATCACTTTATCGAGCTCTTGCGGACAATCCTTCTTACGGAATTTGCCGTTGCGATGCCGAAGGTAAATTTATCGACGTAAACCAGACCCTGGTCTTGATGCTTGGTTACGAATCGAAGAGTGAGCTGTTAGCAGCGAGTAGCGCCTTGGAAATTGCCCTCGACGTCGACCTTGGCCAAAAAACGCCTTTTGGGGGAAGTTCTGCCGAACCGCGGCTTATTCAACCAGTCGAAATTGAATGGAAGAGAAAGAACGGTACGAGCCTGAGAGCCAGGATCAGTGGCCGCAACGCCTTTGATGAACAGGGCAATTTCAATGGTTGTGAAATCATCGCTGTGGATGTTTCCGACCAGCGCACGCTTGAGGATCAACTGCGCCTGCAGGCATCCAGCGATTCGTTAACTGGATTGGCGAATTACCGCCAGCTTTTCGAAGTACTGCACTCGGAAATCTCGCGATCGAAGCGCACCGGGCGTGAATTTTCTCTTCTGCTACTCGATCTGGACGGGCTGAAACACATCAACGATCAACTCGGTCATTTGGCAGGAAACCGCGCTCTGTGCCGTCTCGCTCGCATCATGGCCGATTGCTGCCGCTCTATAGATACCGCGGCGCGCCACGGCGGCGATGAATTTGCGGTGGTGCTGCCTGAAACAGGATTAGTTGCGGCCATGCTGGTGGCAGATCGGATTTGCGATCTGCTCGCCAAAGATGCAGAGGCTCCTCCCCTTTCCGTCAGCGTAGGAGTCGCCAATTACCCACGAGAAGCCGATACGATCGGCGCTCTGCTGCACGCGGCAGATAAGGCCCTCTACGCGATGAAAGGCATTCAGCCAAACTCTTCGATTCATCCCAAGTTCTCGAATGCCTCCTCAACCGATCGAAGCGAGGGTGGAATCGCCTCTGAGCGTGAGGCCAATCCGACCGCGGAACAGGCAAAAGCACATGAATAAGGCTCAACGTAACTCGCCGAACAGACTTCAGCGACGCCATGTATCCAGTCACATGGATGGACGGGTGCGGTTTTTGCTAAGTGGGGAGGAGCACTTACTCTCTGCCATCGCCTCTCGTGCTTCGCTACGAGGGATTTTGAACGGAATCTGCAGCGCGCTGAACTTTCAGATCGGCAACGTGGTTTCGCTCATTGCGCGTTCTGGAAACGATGGCTGGGATGTTGGCGAAGGCGCGCTAAAAGCCGCGCTGTGCGGCCTATATATGTTGAGTTCAGAGAGTATTCTGGCCGAGGACGGCGAGGTGTTGGGTAATTTTGAAGTGTATGGCTGGGTTTCGCGAAAACCCACTCCCAACGAATCTCAATTGATCAAACGAGCTAGTTGCTTAGCCACTGTCGCGATCAAATTGATCGACGAACCCGAGAGCGGAAGTGATCAGGCACACCGAGGTAACTGGGCTGCGCATATAGCTGCGAACAAATGGTCCTTGTCGATGAACTAACGCGCGGGCGGTTCATCATCCCTACTGCAAGTCAAATGGAAATCTGTTCGAGTATGGATTTCAAAGATTCTGAGTCGAAGTCAGTCGTGAAGCACGACACTCAGCAGGGAGCTATTGATTTCCAACCCGTTCTCGGTATCAATGAACCCTAATTTCTTGAATTTGTTCATGAATAAATTTACTCGCGAGCGAGTCGTGCCAACCATTTCGGCCAGGGTTTCCTGAGAGACCTTAGGCAATATCTTTTGCGGTTCGTCATTCTTTCCATAGCGGGCGAGCAGAAGGAGCGCCCGGGCCAGGCGTTTCTCCGTGGAGTTAAAAAGTTGGTCGACCAGATCCTCTTCCACGCGGATATTCCTGGATAGCATGTAGGCGATGAACCGGTCTGAGAATTCGTGCTCGGTGTGGAGGACACGGATCATCTCCTCCTTCTCAATGACCAGAACCGTAGTGGGTATCGTACTCGTCGCGGACCCCATGCGAATGGATTGACCGGCAAGACAGCCTTCGCCGAAGAAATCTCCCGGTTTGAGAACGGCGACGACGGCTTCCTTTCCGGTGGTATTTACAACGGACAACTTGACGCTACCCTTCTGTAAGTACATGACGTGTTTGGCGGAATCACCTTGGGCAAAAATGGTGTCGCGCTTGGAGTAGTCGACGACTTTTCTGGCAACGCCAGCCGAGTCAAGGAAAGCCTGGGCGTCAAACATGGCGCTTTTGGTGGTGTCGCTTCGCCTTAAGAGCATGGCTTTTGCCATAGATATGCTCCAATAGTACCACCGAGCGTACTCTGGCGTACGAAATACGAGACTGTGTTTAAGCGAACAGATTTCGCGTCTCGTTTCGTCTAGTGTGCTGCTTGTGGGGGAAGGAAGACGACGAAAGCGAGAGGCAATGCCAAACGCTATCGCCTGAGCCACTCACATAAGTACCCAGTTCCATCCCTTCCTGTAGTTCGCACCAGTTTTCGGACCAAAAGACAAACCAAGCAAAACGAACGGTCTCGGGGTGTCTTGGTGCGAAGAAAGAAGTGCACAACATGCCTTTAATGCAAATTGTAATCGCTCTGATCGTGGTCGGCGTCCTGCTGTGGTTGGTAAACCGGTTCATCCCGATGCAGAGCAGTATCAAGTCAATTTTGAACGGAGTAGTGGTTATCGCTGTGGTCCTATGGCTCCTTAACGTGGTTGGAGTATTTCATTCGCTTTCCCGTATTCGCGTTGGGTGATGCGCCACGCAAACAGCTCAGTTCCAGCCCACCAGAAATCAGAGATCAAGTTTTCCCGGTGCATTGTCTTTCGACGCGCACCGGCCCAAAGCAATGGAGAGAATACAACTATGAAATCTACTGGATTCGTCAGCACGATCGCGCTTCTGGTTATATTTGGAATGGCCACACCTGCTAACGGCCGGCAGGATCATCCCGCGCAACAAGAAGACAAGCCTAAACCTCAGGAACAAGGCAAACCGCAAGAGCATCAGCAGACCAAGCCTCAAGATAAACAGCAGCCAGAGCAACAACAGAAACAGCAGCAACAACACGCGCAGTCTGATAAGCAGCAACAACAGCATGAGCAGCAACAGGCCAAAGGGCAGCAGGATCAACAACAGAAGCAGGATCAACAACAGAAGCAGCAGCAACAACATGCTCAGCAGGCGCAGTCTGACAAACAGCAACAACAACACGAGCAGCAACAGGCTAAGGGTCAGCAGGAGCAACAACAGCAACAACACAAGCAGCAACAACACGCTCAGCAGGCAGAGTCTGACAAACAGCAGCAACAGGCCAAGGGTCAGCAGGAGCAACAACAAAACCAGCAGCAACAGCACGCTCAGCAACAAGCGCAATCAGACAAGCAGCAACAACAACATGAGCAGCAACAAGTCCGGAGTCAGCAGAATCAACAAGAACATGGCGGGCAGCAATCGAACGCACAACAACAACAGCGCTCAGGCCAGCAGCAGTATGTGCAGCCAGTCAAAATGCAATCTCAGCAGGACCAGCATCGCCAGGAAGGCGAACAGCAGTCGGCATGGCAAGAGCATCGCGCGCACAATTGGCAGTCCGAGCACCGCGACTGGCAGCAACGCGGCGGCTACAACGGCTACCGCATTCCCGAGGACCGGTATAACGGCTACTTCGGCTCGGGCCATTCGTTTCGCATCTACAGTTACCCCGTAGTGATGGTTGGCGGGTATCCACGTTTCCAATACGGCGGATTCTGGTTCAGTCTCGTTGATCCCTGGCCGGAATACTGGTCCAACAACTGGTACGACAATGACGACGTGTACATCACCTACGCGGGTGACGGCTACTATCTTTACAATCGTCGATATCCCCAGGATCGAATCGCCGTTTCCGTCTACGCGAACTGACGGCTGCGGAGCGCATCGCTGAATCTAAGTAAAAAGTTCGGATCGGAGTTCTTCCATGAATGACTCGAATCGACGTGTAGTCAAGTTTCTCCAAAAAGAGATTAAGACCTACGCGGCCCTGTCGCTTTTTTTGACCAAGAAAGGGATTAAACAACGTGTTCATGTGGGCGCGACCGTCGTTCTGATCAATCCCTTGTTTTACAAAGAGAGAATGAAGGAAGCGAAAAAGCTTGTTAATGAACTAAGAAACGCAAATTAAATGGGAACGAGAGAGGATGCCCCCGGTCACGCAACGGTTACTGTCTCTCTTAACGCAAGCGTGTTGACGGCCCTTCAACTTCAGAATTGTTTGTTCATCTGATTGTATAAACGAAGCCTTGACCTAGGAGGTCAGCGATGAAGCACTACCTAGCCGTTGCAGTGTGTCTCACACTTGGCGCAGCCATACTACCTGCCCAAGAATTAAACAAGGAGCAAAAACGCCTGGAAGAAAGTGGCGTGGTGATGCAAGAAGTGCTCAACATTCCAGACAGTATTCCTCACGACCTTCTCGAAAAAGCAGAATGCGTCATCGTGTTTCCTTCCGTTTTAAAGGCGGCCTTTGTGGTCGGTGCTGAATACGGCCGGGGCGCGATGGTTTGCCGCACCGGTGAAAAGTTTCATGGTCGCTGGGGCGCTCCGGCTATGTATGCACTTGAAGGCGGCAGCTTCGGTTTCCAGATTGGTGGTGAAGCTACCGATTTGATCCTGCTGGTCATGAACGACAGAGGCATGGAATCGATTCTGAGCAGCAAGGTTAAGCTGGGAGCCGACGCTTCCATTGCAGGCGGGCCCAAGGGACGTGACGCGTCCGCGGACACCGACGCCTGGATGCGCGCCGAGATCCTCAGTTACTCCCGCTCCCGCGGTTTGTTTGCCGGCGTTTCTTTGGAAGGGTCCACACTTCGCCCCGACGATGATGCCAACGAACAAGTCTATGGACACGCCATCAAGGCCAAGGAAATCGTAAGAAGCGAGCACATGCAGGTGCCGGCGACGGGCCGTCATTTCGTCGACGTCCTGGAGAAGAACGCTCCGCGTAACGAGTCGAAGGAAGCCGCGTCGAATCAGAAGTAGCGGGCCGCGAGCTGCCGGGGGATATGACTTTCCTCTCGCAAGCTCTTTTGCCAGGCTGTCAATCTGCGTCACCCGGCGCGAATTCCTATCGCAAAAACGTGCGATAACGCACAGTATTGCGAACCGCAAACTTAGATACTGGGATCCTAAGGTCTCAGCAAATCCCACCTGACCAAAAGAGCCGGCTCTTCCCCGGGGACGGCTCTTTACTTCAACCGGCGGACTAAATGGATAACGATCCAGCGCTTAATTTTGGGGAATGAAGGAAAGGATACCGAGAAATGAGTCTACAGATTACTCCGCTTCATGATCGAGTTGTGGTGCGCAGGCTTCCAGAAGAAGAAACCGCGAAGGGCGGAATTATTATCCCGGATTCGGCGAAAGAAAAGCCTCACGAAGGCGAAGTTATATCGGTCGGCGCAGGGAAAATGGAGAAGGGCCATCGCGTCCCGCTCGACGTCAAGGCGGGCGACCGCATCTTGTTCGGCAAGTATACGGGCAACGATATCAAGATCGATGGAGAGGAATACTTGATCCTTCGCGAAGAGGATATTCTCGCCAAGGTGAACGCCATTGCAAAAGCCGCAGGTAAGAAATAGAAGCAGCGACCCGGAGTAAGAATCACCAGAATTCTGAAGGAAGAAGTAGCAGTACGCGCCCGACAGTGTTCGAAGCACCCAGGAGGGTGAAAGAGAAATGGCAAAACAAATTGTAACTGGATCCGATTCGCGACAGGCAATCTTGCGTGGCGTAAATATTTTGGCGGACGCGGTAAAGATCACACTGGGCCCCAAAGGGCGCAACGCCGTCATTGAGAAAAAGTTCGGCTCGCCAATCATTACAAAAGATGGCGTAACCGTGGCAAAAGAGATCGATTTGCCGGATGGACTCGAGAATCTGGGCGCACAGATGGTGCGGGAAGTAGCCTCGAAAACGTCCGACGTGGCTGGCGACGGAACGACCACCGCTACCGTGCTCGCTCAAGCGATCTTCCGCGAAGGTGTGCGAACCGTGGCTGCGGGCGCAAGCCCCATGGCGCTCAAGCGCGGCATCGACAAAGCCGTGGAAGTTGCCGTGGCTGAAATTAAGCGGCTCTCTCGCGAAGTGAAGGGCGACATGATTGCGCAAGTTGGCACGATCAGCGCCAATACCGACAAGCAAGTTGGCAACATCATCGCCGACGCCATGAAAAAAGTAGGCAAAGACGGCGTAATTACTGTGGAAGAATCGAAAACCATGGAGACCACTCTCGAAATCGTCGAGGGCATGCAATTCGATCGCGGCTATCTCTCGCCATACTTCGTCACCGATCCCGAGCGCATGGAATGCGTCTTGGAGGATGTGCGGATACTCATTCACGAGAAGAAAATAAGTTCGATGAAGGACCTTCTGCCGCTTCTTGAACAAACCGCCAAACAGGGCAAGCCACTATTGATTCTCGCGGAAGACATCGAAGGTGAAGCGCTGGCCACACTGGTGGTGAACAAATTGCGTGGAACGTTGCATTGCGCAGCCGTTAAGGCTCCCGGCTTTGGCGACCGTCGTAAGGCGATGCTCGAAGACATCGCCGTTCTCACCGGCGGAAAAGCCATCACCGAAGACCTCGGCATCAAGCTGGAAAACGTGAAGCTCGAAGAACTCGGCAGCGCTAAGAAAATCACCATCGACAAAGATAAGACCATCATCATTGCTGGCGCCGGCAAAGCCAGCGAGGTCGAAGCTCGTATTCGTCAACTCCGCGTACAGATTGATGAATGCACTTCCGATTATGACAAGGAAAAGCTTCAGGAACGGCTGGCCAAACTGGTCGGCGGCGTCGCCATTATCAAGGTGGGCGCGGCAACTGAAACTGAGTTGAAGGAAAAGAAGGCTCGCGTTGAGGATGCCATGCACGCTACGCGTGCGGCCGTGGAGGAAGGCATTGTTGCCGGAGGCGGTACAGCGCTGCTGCGTTGCCTGCCCGCGCTCGAGAAGCTCAAATTTCACGATGATGAAGCGATTGGCGTGAACATCGTGAAGCGTGCTCTGGAAGAGCCCTTGCGCCAAATCGCCCAGAACGCCGGCCACGAAGGCGCATTGATTGTGGGCCGGGTGCGCGAATCCAAAGACGAAAACTTCGGCTTTAATGCAGAAACCGGCGAGTTTGGAGACCTGGTCAAGGCGGGTGTCATCGATCCCGCAAAGGTTACGCGTCTGGCACTGCAGAATGCAGCGTCCATCGTGTCCCTGATGCTGACAACAGAAGTTCTCATTGCCGACGACAAGGGTGAAGAGAAGACATCAGTCGCAGCGGGTGGTTATGGAGGCGGTATGGGTGGCGGCTACTGAGCAACCACGGGAGCTAAACGACAGGTTCCTAAGTCACTCTGAGCGCGGCAGCTTGCAACAACGGGCTGCCGCGCTCTCATTTTACGAGGATAGTTTTTATGAGAGTCATCCTTGGCACGTTGTCACGTGGGCATAGCGTCAGGTCGCTTATGAGGCCATCTAAATCTGCAAAGTGTCAACCTTCATTGTAAATTGTAAATTTTTGGGACGTCGGCACTCACTATTCGAAATGCGTGGCATCTGTGCGAAACGGGACTGTATTGCCCTATCCCGAGTGTGATGATCTGCAGATGGCGCTCAAGAAAATTAAGAAAAACTGTGGCAGGGCACCATTCGCTGGAGTAAAGAAAGAAATGGCTGTGCCACGCATGGCCAAATCGGCAAGATTGGCAGAGCTTGAACTGCAGAATCTGAATCCGGACCGAACTCCTAGGCTGGCGACCACTATGCTGAGCGGAACCGTGAGGAAACGTCCTCGGCCGTAAGCACTTGGAGAGTCTCTCCTTCCTACGTGGCTGCACCGTAAGAACCGTTATCACTAGATTGCGTGCGCGTCAGGAAGAGATAAAGACATGGAAGAAGAAATATCGCGAGCGCATCCACAAAGAGCCAGCCATAACCCAGCACAAAAATGTGACTGAGAAGGGCAGCAAACATCCAAATGGGAATCAGCGCGTCGGCGTATTTGGCAGTTCTCGGAATCAGAAACAATAGCGCTAACAAAGTTTCGATCACACCCGATCTGATGCGAAATACTGGCTGAGAAATCAGGCCGTGTGTGGCGTTCGACATTGCGGTGAAGGCCGCGACGGAAAGCGGCGCACCTGCAAATTTCAGGAAAATGGCAGCATAAAGAAGATTCAGTGAGACGAGCACGCGGATTGCGAATAGCAGACCGTTCTTCGCCATAGAAAAAACCTCCGAAGCCATACGCTTCACTTCTAACGGCGCTAGTCGGACGTCCGCCATTCCTTGAGTTAAGATGCCACACGCGTCCCGGTGATTGATTTAGTTTTGTAAGATTACCGAGGAGTTGTATTTCCGTCTCGGTAGCGGATCACTTCAACTTAGCAGCAACTTCGGTTGTTCCCGCGCTTGGTTCTGCCCGCTGATTTAACTCCAGGAAAAGCATTTTGCTGTCGGAATAATATTGCTGGCCGGTAGCGGTTTGTGCTTTGAACACCGGCTCGGTGCAATGCACGTATTGCTCGCGAGTGAGTTGTTTTGCTTCCGCCAGATTTTGGGCGATAAACTCGCGCTCCTCATCCACGTTCGGGTCAATTTTGTGGAAGAGCCGAAACTTATGCTTTACAAATTCAATCGCCACGTCATGGGTTGCCGCGCCCACCCAGAGCGGGACGCCATCCGCCTGACGGTCTGTTTTCCAGATTCGCAGGTGATGGCGGCGTGCGACGATCGCGTTTGGGTCAGGCAACGAGTAGGAGTAGTCCTGCGGCCTGCCAAAAACGTATAACTTGTCCATCGGCAGCTTCGTATAGTGCTTTCGCTGCCACATGAGGTGCCAAATAATTTGTACGGGAGATTTTTCCACTTTCAGCCACCCGGCCCGCGCAAAGGCGTCTCGTAAATCATCTTCCTTGGCCATGAAGGCAAGATTCAACATGTCGCCCTCGCGTCCCTCACCATTCAGAGCCCGAGGCGGCAATAGTCTGACCATCTCGGCCAGTTCGGAATGGCTTTTGCGCGCGATCGGCAAAGATTCCGTCTCCACTGAGACTTCGCTCTTCGTATAGGCGGTCACTTCAGCACCCTTCAAGACCGTGCTATCGCGGCCACGCGTCAGGAGGAACACCGGCGCGGCGGGCAAAAAAATCGACGCGGTGATGGCCATACCTACCGCCATCCGAATGGTATGGGATCTCCCTTTGAATTCCTTATGCGCAACCAACCCGACTCGCTGCCCATTTGTGAGCTCAACCGAATCGAGTTTCACGATTACGTCTCCGCCCATTCCCAGAGGGCGCTTCCCTTTCACTCGAACCACCGAACCCAGGGCCACAACCCCGGCTCGAATTAGCGTGAACCCTTCCACGGTTACGTCATCGACGACTACAAAATCGAGTCGATCGTTTTTGCGGGCGTGCGCCGACGAGATCGTTTGATCAACCTCGAGTTTTACGGGAGTACCGCTTCCGACCAAGAGTCTTGCCGGGCCACTCGGCAAATCCTGCGCGGCGAGCCGGGGAGACAGAAGAAGGAGTATGTAGAGGGGAACAATTTGATGTACTGCGTAGCGCATCAGCTGCGCCTTTCTCCGGCCAAGCTCCTCACTGACGCGCATCTGGAGTAAGTCTCTGTTGCCTGGCAGCGTCTTAGCCTACTTTTCAATTAAGGCACAACGACGATAGAAATGATGTTCACTACCGCACACTTCACGGCTGTCGTCGGCTAACAGCCAGGATCGGAAGTCATTTCCTTGTTTGCGGTGGAAGAGAACCTGGCATTGGGAGACCACGATTTGTCCCTGTTGCGAGTAGACTTGGGGAACTTAACCTGCTCCCCGAGGTGCGCCCTTCATGGACGCGAAACAGACCGTTGAGGCTTTTGTCCATGCGATCAACTCTCAAGATTGGACTAGGCTCGATTCACTCGTTGCGATGGACTTTGTGCGGCACAGTATTGCCGCTGGCGACCCGCCTATCCGAAGCCGCTCCGATCTCGTGATGTATCTTCGCCGCGAATTTGAGATCTTTCCGGACGCCCAGGAAATAATCCTCGACATATTTGCTGAAAGCGAAAAAGTTGCCGTGCGGCACCATTTCAGCGGAACCCAACGCGGTGCGATGGGCTCGTACCTGCCCACGGGCAGGACTATCCAAGCAGAATATATCGCAATCTATCGTGTTCGGAATGGACGACTCATTGAGGCATGGGCTGAGTGGGACAATCTCGCAGGCTTGAGACAATTGGGCCACCTGTAGTTCCTTCAGATATCGGATTCGGAGCATCGGAATGGCCCCATACTCACGCGGAGCGTATCGAAAAATAGGTGCGCAGTGGCGCGCCAATCACATCACGTGCTAGGCTTAGCCCCACTGCTGGCGGGAGCTAATCGTGCTGAGAAGAGCTTTGCTAGCGATGGTGTTGGTGTCCGCAACCACGCAGCTTCTGTGCGCGAAAGAGCGGATTCTTCTTTACCGAATTGGGCCCTCTCAGTCGACGCTATTCATCGCAAATGAGGACGGCTCCGGCGAACGTCCGCTGCTGCCAAATTCAGGCTTCGATTACAACGCCTCTTTCTCCTCTGACGGGAAGTGGATCATCTTTACCTCTGAGCGCGCCGGCTCGGCCGACATCTACCGAGTGCATCCAGATGGTTCAAGTCTCGAGCGGCTGACCGATGATCCGGCGTATGACGATCAAGGAGCGCTCTCGCCCGATGGAAAGCAGCTTGCCTTCGTGTCCTCACGCGGTTCCGGGTCCGCCGACATCTGGGTGCTCGACCTGCAGACAAAGAAGGTGCGAGATCTTACCCGCGCCCCAGCCAATTTTCGGCCGTCCTGGTCACCAGACGGGAAATGGATCGCGTTCTCATCGGACCGCAACACCCCTGTCCGGCGGGACGGCGAGCGATTTGAGCAGTCGCATGCTGTCAGCATTTATCTAATGCGGGATGACGGTACGGACATGCGGAGGGTAACTTCAGTCGGCAAATTTGCAGGTTCACCGAAGTGGTCACCAGATGGCGAGAGAATCGTTTTTTATGAGATGGATATTCACGATACATTTTACGCCCGGCTTTTCCCTGGGCGAGCGAGAGTTGGAAAACTGGTCGATTCGCAAATCGTTTCGGTAGATGTCGCAAGCGGAACTCGCCAGGAGCACACGTCAGGTCCGGGGCTGAAAGTTTCACCGCAGTTTCTTAGCTCAAATCGAATCGGGCATGTCATGAAGGCCGACTCACGGACGGGTCTAGCCTTCACGACCGGAGATCAAGGGGCGAACGGACAGATGCGCAACCCTACTTGGTCACCCGATGGCAAACGGGTCGTATACCAAAAATGGTCATCTGAATCATGGCGCCAAAACCAACCCTTGTTCAGTATCGATCCCGAATTTGATCTGTCCTTCTCGAATCCGTTTCCAGCGTTTTCGCACGACGGAAAGAAACTTGCCGTTACCAAGAGCGGTAGTAATATTTCAGTATCTGTGATGAATGCGGATGGAACCAACGGTAAGCTAATCTTTCGTGCAGACGAGGGCGCTGTGGCTCTAGCGCCGGAATGGTCTCCTCAGGATGATTGGATTGCTTTTGGGGCAGGCTCTTACTTTCTCCCTCGCGGCAGGTCAGCCCGCGTAATGATGATGCGCCCGGATGGCTCGGAACTCCATGAGCTAATCAAGACTGAGGGAAACAACGGTTTTCCAAGTTGGTCCCCAGACGGCAAGCGAGTCGTATTTCGCTTTTGGGGCGGGCCGGAATATGGCCTGCGAATCATCAATCTAGAAGATGGAGCCGTGACAAATCTGACTACCGGATTTGACAATTTTCCTGCCTGGTCTCCAAGAGGCGATCTCATCGCCTTCACGCGCTTTGACGAAAACAACTATAACATTTACACGATCCGGCCCGACGGGACCGATTTAAGGAGGCTGACCACTACGCCAGGAAATAATGCACACGAAATATGGTCTCCAGATGGAAAGCATATTCTCTTCAGCAGCGCCCGTTTAGGATTCAAAGATGAAGCACCGCTATACGACGATATCCCTCAGCCCTATGGCGAGCTCTTTGTGATGAACGCGGATGGCTCCGGTCAACGGCCATTGACGGATAACCAGTGGGAAGATGCAACGTCAGCCTGGGCACCCGTATCCGGGCCCTAGTTAGATTTATGCAACGAAGTCGATCACCGTCGCCGAGGGTTCCGATGCCCGTTGGGCGTTTATCCTAATAGGATGACGAGGAAGCCTGAAGTTGTCGGCACGGATTCTCAGTTTCTTGTTTGCCGACAATTCGCCAAGTGTTTCGCAACTGAGTACCAAGGCGTATCGTTGCAACTCACGCACTTTGCGTGTTCGCGTGCTTTCCCAACTGCCAAGAATAATCGTCGGGCTACAGAATGCCGGCTCGCCCAGCCCATCTGGCGATATAACTCTGAAGGAAAATAGTGAAGTCTTCTGCACCGGGCGGGAGCTCTTTCCCTCTAAGGCTGATGCGGCAGAAGTCGACGTTCACAACGGGGTTGATCAGCTTACTCATGGCGACTTTGCGAGTGCGGCAAGCGGGCAAGGCGAAAGAAGGAATGATGGCAATGCCTTCGCCGGCCTCGACCATGGCGATCATTGTGTCGAGGTGATTGAACGTCGCCCGGGGATGGACCACAACGTGTGCACGGGCCAGATGCTTGTCAATGAAATCCTGGACCAGATTTTGCGAAACCATAGAAATCAACGGTTCTCCCTTGAGAGCGGACCATGTCGTGGAGGTGCGGCGCAATCCCGGATCGCTGTCAGGCCGAATCACCATCAGCGAGAAGCGAAACAATGGGGTGCGGCGGATTCCAAGCGTAGGTTTGAAAAATCCTCCGAGACTCATATCCACTTGGCCGTCTTCGACCAGGCGCGTGAGCGCGTCTCCGCCCACGTCGAACACGCGAATGTCCAAGCCGTGCCGATGACTGCGGAATTCCTTAATGGCCTCTGGAAGGACGTTTGCCGCGATGAGCGGAGGCGCGGCCACGGACAGAGTCAGATTCGCCTCGGTGGCCGATCGCCCGATGCGCGAGACAGTGGCATCCACCCTTTCCAAGCAATGGTGAACAACTACGAGCAAG
>Ga0210396_10003243_pt1 | contig 16312 bp, 20 predicted proteins | sample IncBWH17OmetaG_FD_155466 | JGI IMG/M metagenome (GOLD analysis project Ga0210396, IMG submission 155466) | Forest soil microbial communities from Barre Woods Harvard Forest LTER site, Petersham, Massachusetts, United States - Inc-BW-H-17-O ... | reverse complement strand
GTGACGCGAAAGATCGGGATTCCATCCGCGACCGCGCCAAAGCTGTGGCGCCATCAGTTCGCGACCGCCCTTCAGGATGCCAATGTGGATCCGCTGATCCGGAACCATCTGATGGGGCACTGCCCGGTGAATGGATCCGGCTACACGACTGCCTTGGGAACGACGGCCATTTACACTCACACAAAACCTCGAACAATCCGGACGCAATTGGAAAAGGCAATGCGAGAACGTCCAGCGATGACCGCCGCTTTGTTGTGGTTGGGGCGGCGTCAATAAGGGCAACAAAAAAGTCGGCGGTTGACGAAGTGGGGAGGCTTCGCCGGGGATTCCGCCGACCGTCGCCAGCGTAGCACCGCCTCAATCGGGCTTGCAATAGAACTTTCCGTAATATTGCCGTGGTTGATGACGGGGAGATTCTCTGACCGCGTGTCCGGCCACCCGACGTTTCTGTGCAAAAGTCCTGAATATCAGGCGATTTCGCTCATTGCAAGTCAAATCTTGCCGGTCGCAGAATCCCGGTTCGAGCCGGCCGCCGCCACAAAAACGCCACAAGGTTTCATCGGGTATTTCGCTTCAGCCTCAGCCGTTTCGTGCGGTTGTCGCTGAAGACGCCACGCTCGACGAAACGAGGCCGGTCAAACTTCCGCGCGCGTCTGCGTGAGCACCGCATGGCCTCGGTCCTGTTCGAGAAGGTCGTGCAGACGCTGCGGGAAAAAGGTGGGTCGCCGCTTCAAATTGAAGGTCATCGAGGCGCCCTCTTTTGAGCAGATTACGATGGCCGCGATTTCGGCGTTTATTTCGAGCCACGTCCAGACACGCGGACTCGCCCCGAAAACCGCCAACGCTATCGCGAAATCCTTGTCCGCCTTTTCAATTGGGCGATGGAGCAACGCGGAATCCGCATGCCCCGCGACAAGAACCCGACCGCCGAAGTCGAGCGGTGCAAGGAACGTGCGGGGAGATTCGATTTCTGACGCCCCCGCAGATCGATGAGCAGTTGAATGCAGTCGCTGAGAAGCCTCAGCTACAGGCGATGGACGCAACGCTCAGCGTTGTAGGAATATTTCGGTTGCGTCGTCACCCCACGCACACTAATACTAATTAGTGTGGCAGCCTGTGGAACACGCTTGCGATTGGCTTCACATTGCGACATAGCTTGTCAATTGCCCGTTGCTTTCACGGTTCTGCGGAGCGCATTGAGCGCTTTCCTTTCCCACGCTGAGTAATCAATTGGTGTCTTCCAAAATGTTTCCCATGCTTCATTGAGCAGGACATGGACGTCGCCGTCGCTGTCCGCGTCGGCCAGGCGGCACCCGATCTTCTCCACGCCTTCCACACAGAAACGGGCAAGGTCCGCCAGAAGGGGTTCGGGATAGCACCGCCGATATTCCGGTTCGGCGCGATAGCCTGACTCGTCAATAAGATCGTTCCAGCGGGCCTGGACCTCCGCGGCCGCCTTCATGTGGCCGAGTTGGGACAACACCTTGAGGACGAGGACCATTCGTGCATCTTCGGCCGGATGTGACGTGGCGGTGGTGGCTGCTTCGAACAGGTTACCTCCACGCTTCGCACATAGGTGCAGATGTGCCCACGCGAACGCGGGGCCGAGAGTGGCGGCTGCAAACCCATCGCAAAAGAACTCTGTGGTCCACGACTTCACATAGTTGGCTTGCCAAGCTCTCAGCAACGGAACGTTTTGCTTGGGGCCATAGCCCCGCTCCTTCTCAATCTCACCGTTTAAGTAGTCGTAACTGGTCCCAAGACCCTTCAGGTGGGCCGCCTGAAAAGGTTCGATGACCGGGTCATCCGCTACAAGCAGAAGCGGGTGTGCGAGCTCGTGGTAGAGATCGGGCAGGTGAAGGAGAAAATCCCCTTCGGCCAGAGGAACGCACAGCAAATTGAGCTCACTGATGACGTAAAAATATCGCTGCGAGAGCGTCGCAACAATTGGGGTGGAATGGGGGAAACGGATCTCCTTGGCGATGCGGTCGAGCAGGTCGTTTAGGAACGGATCCGCGTGGTCGGCGCGCTCCAAGGCCGCGATGCCGAATGATTCGACGTTGTCAAGTTCTGCAACTATACGACGGAACGCACGCAAACGCTGGGCGCGAAACTCAGGTTTGCGGTAGGCCGGTTCGTCAAGGATCTCGCGTAATCGCCGGATCGCGTCCGTGAGGCGGTCATCGCAAATTCTCCGGAGCGCGTCATAGTCGCGCCGCCGTAGGTTGCGTGGGACCTTGGCCTTTAGCCAGCGGGCTCGTTCGATGAGCTCGCCAACCGCGCCAGTGAAGTATCCGTCGAGCATCACGCCCCCCGCATTTTGGCCAGCATGCCGGACCGCTCCTGTTCAATCGTCGCGGCGAGCCATTCCAGTTGTGCGATCAATGCCGGAGTCGTGCTTCCGGCGAGCAGATCCCGGCTGAGTTGCTCCCATGCTGGCGTCCGCCCGTCCGGAGGCGCGCTGGTCTGTAAGACGGCGAGAAGTACAAGCGATTCGACATCTCGATACGCCGCGGAACCGAGGTTATGCAGCAATTCTGCTAAGTGCCGGAGCTGTTCATCGTTCGACGACATCGACCCGCTCTTGAGACGGATAAGCACGTCGTCGAGCATCACGGCGTAGTCGCGAATGCGAGAATACAGGCCCGCGTTTAAGCCTACGCTGCTCATCACTCCGCCTCCTCTGTGGCTTGGACGGCGAGTTCCAGAGCGTCGGCGTCGAACTCCGAAGCATCCTCGCCCAGGCGTCGATCGGTGAGCTTCATGCTTATCGGATATCTCGTGCAGTCCTCTGGCCGCGTCCATGTGAGCGCGGTCAGGCAGTAGAGGTCTTCGAGGCAGTGTTCAAACGGCATTATGCCTTCAACGTAGCGGACATGGAGGGGTTGGACAGTGCCGGCACGGCGGAAAGCCCGGCCGGTCGCGCAGAGATATGCGTCTGTCGCGCCTATCGTGTGAAAGGTGCCGACTTGCGGGTTCTCGACAAATGGGCGTTCCCCGTCCTCCCCCGATACCTCAAACAATCGGAATGGCGCGGGTGACGTTTTGGATATTTCTAACAACGTCAATGTCGCGTCAGAAGCAATGGTTCCTTGTCGACGAAGCGTGTCCATCGCCCGCTGCGCACCGGCGAGCTCGGACTCGAACAGGCGGCCGTCACGGTGTATCGCGATGTGCCGGATTTCCTCAGCAACCAAGCGGGCCTCTTTGCTCACGATATCGAGCAAGTGGGTCTGTACTTGGCCCGCAAGGAGTCTTTCACGCTGGCTCGAAGTCCGGCAGATGGTGCGAATCGAGGCGCCTCGGTCGCCAACGACAGTGAAGCCCGCGGTGTTGTGCTTTACGTCGACACCGACAATCAAATCTGCGTAGAGTGGCGAGGCAAGTACGAATGGCCAGCGTTCGTTAGTCAACAGCACCTTATTGAGCGCGACGTTTCGAATGTACCCGGAGAATTTCCTTCGTTTCTCTCGACGCACGTCATAGTAAGGCTGACCGTCCCGGCCGTGGGCTAGAACGTAGCACTCCTGGCCAACTGTTGAGTGATTGACGGCCGCCCAGACGTCGAACTCGCGCATCTTGCGCACGACCATGGCGGCGAGTTGGTCGTGCTGGCGTGGGCCTTGGTCGACACGATGCACCATGACTGAAGCGAAGCCGCCCTTTGTGCAATATTGCTTAGCGGCATCGAGGATGGCCGCGCCTTGCTCGACAAACGTACGGGGCTTGCGGTCGTTATAGGTCACGACGATGGGATCGAAAGGATGCTCCTGGGGAAACAGGTCGTCAACCGCGTGCCTCAAATCTCGCACGTATTGGTTACCCCAGCTATCGGCGACGCTTTGTGGAAGGAACAGGTACTGTCGCTGCAGTGGGTCGGTGGAGTAGAACCCGACGCTCTTATCTCGAAGCATTGCGGCGCGGACGCGGCCGATCGTGTCCAGTGTTGCAGGGACCGCACCTGGCGTGCCGCGGACGGACACCACAGTATTTCCCCCGAAGCGGTAATCAGGCAGCGTGAACATCTTGCGAGGCACCTGGATGGCTTTGGCGGAGGTGGTGACCAGTTGGTCGCCGAAGCGGAGGTTCTGGAGAAAGCGGCGACTGAATCGCTGGATCATCTCACGGCGCTCGTGGGGCTCTAGGATAGTGGTGTGGTGGTAGCGCTGAACCTCCGGTTCCTGCGTATCATAAACGGGATAGCAAAGCCCGACCGGCGCTGCGCGCGACTCACCGGTGTTGTTGTAGTAGTGGAGGACCGCCGCGTCGTGCGGTAGTTGGGCGAGCTCTTGAGGAATCGGTTTTCGCGAGGCATCCGCGATGAAGTCGAGCAGGCTCACCCTCTCGCCATCGCGGAAGACGAGCTGCTCGGTGACGTTGAGATCGCTGAGTTCGTATGCCTGGAGGTCATACCATTGATGGCCATAGTGATAAACGAAGTGACGGCCTTTCCACCGCCGAAACTGATCTCGCGTGATATGGACCGGCAGCGGTCGCGTGCCCAAGAACTTGTTCTTCACGTCGACGCACAATCCAATGCCTGCGTCGGGCGTTAGCACAGCGCGGACCGCAAAACCGGCGAACCGACTGATGTGTCCGAGCGCCTCCGACGCCGTTTTTTCGAAAAACGGCTCTCCGGACCCGGGTTGCCACAACTGCGGATTCGACGACAGTGGCGCCTGAAGCATGAACTGAACGAAGCGAAGCCGGATTGGGTCAGTCTCGGGTGAACTGAGCGTGTAGTCGAGTGTGTGGATGTCGGGGAGTCGGTCGAGGTAGGCGGTTGCCCGTACCAGCGGGAACGGCGAGGGTGGCTCGGGCGCGTCATCCCGCACCACGAGGCGGGTTTCGCCGTTCTGCATGATGCTCGTGACAGGGCTGCGGAGGCTGTAACTTAGCTTGCGGATGAGCGTTTGAAGATTTTGGTGATACTCCGGGTCTTCCATCCGAATACCGCGGATGCGATAGAGGCGATACGGGGAGGAGAGCGCCCGCAGGTTCGCGATGGGAAAGACGTTTGTTTCGAGTGCGCTCATGGCGACTCCTTCCAACAGATTTTTCGAAATGGGCAACGCTGGCAGAGGTCGGGCGAGGTAGTGACGGAAAAGTCTTCAGCCGTCAGTTGGCAGCCACCGCGACCCTCGGTTGCAAGCTGCATCTGCGTTACGCTCTCGGCGATGTAGCTGTCGACCTGGGCGATCTCGCCCTCGCCAATCGCGAAGCGGCGAAGTTGGTTGGTCAGCAGTTGCGCCTCGGCGAGGCGCACGTCGGTCTCGCGATAACGTGTGAGCGCAGCAGGGAAGTCGCCGTGCGGCACACACCGGACGAGGGCGACCGCGTAGGCGGAGAGTTGCAACCATGCCTCCTGCAGACCGAATACGTGAACCTTCCAGTCGACAATGAGCGGCGGCGCGTCATCGAAGAATGCGATGAGGTCGGGTACTGCGCGAACGTTCATGTCCGTGTGTTTGAACTGAAGCGGACGTTGAGTGACGAGGTAGCGTGCGGCTTTGAGCTCGGCAGAAAGCTCCTGCATTTTGCAGAGGTTCTGCAGCGCCTGTTCGATCTCCGTCCAGGCCTGCGTGATCTCCTGCTCGTTGATCGTGCCTCCGTACTCGACGCAATAAAACGCGGCGAACTCATCGCCGAGTTGGCTTGGAGATACACCGGGCTCCCGTAGGCGATGAGCGCGGGCACACGCGAGCTGAGTGTCGAAATGGTATTTGGCACGCTGCTTTAGGTCTGCCAGCGTCACGCGACGACGGCCGTTAAGCGCGGGTACGAGGGTGTCGCTGATAACGAGGTCGACGATCTGACCGCGCCACGCGCTGACGGATTGGAGCTTGCTTAGCAGGTACGCTTCCCGGCGCATTGGGTCCTTCTTGGCGATCGCGTTCGCGACGCAATTCTTGAAGTACCAGCGACGCTGGCACCGGCGAAAATTGCGGCTTTCGGAGATCGACCAGACCATCAACGTTTCCTCCCTTCGTCGCGCGATCGCAGGAACCGAAGGTAGTCGACGAGCGCGTCCTCCTCCTGGGGTGTCGTGGGTCCGAGGCGCGCGGCGATGGTCGTGACGGTGTCGGCCGGCCCGTCGGCGCTCGGCACGGGGTACCCCGCAGCCCGCATGAGCTGCGCGTAAGGGATCGCGTACAATTCACTCAGCTTGTGCAGCATCACTGGCGAGGGTTCCTTGACGCGCCGTCCACCTTCCAGCTGGCTCAAATAGGCGTTGGAGACGCCGGTCGCGGTTTCAACCTGACGGAGGGAGAGCCCCTTTCGACCGCGTGCTGTGGCGAGCAGGGTGGCAAGCGATGCAGAAATCGTACTCATGTGCTTACTTTAGCAAGCATGCTTGCCACGTCAAGCACGGAAAACTCGCTATTGACGATATCGTCATAGATGTTATACTGTCTTCGTCTTGTCGCATGCTCGCGATCGGCGTCGACGTTAAGCGGGCAGAAGCCGCGGAGACGTACGTGATGAGTAACGAATCGGCGACGATTCTGAGGTCGGCGAGCCGGCAGCCGGTGGCCGCACAACTCCATTTGGCCCTAACGGTCCAACAACTCGCGGACGTCGAGGCCAAGTGGAAGATGCTGAGATATGAGGCAGTAATGGAGCACCTGAAGCCCGGGGCCCCGCGGAACCAAATCCCGGAGAATTGGCATTGGGATTGGTCGGCCAAGGCCTCGCGATCCGGGACGGTCGGCGTCCGCATCATGGGCATCGAGTGCGAGGGCGACTGGCAAGGCTTAATCATGACGGCGTCCATTGGTTACCAAGCTCGGCTCGCACCCGATGAGGGCAAGGCGCTGATCTACGTCAAGTACGTCGAGAGCGCGCCGTGGAATCTCAAGTCCATGACTGGGTCGCCGAAATTCGCGGGCGTCGGGTTCCGCCTCATTGAGGCGGCTGTGCTTGAGAGCGTTGACGCGGGCCACGATGGTCGCCTGGGCTTGCATGCGTTGCCGGCGGCGCAGGCGTTCTATCAACGCCTTGGGTTCGTCACGACCGGGCCTGACAAGGCAGTGGAGGATCTGCCATATTTCGAACTGACCGTCACGGCGGCGACGAGACTACGAAACGGAGATACGCGATGAAGACGCAACCGAATCAAGACACATCCTGGCTTCGCCGGATGGCGGAGGTCGAGGACAACGCGGAGCTGTCCGTCGGCGGCCTCGCGCACGAGCTTGGGATGTTGGGTGCGGCTACCGCTGCTCCGACGCCGGTAGTCAAGTCCGCGTTCGCCAAGCTCGTGGGGCTACGCCGCCGAGACATGCGGCTGACGGTCGAACAGCTCGCGGAACGCGCTGAGGTCGACGTGGCCGAAGTCGTGAGCATCGAGCTAGGACAACTCGACCAGCCGGAGCCGCGAACCGTGTTCAAGCTCGCCGGCGCGCTGAAGTTGCCGGCGCAGAAACTTATGCAGGTGTCGGGCCTTGCCGTTCCGAGGGATACGCGGTTCAACGACGCTGTTGTGCGCTTCGCGGCGCGGTCTGAGCCGATCGAAAAGCTGTCGAAGGAGGAACACGCGGCCCTGGAGGAGTTCGTCCGGTTCCTCGCTGAGTCATGACACCGAGGAGCGCGGACGGCGCGGTTTACAGAATCCCGCATGCGAAACGTCTTCCTTAGTCGTCGCACGACCGCAGACATCAGCACACGCGTCGAAGAGGTCCTCCGGTCGCTCGGAAACTTCGAGCCGCCGCTGTGTCTCGACCGCGTGCGCGAGGTGCTGGGCTTACGACGCGGGTACTTTCACCTACCGCCCGCGGAGGTCGGCCGCGGCGCTGGGTGGCGTCCGAGCCATCCAGCCGTCTCAGCGGCACATAAGCTTGACTTACAAGCGGTCTACCTGGCCGACCGGCGAGCAATCCTCATCAATGCGGCCGCGCCCGCGATCAAGCAGCGTTGGAACGAGGCGCACGAAATCGGCCATGCGCTCCTCGACTGGCACTACGAACTGCTGCTTGGGGACGACGAGCAGACGCTGAGCCCTGCGTGCCACGCACGGATCGAGGCCGAGGCGATGTATGCGGCCGGACGTCTCCTCTTCCTCGGCGATCGACTCGGCCGTACCTTTCGGGATGAACCGCCGGGCATTCGCTCGGTCTTGTCGATAGCGCGTCGGTTCGGCAACGGCACGTTCACGACCGTCTGGCGGATCGTCGAAGATGCCGACGCGCCGATGTTCGGGATGCTAAGCGTGCATCCGGTGCTGGGCGGGGAATACCCGCTGCACACTGGTCCGTGCCGTTACTTCATCCGTTCGCGTTCGTTCGCCGAGCGGTTCGGCGGGATTAATGAGTCTGACGTCTTGGCTGCGGCGCGTTCATACTGTCTTTCGATCAGGCAGGGGCCGCTCGGCGGCGCGGAGGTCGTGCTCCACGACGACGGACAGGCATTGAACCGCTTTGTGTGCGAGACGTTCCACAACGGGTACGACGCCGTGACGATCGGCACCGCGCAGGAAAGCGCCGATTTCGTGGCTCCCGCCGCCGGCGGCGTTGAGCAGTTTACAGGGAGGTTGGTTGAGGAACGTCTACCTCAGCGACCGCACGGCCGCTGACATTGACGCGCGGGTGGCACGGGTGCTCAAAGGTCTGGGCAACCCGCGGCCTCCGCTGCGCCTCGAACTCGTGCGGGATTTGCATCGCCTCGACCGCAAGTTTTTCTCCTCCGGTGACCCCAGTGCCGCGCAGGAGTTCGTGCACAAGATGAAGATGGCCGGCAAGCAGCTCGCACTGCGGCCGGCGCTCATCTGGGACGTGATCAAGAAGTGGGACCTGCGAGCCCTCTACTTGCATGACCGCAAGCGCATCCTGATCGACGCGAACCTCCCGGAGATCAAGCAGCGCTGGGGCGAGGCGCACGAGATCGGCCATAGCCTGATGGATTGGCACGAGGTGCTAGCACTGGGCGACGACCAGCAGAGCTTAAGTCCCTCCTGTCACGCCAAGCTGGAGGCGGAGGCGAACTACGCGGCGGCGCGACTGCTGTTCCTGCAAGATCATTTTGTCGAAGAGCTACGGGACACCGAGCCGAGCCTCGTGCTCGTGCGCGACCTGAGCAAGACATTCGGCAACAGCATGACGACGACGCTGTGGTGTGTGGTGGAAAACATGGGCATCCCCGCGTTCGGCGTCGTCTGTGACCATCCGCGACGCCCGGGCGAGAAGTTCGACGCAGCGGCGCCGTGCCGCTATTTCATCCGTTCGCGGACCTTCGAGCGCCAATTCGGGAACCTCGGCGAAGTCCAGGTCTTCGCGGCGCTGCTCACGTACTGCGGCTACCAAGGCGGCGGTCCGCTGGGCAGCAATGAGGTCGTCTTCCGGGACGACAACGGCGTCGACCACGTCTTCTTTCTCGAAACGTTCTACAACAGCCACGACGCGCTGACGTTCGGCTTGCGCCGCGGACCCCGGCCCAAGGTCGTAACGGTCGCATGAGCGATTAGCCGCGCTTGCGCTTGCCCGACTCGTTCTTGGCCGCCAGCATCGCCGCGAACTGCGTGAAGCTGTCCTGGTCGGCGGCTGACATCTGGTTGAAGTGCCGAAAGAGCTGTTCGATCATCGGACCCGAGCCCCTTGGCTCCTCGGACCGGCCGAGGAGGTAGTCGACGCTAACGGCGAGCGCGTCGGCAAGCCGCTTGAGGTTCTCGAACGACGGGGCCCGTTTGCCGGTCTCAAAATGTGAGACCGCCGACGGCTGCAGGCCCGTCCGCTCGGCCAAATCCGTCTGGCTCAACTTCTTGTCTTCTCTGGCCTTCCTCAGAAGTTCCGGAAATTCTTGCGACACGAGGTTGACCTTTCTATGACGATATCGTATAGTTATTTATGACGGGTTAGCCATTGCGGCTCGCCCGTTTCTTTCAGGCTGATTGTAGACGATATCGTCATATCAGTCAATACAATTAATGCCGACGTTCGGCAAGGAGCACGCAATGGAACACCAAACGCACGAGGGCCGCCCTCGGCCGGACGAGCCGCTGACGATCGATGTCGGCGGGATTGTTTACCCAGTCGAAGACCCGGTCGTCTCCGGCCGCCAAGTGCTCGACATCGCCGGCAAACACCCGATCGAGGAGTTCATCGTTTACTGGCTTGGCCGGGACAACGTACTGCAGGACCTGGGGCTGGACCGCCCCGTACATTTGCACGAGGACCGGATCGCGAAGTTTTTCGTGTTCGAGGCCAACCGGTCCTACCGGTTCGAGCTCGACGGCAAGCGAGAAGACTGGGGCGCGCCAATGATCACCGAGGCGACGCTGCTCAAGCTCGCGGACGTCGGGCAGGACTACGGAGTCGTCGTCCACGAGAAGGACACCCCACCCCGACTACTCAAACGCGGGGAGGCCGTCGACTTGACCCGCCCCGGCATCGAGCGCTTCCACGTCGAACCGGTAATCGTTGTCACTGTCGTTAACGAGGAAAACGGCGCGGACTTCCCGCTCGAAGGCGTACGCGAAACGAAGCTAGCCGAGCTGTTTACCGCGATGTACGTCGAGCTCAAAGTCGCTCGCCATGCCAACGACCGACTGCGTTGCGAGCAAGGCGGCGGCGACGTCTTTGGGTTTGCGGCGCTGACGCTCGGCCAGTACCTGGACGCCGGGCACTGCCGTTGCCACGTGTGGCTCTTCGTCGGCGGGACCGGGGGTGCGTCATGCCGGTGATGTCTCCCGCGCCCGCCGACCCCGACATCGCGGCTGCGACATTCCAGGCGCACTTGGACCGGCTCTGGGCGAGCAGCCGCCCGGACCGGCTCGGATGGAGCCGCAGGCGGATTGACCCACTTCATTCTGTGGTAACGCTGCCTGGCACACGGCCGACGGGCGAGGTGGACCCATACCACTTCCTGCTCGGGGCCGAATATTACGACGCCGCCCCGCCAACCGCGCGGCTCGTCGACCCCGTGACGCTCGGCTACGCGGCGGAAGGCTCCCACTGGTGGCCAGTGCTTGAGACGCTTCCGAGCTGGTTCAAGCTCCACGCCGCGTACCCTTGGCCGGACCGCCGTCCGCGGCAACTGCTGTGCTTCTCGATGAACGCGGAGTTCTACATGACCGACCACTCCCCACAGGCGCACGAGCTGTGGGTGCAGAACCGCCATACAGTCGCGATGACGCTGTTCCGGCTAGCCGAGATCCTCTCGCCGGCCTACTACCGTAGGCCGGCAGCGTGATTACGATCCCCGAGCACTTTTGGACGGTTATGCTCGACGCGTTCGTTCGCGAACGCCGGTCAGTCGAGCAGGTCTGCTACCTGGATGGAATTCTGGACGCGGCCGGCGACGGCGTCGTTACCACTCTCACGATCCCCAACGCGCAGCTCCACCCGCAGCGATTCGAGGTGTGGCCAGAGGCGATGAGTCAGGCGGGCAAACACTTTCGCGCCTATCGCCTCAAGCGTCTGGCACAGGTACACACTCATCCGACGGAGTGGACTGGCCATTCGCCGTGGGACGACGAGAAGGCGTACTCGCAGTTGACGGGCGCCACCTCGATCGTGCTACCGCACTTCGCCCGCCGCCGCCCCGGTTTATCTGAAGCGGGCGTACACGTCCGCACTGCCGTCGGCTGGAAGCGCTTGTCGCACGCGGAAATCGCGGCACGGCTGCGGGTAATCCCGTCACTGTTGGATTTTAGACTTACTGCGAGGAATGATAATGTCCAGCCTCAACGCGCAAACCGTGTCGAACCGGCACGAGGGCGACCTCGGTGGAAAGCTCTGCTCTTTTGGCGAGGTTAAGCCGATCCCGGTGACGATCGTCGTCGCGCCCGAACGCGCCCACGATCCGGCCGTGCAGCACGCTGCGTGGATGGCACTCAATCTGCTCTGTCGGTTCGATAGGATCGTCGAGCGGGTCACGTTACAATGCCCGCGCGATGTGCCGCTGTGCGGCCGTGTCGTTCCCATTGCATCGCGAACCCTTGACCTTCGCTCGGCGCTGCTCGCCGGCGCTGAGGCGATCGGCGTCGTGCCGGTCGGGAAAGGCGAACCACAAGGCCAATCGCTCAGCTTCGGCGCGCAAGGGCGGGTCGGATACGGCGATCCACTTTATGTCGAAGGCAACGGCTGGTGCGGTGGCATCTCGCGCGCCTTCGTCGGGACAGGCGCGATGGGACCACCCTCGGCGCTCCCGTTCGGGCCCTATGTCGCGGCGTGTTTGGCCGCCAGCGAAGTCTTTCGCTCGGCGCGAATGCGTTTGGAGCAATACCCCGCGCCGGCGGCGGCCTATTACTCCATATGGGAGCACCGAGCCTCCGCGACCCCCATCGTCGCCGGTCCCCGTGAGATAACCGTGGAGCTCGATGCCGTGCTCGCCGGGGCCGGGGCGGTGGGCTGCGCGCTGATGCACAACTTGTGGGCCTGCCCTGAAGTATTCGGGAGGATGGTCGTCGCGGACAACGATCCAGCGGGTTTGGACGTGACAAACCTCAACCGCTACGCGCTTTTCGACCGCGCATCCGTTGGCTGCGCCAAGGCCACCGAGGCCGCCCGAATTGCAGCCGACGCGGCTGTGCGATGGGAACCGGTCGACGCGCCGTTCGAGTCGATCGTTACGCTGCCGCCGCGGGTGGTTTCCGCCGTCGATCGCAACCGTGCGCGTCACGCGATTCAAAATCGCTACCCCGCGCGAATCCTGTCCGGATCTACGCTGGACCTGCGCGCCGAAGTCACGCGCTGCGGGCCCCCGGGTGTGGGGGCATGCTTACGCTGTTACAACGAGCCGGAAAAGATCGCGGCGGACGAGGAACTGCGGGCCTCGCTGCGTGACGCCCCAGCGGAGCGTCTCATGGAGCTTGCAGTAACCTCTGGCGTGACGCTCGACGACGTACGAGAATGGGTATCGACGGGCCGTTGCGGGCTGGCTGGCGAGCGCCTTTTGCCGCACCTGCGGGTTGAAGGCGGAGCGGGTGATTTCGCAGTGAGCTTCGTTTCGGTCATGGCAGGGACGTTGCTGGCAGGCGAACTGGTTAAGGATTACCTTCCGGATGCAGCCTCGCTCGGCGAGTCCACGTCACGGGCTGTATTCCAGTTCTTCTCACCTCTGTCAAAGAGAAACGGCGCAGGACCTTATCCGCGTCACCCCGCATGTCCAATGTGCTCACCCTCAAGCATCGCATGCGAAGCGTGGGCTCGACGATATTCAGCATTGGCGCCGCGGCGGCCCTGAACCTGGTCAGGGAGAGCAAACTTCGGCACGTGTAGTCGTTACGGGCTCATCGGATAGACCACGAAGAGAAGAGACTGATTTTAGCTTGGGTTTCGCTCAGACGGCGAATGCAAGGGCGGCGCAGACATCGAAGGTTATGCCTCTCGTGCCAGTTCAAGGACGACGAGGAACATTCGCTTTTCATCGACCTCGCCAATGAATGGATTCACACCCAGGGCCTCAAACGCTCACACCTGATCGCCGACACGACCGAGGCCGATGTCCTGCCGACAGCCCAGAGAGCGTGATCAACTGCCGGTGCGTGCTGGGCTATCAGGAGGCCAACTGAGCGCGCGGAATCTCCCTCCGCTCGCCCATCGCTCAGTCAAGAGGACAGGCGCGCTTCAGGAGACCACGCAAAAGCCGATCGGTCAGTTTAACTCAGAACAGTAATGAAGCTGCCCAAGACAGCCCCTTGAGCATGAACGGCCATACCCAATGTTTGACGCATTCCCAAGCGACATGCTCGCCTACGAACTTCGCCATGAACTTAGTTCCAACTCGCAGTTTTTTGAGGAGTTCTGCCCTCCGTCCTTGATGGATCATCTAATAGCGGCTGAGGTCTTCCTATAAAACGCATCCCTCAGCGATGCGGCTGGCACAAAATCGTGCCTTCACACCTTTAATTCAGTAAGGTCCCCGCAAAATCCTTCTGGATTTTTCAAAAATTTTTTGGCGAGCATTTTCGCTGGAAAACGCCTGTTTTTACACGCCAGCAGCCCCAGACATGACTCGAATCATCGGTAGCGACGGCAATGTCATCGCCGCTGACTTTCGCCCCAAAACCGACCTGCTCACCGTCCAGATCAAGACCGAAACGCTCTACTACGACGACCGTATTCTGGTGACCCGCGCCACCGCCACCGTCGGCGGCCAGATCGTCGTCATCAGGCACTTACTCGCCGACATTCATACCGGCGCGATCGTCACCCTGTAACCACCACGGTTCCCGTACATGCAGACCAAACAATTCCGCCTTCACGATGTGAAGGCAGACGATGCCACGCGCACCATCGAGGGCTGGGGCTCGACGTTCGGCAACATCGATTCCGACAACGACATCATCGTCTCGGGCGCGTTCACGGCGTCGCTGAAGGATCGCATGCCCTAGATGCTGTGGCTGCACAACACCGACCAGCCGGTCGGAGTCTGGGATGTCGCGCACGAGACGGACAAGGGCCTGTATCTCAAGGGCCGCATCCTCACCACGTCGCTCGGCAACGATGTCTACGAACTCGCCAAGGCCGGTGCCATTGCCATGAACCCGATCGAGCAAGGGTGAGGCGCTTGTGGCCTTCTGGGAATCTTCAACTGGCCGCGCGAGGCGCTCAAATGGCAATTATGGCGCATTTGCGCCCCTCCAGTAAGTCGCTCGGAGCCCGCATTATCCAGAGATCCTCGTAAGGATTCCCCTACGAAAACAGCACGCGGCACGCAGTGCTCGCGATAAAACTGCACTCGGGATAATGGGCCCAGCAGGCGACCTCCACAATTGCCGGCGGTGAGGGCAACGATGGCCGACAGGAACGCGTTGATCGCAAGAGATGCGCATTCCACGCGGGTCGATTCCAATCCCACGGACGCAGCGGAGACAATTGGTGTCTCCCCCCGTGCGACGCGGGCGACGTGCCGCTCGCGCCGGAATTGGACGGTGCGCCGATCTGCTCGGGCACGCTCGGTGCCGCCGGCGCTACATAAATCCCGTCGTAGCCGCCGAAGGCATCGGCCTGAAGGTAGACCTTCCTTTCGCGGCCGAGGTCGCCCAGGAACTCCACCCGGCCCGTCGCGTCTCCGGCTGGGCGTGTAGTCAAAGCCGGGGCGCCGGTATGGGCTGTTACGAGCGCATTAGCGGCGGCGTGTTCAGTTGAGGTGCGTCGCGTACACGAGCCCGCACTTCTGGCAGTGGAAGATTTGGTAATCCGCACCGATCCCTCGCTCCGCGCCGGGCGCCCACATCTCGCCCAGCTTCCACTCGGGGTCGGCCTCCCGCTCCTGGCCGACTCGCATCGCTTGGCCCTCGGGGGTGCTCCAAGGGTCCCATCGACAGCATGGACACTCGTCGTCGACAACTTTGAGGACGTTCCCATCTGGCTCGTAGCGGCCCAAGTGCACAACAGCAAGCACGTTGAGATTCTTGGCCATGACTTCTCCAGTAGGGGATTCACACAAGGTCCATGCGCTCGAGGCCGCCCCATCGCTTTTGAAGATAATCGACAACGAGGCGGCGGTGGCAGTGGTGTGGCTTATGCTCACTGCAAAGCAGGCACCCCTGTTCGATCACATCACGTGCGACCGACTCTTCGATGCGCCGTTTTTCGATCAGCGACAGAAACGCCTGTTCATATACCTCCCATGAGCCCTTGTGCTTCTTGTATGCGTCCAGCAACTCCTGTGTCGGCGCGAGTTCCGGAAGGTGCACGTAATCGATCCCACCCAGCTCTCGGAGGAAGAATGCAAGGTCGTTCTGCTTGGCGAAGCCGGCGAGCTGGCCAGAGTTATTTAAGCGTACATCGACGACGCGCTTCACGCCCGCGTTCCGGAGCAGGTCGAAGAAGCGTTGCGCGCTCTTCTGAGTAAACCCGATCGTGTACACCTTCACAGGGATGCCTCCACGTTCGTTAACGTGTTCGTAGCGGGACCGCGCGCGTCTTCGTGGTCTACCCACGCGATCCGTTCGCCCTGCCTGCGGTAAGCTTCCTCGACCGCCTGGTCTCCGGATGTGAATAGGTCCGACTCGGGCAGCGCCACGGCCCTGACCATACGAAGCTCTGCGTCCGCGTTCGCCTCCAGCGAGCCGTCGCTGCGGATGTGGAAGGTGTCCAGCGGCTCGCGCCGGAGTTCGTGGCAGACAAGGACCATGCGATGGCAGGTAATCGGATCTTTCTCCGCGCACATCAATGCGATACGGTGGATAGCCGAACCGTCAATCACCCGTCGCAGACCGGACTGGAAGAGCGGGGTTCGCGCGAGCCGAGCATACTGCACCTTACCGTTCTCGTAGCACGAGCGGTCATCGGTCCGCGCTCCGAGTTCCAGGCCCAAAAAGACGTAAGCGATGCCAGCGGCGTTGATGTCCGCCTTGAGCGTCTCACGG
>Ga0210396_10003242_pt1 | contig 16319 bp, 9 predicted proteins | sample IncBWH17OmetaG_FD_155466 | JGI IMG/M metagenome (GOLD analysis project Ga0210396, IMG submission 155466) | Forest soil microbial communities from Barre Woods Harvard Forest LTER site, Petersham, Massachusetts, United States - Inc-BW-H-17-O ... | reverse complement strand
GAGTGGTCAAGCAGCTTACCGGAGGCTTGGGAGTGCTCTCCAAGCAGCGGCATGTGGAATACATCCAGGGCCGGGCGGCATTTCAGGATTCAAGTACTTTGCGGATCAGCAAGACAGATGCAACCGAGACGGTCCTTAGTTTTGACCGGATCATTCTCGCGACGGGGTCGCGGCCCGCGATCATTCCGGCGCTTAAGCTCGATTCGCCGCGGCTGATGGATTCGACGGGGGCTCTGAATCTCGAAGACATCCCTGGAAGTCTTTTGGTGGTCGGCGGAGGATACATCGGACTTGAGCTCGGTTCGGTGTACGCGGCTCTGGGAACGCGCGTTACCGTGGTGGAGATGTTGCCGGGGCTGCTTCCGGGTGCGGATCGCGATCTGGTTGTTCCACTGCACAAGCGTCTGGAGAAGATGTTCGAGACGATTCTGCTGAATGCTACCGTCGCTTCACTCAAAGAAGAGGGTGCGGGAATTCGTGCGACCTTCGAAGGCGCGGCGGTGCAAGAGAAAGATCGGGACAAAGTTTTTGACCGGGTGCTGGTTTCGGTGGGACGCAAGGCGAACTCGGAGATTCCGGGACTCGAGACCACTCAGGTGCAGGTTAGCCCGCGGGGGTTCATCGAGGTGAACAAGCAATTGCAGACGGCGGATCCATCGATCTACGCCATCGGCGACGTAGTGGGCGAACCGATGCTCGCGCACAAGGCTTCGCACGAAGGGCGGGTTGCCGTGGAAGCGATCGCCGGACACAAGGTCGCCTTCGAACCCGCAGCGATTCCAGCGGTAGTGTTCACCGATCCGGAAGTTGCCTGGTGCGGCCTGACCGAAACTCAAGCAGAAAGGGAGAACCGGGAGATCAAAGTGGCGAAGTTTCCCTGGGGAGCGTCGGGACGCGCGGTTACGCTGGACCGTCCTGAGGGAATGACTAAACTGATCATTGACCCGCAGACCGGGCGCGTGCTGGGCGTAGGGATTGTTGGAGTCGGGGCGGGTGAACTGATTGCCGAGGGAGTGCTGGCGGTCGAGATGGCGGCGCTGGCCAGCGATGTAGCCATGAGCATCCATCCGCATCCCACGCTTTCGGAAACCGTGATGGAAGCTGCGGAAGTTTTCTTTGGCACGAGCACGCACATATTTCGCCCCAAGCGCGCCTAGTCTGGGAAGAAACCCATGTCCACGTTTTCGAAGCGAATTGCTGTTCTTGTTCTTAGTGTCGCGGGCTGTTTTCCGCTGGCGGCGCAGAGTCCGCTAAGCCAGCTTCTGCAGAGTCCGGCGCCCGCGAACTCTTCCTCCAGTGCTCCCACCGACGCTTTGGGGCGCAACACGCCTTATGGGACCGTCTTTGGATTTCTACAGGCGGCGCAAGCAGGCAACTACCCCATCGCAGCGCAATATCTGCAGATGAGTGCAGGGCGCCGCCAGAGCGAAGGAGAGACGCTGGCGGCGAATCTGAAAGTCGTAATGGACCGCGCTTATGCCGGCAGCCTGAAGAACGTGAGCACTCAGCCGGAAGGCGCGTTGCAAGAAGGGGTTCCGCCCGGCCGGCAGAAGCTGGGAAACATGTCATCGGGCGACGTGGAGACAGACCTGGAACTGGTGCGCGTTGTGGATCCGAGTGTGGGAAAGATATGGCTTATTTCTGCAGACACACTCGCGAAGATACCGGAGCTCTACGACGAGGTTCAGGCGCGGCAGGTGGAGTCGCGATTGCCGCCGTGGGTGGTGAAGCATCAGTTGGCGGGGATGCCGCTGTGGCAGTGGCTGGCTCTGGTGCTGATCATTCCGGTAGCGGCCGCAGCGGGCTGGTTGCTGTTGGTACTGGTGGAAATCCCCTTACGTTGGTGGGCGCGAAGACGCGGACAAGGTGAACTGGGGCCATGGCATTCGGTTTCCGCGCCGGCCTGGCTGCTGGTTGGTACGGCGATTCACCGGATTCTGACCCGCTACCTCGGCATGCCTTTGCTGCAACGTCACTACTACGTGCAGGTCACGGCGATCGCGGTCATTATCGGCGCGATGTGGATTCTGTGGCGGGTGATCCGGTGGTTCTTGCATGGTGTACGGAACCGGGCTCTGGCTCACGGTCATTCCGGTACGGGTTCGTTGATGTTGCTGGGCGAGCGGATGATCAAGGCCGTCATTGTCGTGATGGCGATATTTCTCACTCTCGGCGTGCTGGGCTTCAATCTGAACACTGCGCTGGCGGGAGTTGGAATTGGCACGTTGGCGGTCGGCTTCGGGGCGCAGCAGACCATCGCGAATCTATTTGGCGGCGTCTCGGTGTTGGGCGATGAAGTGATTCGGGTGGGAGACGTTTGCAAGTTTGGCGACCGAACGGGAACGGTGGAAGATATTGGCCTGCGATCGACCCGGGTGCGTACGGAAGAGCGGACGCTGCTGGCCATCCCTAACGGCACGGTGGCGACCATCAATGTGGAGAACCTGAGCCGGCGCGACAAGATTCTTTTCAAGACTGTGCTGGGGCTGCATCCGGACACAACGCCCGAGCAAGTGCGCTCTGTGCTTGCGGAAATCCGGAGCGTGTTATCCAACCAACCAAAGATTGAGACCAGCACGGCTCGGGTGCGGCTCACTGAGGTAACTTCGAGTGCCATTAACATGGAGCTTGTCTGCTACGTGTTGACGAGGGATTTCGACGAGTTCGCCGCCGCTCGTGAAAACTTACTGCTGCGCATCATGAAGTTTGTGGAGGACTCCGGGACTAACCTTGCCTCGGCATCGCAGACGCTTTATTTGAGTGGAGATCCGGCCTCGAAGAGCAGGATCGATGCTGCGGTTAAGCCGACGACTTCCACCGTCGCGGAGGCGGCTGACCGTCAACTGCCAGACTCGGCGGCGCCGAACCGGCAGCGGAATAGCAGAGACAATGCCGGGAAAGATGATTAGGGCCCGGCGTGCCACCGCCGCGTTAGCCAGACGAGAAACAGGTGCGTCGGAAAATAAACGACGGCGGGAACAGTGATCAGGTATAGCAATAGATACAGAAGTCCGGGCACCGCGTGCTGTTCGTGAAAGAAAGGGCCGCGAGCCCAGTTCACATCGTCCTGCGGACGCCAGAAATAATTGATCGGGACTACGATCCACATGGTCAACGTCTGATATTTCCAACCTCGCCGGTCGTAGCCTAAACGCCAAATCGCCCACAGCAGCAAGGGCGGCGCCGCCACGTGAAACAGACTCAGCAGGCGAATCCATAGCGGGACATGCGAGTCGAACATGTATTCGGTTCCGCCGATGAGGTGGCGTTCAGTTACGAGCGCGCTTGCGAGGTCGATCGTGTACAGGCTCTGGAAAAGCAGGAGCCCGGTTGCCTGCCAGGAGAATATGAGCGGGCTTTCCAGCCAGAGGCCGAGGGCGATGAATAAATTTCCGAGGTCACAGAAGAAGAGAAAATTCTGAAGACCATACTGCCGCCAGTAAACCGGCGCCCAGGCCAGCACCCAGACTGTCCATAACAGCTTGAGCCAGAGTGGGATGCGCATGACCCGGTATTGTATCCGCCGGAGGGCAGCCTGAAATCGCGACGTGCCAAAAGCCCTTCTGGCAAAGCTAAATCGGGTTATTTTGAATTACCAGCGTAACTTGATGAGGCTTACGAGTGTACCTACGATGACCTTAGTATGGGTTATCAAGCGCTCTTATTTTGCCCCGATGAGAAGGTGGCTCGCTCTGTAACGCAGGTCCTTAGCGAGTTGGACTTTACCGTCATTCCCTGCACCGAACCCTTCGGTGCGGTCAAGAAATTGATGGGCGAGCACTTCGATGCGGTGGTGGTCGACTGCGATAACGAGCAGAACGCCACATTGCTGTTCAAGAGCGCACGGAACACCCCGAACAACCAGTCGTCGCTAGCGGTGGCAGTGGTGGAAGGCCAGGCGGGAGTGGCAAAAGCTTTCCGGATCGGGGCAAATCTGGTTCTCACCAAGCCCATCAATGTAGAGCAGGCGAAAGGTACGCTGCGAGTTGCCCGTGGATTGCTGCGCAAGAGCGAAGCGGGCAAACCCGGGGCACCTGCGGCGGGGGCAGCCGTGAAGCTGGCAAAGCCTGTACCGACGCCTCCCAAGCCCGCGCCACAAGTCCAAAATACGAAAGTGGTTACTCCACGTCCGGCACCGCCGGCAGCACCTTTTGCGAAGGCGGCAACAGCCGGCATCCCAAGCCAGAAGCCGCCGCAGCCACGGGTTGTAGCCTCTATTCCCTCCAACATTACTGAAAGCGATACGGAGATTCTGGATCTGGGCGATGAGGTCGCTTTGCCGCCGATCGCAAAGGCCGAGACCAAGATCGAGGCCAGAACCGAGACGGCAAAGATCGAGGCGGCAAAGATCGAGACAAAGATAGCAGCCAGCCAAGCGGAGACTCTGTTGCCGCGGCCGAGCCTTGGACTTTCGCATGCGAGTGCTGGAGGGTTCGGGTCAGGCGCCGCCAGCGCACCGGCTCCGGCCCGCGAGCCAGAACACCACGTTTCAACCGGAGACAAACCCTCAGCGGCTATTTCAGAGCCCGCGAGCGAAACCGGGAAAGTCGCGGACCTCGAAGACAATGCTGCTTCGATCGATGGAGCGTCAGCACCAGAACCTGCGTTCACTTTCGGCGGTAATGTCGAGAGCGGTGGCGGCAAAACCAAGAAGGCGATGTTGGCAGTAGCTGCAGTTGTGCTCATTGCAGCCGTCGGCGCGGCAGTCTGGCTGCAATGGGTACGTTCAAGCGGGGCTCCAACTCCCTTCGAGCACCCCGTCGCGCCCTTAAAGACTCCGGCTCCGCGAGTGTCGCCCAACACTGCTCCGGCTGCCACATCCCCGGCGAACTCTTTTGCAACCCCATCGTCGACGTCTCCAGTTCAATCCTCGAATGGGGAGTCGATGGGCGCTCCACAATCAACCGGGGCGGCTAAGAGCTCTTTCGATTCCAATTCCGATTCCAATACTCCAGGCACGGATGATGCGGAGGCCGCACCAGCTCATTCAAGCAAAGCTAACGCCAAAGCAAACTCTGACAAGGCTCCAGCGACCAGCAAAGCTCCGGCAACAAAAGCGGATGCACCGGCCATTGTGATCAAGAATAACCTTTCACAAAAAGCCGTCGCGAAAGCGGCGCCTACCAGCGATGCGCCCGCTCCGAGCATTACCGGTATTGCTCCGGGAGATAACGGCGGGTCGCTGCCTAATCTTATGGGCGGACAGAGCGATGCGCCCGCTCCCGTGCTCGGAATGCTGACCGTCTCGCAGGGAGTGTCGCGGGGACTATTGGTTAAAAAGGCGCAGCCCGTATATCCGGCCAGCGCACTGCAGATGCACATCGAAGGCACAGTTGAACTTCAGGCAACTATCTCCAAGGCCGGCGACATCTCTGCCGTGAAAATCGTCAGCGGAGATCCGCGTTTAGCGCGTGCCGCGGTTGATGCGGTGAAGCAGTGGAAGTACAAACCGTATTTGCTCAACGGTGAGCCGGTTGAGATTCAGACGCAGGTCACGATGAATTTCAAGCTACCGAACTAAGCCTTCCAGCGAGTCTCGAGGCTCGAAGAAATCCGCAAGCTTAGTTGCCAACACAGATTCCTCGCTCATCTTTGCCGAAACCTTACCCCACCCGTCGGTTCATCATGATGTAGACAAATGCATCGGTCCTTCGCGTGGTGGCTTTCGGCGGCGCTGGGGCTCGCGGGGCTCAGGATGACAAATCCTTGGGGACAAATCCTCGGGGCGGATCACGACGCGGCCACGACGTCGTAGGGCCTCATCATTTCGTTGTCCTCGTGTTCGAGGATGTGGCAGTGCCAGACGTAGCGGCCAGTAAAGCCCGTGAAGGGCACAATGATCCGCGTGACCATTTGGGAATGCGCCCGGACGGTATCCTTCCAGCCCGCCTCGTTCGGGTCGGGAGGTTGCGGCGGACCCAGGAAGTGCAGCTGACGCTTAGTCTGGAAGAGCCAGGGCTCGTAAGGTTGCCGGTCGAGGATCTGAAAGCGAACCAGGTGCAGATGAATGGGATGGGAATCGTTGGTGGGATTGATGAGTGTCCAGATTTCTGTGGATCCCAGCACCGGCTTTTCCGTGACCGGCATGCGCCAATGGGAAGCGTTCAGAAGCAACTGGACTGGATTGCCCGCCTTGTTGACGTACTCATTCAGCGTCAGTAATCGCGTCTGCACCGCTTGCGATTCCGGGATCCTGGGCACAGGACGGAGAGCCGGTGGCAGTGAACTTGCGTCAGTCACTTTCCCCGCGGAGACGCGGAATTGCATCACGATGAAAGCGTCGTTCTTGAGAACCAGCTGCTCACCCCGATGCTCGCTGAAATCAACGACTATATCAGCGCGTTCGCCGGGCGCGATTTCGAGGCTGGTGAGCGGGACGGGCGCCGCTAATAATCCCTGGTCGGTGCCGATCTGATGAAACGCGGCATTATCAGCTAACGTTTTTCCCACGAAGGACAGATGGTAAAAGCGGGCGTTTGAGGCATTGAGGACGCGGAAACGATACTTTCTGGGCTCGACTTCGAGATAGGGGAAGAGCTTCCCGTTTACCAGAATGGCATTGCCCGAGAGTTCAGGAACCCAGGGGGATTGTGGGTCCGGGGAAACCGGGTAAAGAAGCTGGGCATCACGCGTCAGTAGACGGTCGTAAAGCATGAGCGGCAACTCGTATTTGCCCTGCGGCAGATTGAGCGCATCTTCCACGCCGTCTCGAATGAAGAATGCTCCCAACAATCCGGCGTAGACATTCAGGCGATTAATCCCCAGCGTGTGGTCGTGATACCAGAGCGTGGCCGCATCTTGCTGGTTCGGGTAGTAGTAGAGTGAGGATTTGCCGGGTACGACCCAGTCTTCCGGATAACCGTCGCTTTCGGGTCCTGTTTTAGCTCCGTGCACGTGCACTACGGTGCGGACTGCAGGTTTGTCGGCCTCGGCTCCGTGAATGGTGTGGTCCACCGGCAAGAAATGCTCGGTGGGGAGTGCATTCACCCATTCCACGAGCAGAGGTTCACCGGAGCGCGTCTCGAATGTTGGACCGGGCGCAGAGGCACCAAAGCTCCAGAACCTTGTGGGTGGCAAGTCGCGGTGCACTTTGCTGGCGATGGGCTGAGCCCGGATGCGATAAAACGGGACGCTCAGCTTTGGATCGGCAGGACTGGGCCGGTATCCCTGGCGCTGCGCGATTTCTGGGATGGGAAGTGGGTCAACAAATTGCGCCAAAGTACTCACATCTAGCGCGGGGGCCATGGTAGGCACAGCGTGGGTCTGCGCCATTGCATTCAGCAACCCACTTCTGCCCGTCGCCAGCGTTGTCGCCAGCAGGCTCGAGCGCTGCAGGAACTTTCGACGTGTAATCACACCATACCTTCTGCGCCCAAGGATATAACAACGGCAAGGCTGGTGAGCGCTTACGCGTTGCACTTGCCTTGCCGTTGTCCGTTGTCGCGATTTCCGGTCAGTCCATTTGCAGGAATGGCCTTAGCGTTAGAACGAATCAGTGAATACGGGTTCGCCTGTGGCTTCGTTGAGGATGAACAGATCGTTACTGACGACCTGACGGAAGTCGAACAAAGAGCTGATCGAATTCGCGATCCCATCAAAAGATCCGTGCCCGATCCGCTGGCCGCCGAGCCAATTGTCCTCGATGAAGCGAATGACCGAGGTTTGATCGGTGACTGAACTATCCACGAAGTTGTGCCGCGCCCAAGGGGAAATGACCAGGAGCGGTTGACGGGGACCATATCCGCAGCGGCCCTGCGCGTGGGTGGTAGATGGATTGATACCGGGCAGGGCAGCAGAGCCCGTTCCGCAGCTTCCGGGACCGGTGAGGGCATCGGCAGCCGTCTTTGATGAATTCACAATCTGGCCGAGCTGATGATCGTACCAGCCATCGGAATCGTCATAGAGAACGACCAGCGCTGTGTTAGTCCACTCGGGCTGGCCTTGCAGGAAGTTGGCAACCCTAACCACGAATTGCTGTTCGTCCAGAGGATCGGAATTTCCTGGATGGCCGTCTTGAATTGCGATGGCTTTGAGGAAGCTTACCTCGGGGAAATTGCCCGCCTGGACGGCCGTAAAGAAGTCCTCGACGTCGTATTCGTGATTGGCAGGATCGCCCGAGTGACCGATCGCGGCGACCGAGTGGGGACGCGCGTGGGTGGGATTCGCAGTGGACGCGTAGTACTGGAACGGAGTGTGATGGGGAACGTAATCCGTCTGCGTACCGACGATCGGCGAGGTCGATTGGCGGTTGCAGCCGGTGCTGCCGTCGGAATTTACACGGCCCAGGTTGAAGCCTCCGGCAAACCAGCCCCAGGTGATGCCGGCCGCGTTGAGCAGGTCGCCGATATTCTTACCGCCCATCTGCGCCTGAGTCCCGCTACCCGAGCAAACGTCGTTGAGTGGATCGGGATCGCCGATGACGGTCATTCCGCCGTTCCCGTCGCCTATCAGACCACCGGTGCCGTTGATGCTCTTAGCCACGCCGTTGGTCTGGCCGGAAATCAAATTGATCGCGCCGACAGTTGAAGGACCAAAGTTGGTGCTGTAAGAGTTGTCGCTCATGGCGTAGTGCTGGGCATAGTTCCAGTAAGCTGTAACCGTGTTGCCGTCAAAATAGCCCAGCACCTGGCCGGTCGTAAGCACGACGTCGGGCGGAGCGCTGGGAGGGGGACCGGCGCTTCCGGTGTTCGCGGGGAACAAATCCATCATGCCGCCGTCGAAAGCCAGTTGTTCAGCCAGATAGTCATGGTCCATATCCTCGGTGTTCGCCTGGGAGCGATCGAACCGGAAAGGATTGGAGGCGCCGCTGCCATTGAGCGGGTTGAGATTGGGATTGTTGGTCAAGAGGGCGTTGCCCAAGCCATTCACCGTTGGCGTGCCTGGAAGCGCGTGGAACTGCGGTTCACCCTTTGGGTTCAGGGCATTGGGATAGGTTCCGAAATAGTGGTCAAAGGACCGGTTCTCCCCGAAAATGATCACAATGTGTTTGATCGGAGTAGCTGTTTTAGGATTAGCGGCGTTTGCTACCGGCGTCAGCACTGGCCCGGCAACGATGGCGGCGACAAGACATACAGATAGGAATTGACGCATAGAGTTTGCCCTTTCGGAATTGGCGGTGCAGGGTTTTGCTGGAAGAACATGCTACGGGGCGAAAGTTAAAGCAGGATTAAAACAATGTTAAAAAAGGCTCTTAAGTCAGAGGGACTCGGAGCCAGGCGCGACGGCATCAGTCACAGTTGCGGGGGGATTTTTCAGAGATGTGCATGGGCAACTTGCGCTCCAGTTAGCTACTCATGCTGCAGGACCTCATCAATGACAACTTTCCCACCTTTATCCACGGTGATGACCTTGTGGACGGAGACATAGCCGCTCATCGTGATGTCGACGATATAGTTGCCGGGATCGAGAATGAAGTTAACCGGAGTGTCTTTATCGATCATGTGCTGGTTGACGGCCACCTGGGCGCCTTTGGGCTGGGTCTTGATGCTGACCGTGCCCATACCCTGCGCTTCTTTGCCCCCGAACAGCTTATTCATTTTCCCGACGGTCTTGATGTCGTCGACGTTTCCGAGTGTGCGAAGTGTGGGCGAGAAGCTGACTGCCTGGCCCAGGACAAACTGGGCGTTCGTGGTCTCGTCAAGGTAACCCGACTTGCGCACCAGCACGACGTGCTGGCCCTTGTCGACTGGGACCTGGGCGGGAGTGAGTCTGCCGGTGTCTTTGCCATCAATGTAGACATTGGCTCCCGCCGGACTGCTGGAGACGGCCAGCGTCGCCATAAGCTGGGAGAGGTGGCTGGTGACAAACGCCTTGGCGCCGGAAGTCACATCGACGCTCCGCGTATCTGTGGAATAGCCGGCTTTGCTGACCGTAACGGTATGGAGGCCGGGTCCTAAGCCCGTAAGAGCGAACGGCGTAACCCAGGATGGGTCGGTTCTTCCATCGACCTGCACTTGCGCACCCTGAGGCGTGGAATCGATCGCCATCTGTCCAGGCACGACTGCGGGAGCGGGCGCTGGTTTCTTTTTGCCGTTCTTGCCTCTGGCCGCTGCGGCCGCAACGTGAGTGGGCGCAGGCTCAGGTTCAGCCACCGGGGCGGGGGCTTCAGCTTCAGGTTGAGCTTGGACAGGGGCGGCGGATTGCGCCTGTTGTGCTGGCGCGGGCTGAGCGGGTGCGCTGGCCGCAGGCTGAGGAGCCTGTTCGGTGGCAGCCGGGCGAGGTGTGTCGCCGTCGCTATTTAAAGTGTTGACATGGAGAACCAGAACAACGGCGATGATAAGAATCAAGACCGCGGCGCCGGCAATGGAGTAAATCATCAGCTGCGGTGGGACGCTCTTGATTTCTTTTATCGCCTTTTGCGCGACTACGCGGGGCTGAACTTTCGGTTTCTCCGGTTCGTCTTCAAAGCCCGTGAAGACAGTGGGCGCGTGAGACTGTTTCTGCTCGACGACCGGAGGAGGCGGCGGCGGCGGAATGTAGACTTCCTTGAGCGGAGGCAGTTCAGTCATCTCCGAGAAGCTGATGCCGCCGCCACCCTGAGACGGACCACCTTCCGCCATCATGGGATCAACGTTAATTTTTGGCGCCTCGATTTCAGGTGCGTCTATTGTGGGCTCATCAAGGACGGACGAAGACATGTACGCGGATGGTTCTGCCGGCTCGCTCGTGACCGGCGTGGAGGATGCCGCACGGCCGCCCGCCCACCCTGCGGCGGCAGCAGCCGCCTTGCCGGCGGCAGATGGCGGAGCAGCAAGTTTCTTCTCGACCGGCTTGCTCTGCACTGGCACGGGAGGCTGAGGCTTCGGCGCGGCGGGACGGCTGGGAGCCGAGGAGCCGACGAATTTCGTCTGGGCCGCAGCTTTGACCGCGGTCGGAACAGTCGTGCTCTTGGCAGGCGCAGCCGCTTTGGCCGCCTGCGGTTTGGATTCCTTGCATTTCTCCAGTTCGTCCAGCAGTTCCCTTCCGCTCTGGAAACGCTCTGCAGGATCCTTGGCGAGCGCTTTCATGATGAGATCGCTCAGCACCGGGTGGAGTTTTGGATTCACGTGCATCGGAGGCACCGGTGTGCTCTCAAGGATGCTCTGGCGAAGTGCTTCGGCATCTTCACGGTCGAAGGCTTTGCGGTCGGTCACCATCTCGTAAAACATGGCGCCCAAGCTGAAGAGGTTCGACCGGGTATCAATGTTCTCGCCGCGAACCTGCTCCGGGGACATGTAATGCAGGATCGAGGGAACACCCGGCATATTCGCGGTGAACTTGCCTACGCTAGAGACGCCGTATCCCAGAATCCTGACCGTGCTATCCCATCCGCACATGATTTTGGCGGGCTCCAGACTATAGTGAAATATACTTTGGGAGCGAGCGTTCTCGAGGCCACCGCACACCTGTCTTCCAATATCAAGCAGGTCCCAGATGGAAAACCCCTCTTTGCGCGCGAGCATGGTGGCGATGCTGTTGCCTTGAATGTATTCCATCGCGGCGCAGAACTGTCCGTCGATTTCTCCGGCGCCTTGAACGGGCGTGAGGTTGGAGTGGCTCAAGACCTTTATGGCCTCTGCCTCCTGAAGGAGGCACTTCTGCAGTTCGGCGGCACATTCCCCGAATGCTGACAGCTGAATCGCTTTTAGAGCGACAGTTTGACTGGTTTCCTCGTCGTTCGCCTTGTAAACCACGCAAGTCGCGGACTTAGACAGTTCACTCAGGATTTCGAAGTGGCCGATTTTAGTGGACATGGCTTCGTGCCTCATCCCGGGGCAAAGCCGCGCAGCTTTCAATTGCGAGCTGCGTGGGTTAGAACCCGAGGCAGGTTAAGCCTAGGATATCGCTCGCGAGATTAACGTTCGAGTTACCGAAGTACCGTGAAAGTTGAGAGAGACAAAGGGCAGATTCCATGAGGGTTTCGTGGAGGTTCGCCGGGCTCGCACAGAAATAACTCGATCGCCAGCCCTGACTTCTTACACAGAGGGAGCCGTGCGGCCGCCCGGGCACTATGAGCGGTCCTATGCTGTGACTGTGCCTATTATCAGGCTGATTCCACGCGCCGGGTCGACTCAAGTTCGGAGTCAGAGACCCATTGCCACGCACGGCGGCCGTTGTCGAGAGAAACGGCCTTTGCCTCTCCGTAAGCCACCAAACGATTGAGCACCGTAGTCACCGAGGCCATCGGGTCTTTGTGGCGTGCCAGCATGGGCGGGGCTTTTTCCTGGATCCGATCGCAGACCTCACGAGCACTCAGGGCGTATTTTGTGTCCATCAGAATCATGCGGCACGCCTTGGTGAAACCGGGCTGGCGTCCACTGCTCTTGCGATCGACCAGTTCCAGCAATTCATCGCTCAAAACGCTGTCTCCGAAGAGGTTGGCGAGGCCGACAATGGTCTGTTTGATGGTGCCGATACGGCGCATGACTTCGGCACGCTGTTGCAAGAGTTGACGCAGCTCCTCGTGCGCCTGCCGCACTACCTCTTGGACGTGGCCATTCCCGGTATCGGTGATGGTTCTCATAGCGGCGGCGCTTTCCTGGAACTCCATAAAGCCTCCATGACAGTTGCTGCTCATGCACACTCCCGCTCTTTAGCACATACGCACGAAACTAGGCAGGGGTTCCCTGATTCTCACAGGGACAAGGCGCATCCCTCACGTCCCGATTCCTTAGATTAGACGCTTGAACTTTGGGTTGGTTAACCACACCAAGAGAATTTGGGACGACCTGCGGCATCACGATGCAGTGCGCGGGGAACGAGGGACGGACAACATGTTTTCCGACATGAATCTTGGAGCGCCCGTCAGCGATTGAGGCATCACTGAAGAATAATCACCAACAGGCGGCCATCGGATTGAAACCCGTCGCCAGTGGCATTCTTCGCTTCCCGCACCGGGTCCGGCGGAAGTGAGTAGGTGAGAGTCTTGATCTTGTCAGCCCTTTGTAAACTGCTGCCGATGTTATCGCGCTCCCCATCGACCAGCGGATCGATTTTGTGAGTAACCCTGCCGTTGCGCTTATCCTTGGCGAAGCCAATATCGTGCGTGCCTGCGCCCGCCCAGACGTCATGGCCATTCCAGGTGAATGGCGCCTTCCAGATGCGAAAATGGTGGCGGCTCGCGACCATGGCGATGGGTTCGGCCATCTCATAACCGAAATCCTGGGACCGGCCAAAAAGATAAAGATTGCTCATCGGCATCTGCAGGTAATCCTTGTTCTCGTAAGTCTCCAGCACCGCGTCGAGCACGGCTGCCTTCTTGGTGGTGTCCGCAAGGTGCCAGTTGGCGGCGTCAAGAGCGGCCTGAACACTTTTCTGCGATCCGACGATCACGAAGTTCACCATATCACCGAGGTTGTGGAACTGGTCGGTCACCCGGCGTGGCAGTCCGTTAATCTCTTTTCGGAGTTGGGAATCGAGCCGGGTCGAAGTGAGCTTGAGCACGGGTGCAACTGGAGCCTCTTCTTGATCTCCCGAGGAAGTTTGTGGCCAAGCCAAAGCGGTCAAAAGCGAGAAGATGGGTAAGGATAAAGAGGCGACTGTGCGAAGTCGGACCATGCGCGTGATTATCGTCCTAATTATCGTACAAGCCATCAAAGTGGGACAGACGCGCAAACCCTGTGTTGGATAGATTAACGACAATTCGGACCTGAAAGTCATCCCGGCCAGTCCCAAACTGAACCCATCCCCAATCTGGGATTTCTTCCTGATCTCAATAGTTGCCCGCTTACTCCCAAGACGACGCCGAAACTGAAACCTTCCGATGTGCAAAAGTAGGCGAAGGAATCCCCTGTCATCCGCGACACAACCCGGTCCCTCCCTTTTGCGCGTCCTGCTGGTGGGAAGCCAGGAGGAAGACTTTTTTCTAATCCGGGAAATTCTCGACCGGAACCGGGCGGCTTTGCCGGCGGAGCTCGAACATGCATGCTCGCTGGAAGAGGCCAAGACGATGCTGCAGCAGAGTGACTATGGGTTGGTCTTAATTTGAACATGAGACCGGAGATGCGGCAGCCACCAAGCTTCTCTCCGAATTTCTGCACACCCGGGGCGCGATGCCCTTCATCCTGCTGACCGAGCACGCCGATGAGAAAGCGGTCGCAGAAATCATCCAGGCGGGCGCCTGGGACTGCGTGGAGAGATCGCAACTCACTGGAGCCAACCTGGTACGCACGATTCGTTGCGCACTCAGTTTGCACTCAACGCAGCAGCAGCGGCAAATGGCCGAGCAATCCTTGCGCAAACTTTCCTGCGCGGTCGAACAGTCAGCGGATGCCATCTTTATCACGAACAGCGAAGGTATCATCGAATACGTAAACCCCGCCTTCGAAGCGCTGACCGGCTATTCTCCGGAGGAAGTTACAGGCAAGACCTCGTCAATTTTGAAATCGGGACAGCAAGCACCGGTACTGTACCGGGAGTTGTGGGAGACCATTCGTTCGGGCAGCGACAGCCGCAACATCGTCGTAAATCGCAAGAAGAATGGCGAGGTGTATTACGTCGATGAGAGTATCAGCGCCATTCGGGACGCCGAGGGTCGCATCGCCAACTTTGTCTCGAACGGGCGGGACTTCACCGAGCGCCTGCGCCTGGAAGCACAGCTGCTCCAGTCCCAAAAAATGGACGCAATCGGCCGCCTGGCTGGAGGCATTGCCCATGACTTCAACAATCTGCTAACCATTATCACCAGCTATTCTGAACTCGCACTCGACACCGTAGTTGCTGAAAGCCCCGCCCAGGCGCGGATCCTTGAGATCCTTTCCGCCGCCCGCCGCGCTGCCGATCTGACGCGGCAGTTGCTCGCTTTCAGTCGCAAGCAACCGCAGGCCCTGCGCGTCGCAGAATTGAACGCGGTGGTCAGTGGAATCGCCAAGACCTTGCGCCGCCTTATTGGAGAAGACATAGAGCTTGTCTTTGTTCCGTGCGAGGAATTGGGAAGAATTCGCCTGGATCCGGTTCAGATCGAGCAGATTCTCATGAACCTCGCGGCCAACGCCCGCGATGCTATGCCCCAGGGAGGACAATGCACGATTGAAACTCGCAACGTCCAACTCGACGAACAGTACGCTGACCGAAAGCACGCCGTCATTCCCCCCGGACGCTATGCGGTCCTAAGCATGACCGACACCGGTTCCGGCATCCCTGCCGATCACTTGTCGCACGTCTTTGAACCCTTCTACACGACGAAGCCTTCCGGGAAGGGCACTGGGCTTGGCCTGGCTACGGTGTACGGAATCGTCAAGCAAAATCATGGATTTGTCTGGGCCTACAGCGAACCCGGGATGGGCACCATCGTCAGAATCTACCTGCCCTGCGTGCCGGATCAGCCTATCGCGATTGAAAACCCGGACAAGGCCGTAGGGGCCGCGCTCCACGGCACAGAAACTGTCCTGCTAGTCGAGGATGAGGAACCCCTGCGGCGAGCAACCGTCGAATTCCTCAGGCTTCGTGGCTACACCGTTCTGGAAGCCAGAGACGGCGTCGACGCCCTGTCGGTTAGCAAGAGTCACGGCTCGACCATCCACCTCGCCGTCACCGATGTGGTGATGCCTCACATGAGCGGGGGGGAGTTGGCGCGGGAACTGGAATTGCTGCGTCCCCAGACCAGGGTGCTGTTTGTCTCCGGCTATGCCGGCCAAACCGTGTTGGACCATAAAGTGGTCGATGTCGAAAACAACTTCCTGCAGAAGCCGTTCACGTTGAAACAACTGGCCAGCAAAGTCCGCACGGTTCTCGACCACAGCTACCACGCCGTTCCCAACGTTTCGCTGACTGACTCGATCACACATCCCTAGGGGGCTCCGGCACAATCCGAGTGAGTTTGCCATTCTTCAGCCGGAAACGGTCTCCACGCCAGGTGACAGTGTTGCCGCCAAGACTCGCGACCCAGATTACGGCTGCAATCAAGTCCCGCACAGGAATCAGCCACGCATACTTCAAAGTCTGACGCTCCCGCAGGACGCCCCGGCCTACAACCACGGCAACCGCCAAACGAAGAATTAGTGTGATCGACAGCGCAGCCCAGGCCCAAGGCGCTCCACGACTCGCCGCTAGAGCGATCGATGCCCAGAGGATCCCAAAGGTGAAGACCAGGCCCAGGTAACCTCCGGTACGCGCGTCCCGGACTCCGCGTGCCCAGCGAAGCTGATGCGCGAGGAACTCCCGCAGGCGATAAGCCGGGAGATATGTCTCAACCACCACATCCGACAGTTTCACGCTCAGCCCCAGGCCAGCAATGCGTTTTCCGAGTTCGTAGTCATCGGCAAGGTAGTCGATGAATGAGGCGAATCCTCCGATCTTCTCCAACTCGGCCCGGCGGAAAGCCAGCGTTGAACCCAGGCCAA
>Ga0210396_10003241_pt1 | contig 16319 bp, 15 predicted proteins | sample IncBWH17OmetaG_FD_155466 | JGI IMG/M metagenome (GOLD analysis project Ga0210396, IMG submission 155466) | Forest soil microbial communities from Barre Woods Harvard Forest LTER site, Petersham, Massachusetts, United States - Inc-BW-H-17-O ... | reverse complement strand
CTCACGGCCGAGGAGCTGATCGGGCTGGACGCACTCACCAAACCGGCTTTCGGTTTCCCTCAAGGCCTGCTGACAACCGCGCACGGGGTGATCAACAACGGAACAACCGTCAACGGTGTCTCTGCACCGATCTCCGAGTATGTGATACCTGAAGGCGTCCAGCCCTATTGAGCCGAAGCCGCCGAATCAATTCTGGCGATGGCTGTCTCGTCCCAGCCGTACCGCTCGGCTGACCGCTGTCAACGATGCGAGCGCGGCCATCGCTGCGAGAATGATCGCCGATGCCTTTGGGGATCCGACAACGGTCAACAGCAGCGGCAGCCCGAAGCCGAGATAGGTCAGTACGTAGAACGCTCCAGTGAGAGCACCGCGCACCCGTTGCGGTGCAGCGACTTCCAAATCAATCAAGCCCTCGCGTAAACAAAGGCCGGCCGCGCAACCGAGAACGATCAGCAGCGGCAGACCCAACGCCAGCGGCATGGTCGGTGGTGCGGCCGCCGTTGCGGCGTAGCCGACGGCAGCCAGCGCTGCGCCGACCGTGCCGGTTTGCGGCCCCCAGCTACCGGCACGGGCGACCACTTGAATAACCGCGCTAACACCATTGACAAGCAGCGTCGCCGTTCCCGCGGCCAGCGGAGCCGCGAGCCCGACGTGGACACGCGTCGGGATCGTGATGAAACCAAGCGTCGCCGAGGCGAACACCCACGGCGCCAACGGCAGGGCCCAGCTCAACGCCTGCACGGCGCCCTGCGGCGCCGACTCCGATCGCTGCGAGTCAGGGGCTGTCGCCGGCGCGGTCACGTCTGCACGCTGCATCGCAGCGACGGTGATGACCATCGCCGCGACGACGATGGCGGCGGCGATTCCGAACGACACCCGAATGCCGGATTCGCCCACCCGAACGATTCCCGCTGCGCCGAACGGGCCGATGGCGAAACCTGCCGTCATCACGGCCCCGCCGGTGGCCGCGCCGGCGGGACCTTTCAGGTCGGAGACCCAAGCGGTGCAGGAGCTCATTGTCAGACCCACGCCGACCCCGACGATCAAACGCCCGGCCAGCAACACGTCGGATTGCTGGGAGATCAACATCGCCAGCGTTGCCACCAGAGATGTCGCTGAGCCCGCGAACGCGACGGACGGACGTCCGAACGAATCGGACGCGCGCCCGCCGACGAGCAGGCCGGGAAGCAATCCCAATGCGTAGATTCCAAAGATCGCGTCAATAGCGGCAGCGCTGAGATGTTGGCGCTCGCTGATCACGGGCATCAAGGCGACGAAGTGGTTGGCGACCCATCCGGTTGCCAGCAGCAGAGCCAAGGCGCCGACGAATACGGCCTCTCCTGAAGCAGGTCCGCGGCGGTCCTCACCCCGCTTGGTGGGCAGCGTTGGAGACGACCAGCTCACTGCACTTCCTCCCGAGGTCTCTGCGCACGCCCGGATTGAGCAGCCAATGTTAGCTGCGGAGTTATTCCCGCTCGTGAATTAATTCACGAGCTCTGTTGGCGTCTTAGTGAGATAACGCTTGCGCATACGGGCAGCGTCAGGACACTTTAGACTCACACCACGCCGCGGAGTCGGTCCGCAGAACCAGCCTGGGGAGACACGATGACAGGGTTTATGAACGTTGATCCGGCCGCCGCGGCTTTGTCGGGCATCACGGAGATGGTCATCAGCGGCGAGATGGAGGCCAGCACTGCGGCAGGATCGGCGGCGCTCATCGGAACGACGCCGATGGTGCTGACCTCGGACGACGCCGCCTTCACCGGCACTCTGAACTCTGCGGGCGCGGGGTACCTCGGTGCGGCGCAGACACATGTCGGGCAACGGACCGGCTACGCGGGCGCGCAAAACCTCTCCGCCATCAGCTACGTGCTGCAAGAACTGATGAGCGCCACGAACGTCAATAACATCTTCTAACAGGACGACATGCCCGACCCACTTTGGTTCGGTCCACCCGAAAGCGTTGCTGCGCTCCTTGAGGCAAGCGACCCGTCGACGATAGTCGCCAACATCGCGGCTTGGCTTGCCGAGGCGATTCAACACGAGCTTTCGATGGGAATGTCGGTCGCCAACATCGGCGCCACCCTCAGCCAGTGGATGGGCGTCGGCGGCGCCGCATACGGCATGAAAGGAAGCGAGCTCAACTTTCTCGGGCTCGAGCCGCTGGCGGCGCACTGCCTCAAACACGTAGCGATCGGACAGGCCGCGGTCGAGGCTAATGCCGTCGCCAGGTCCGCGGTGATACCCGCGATCGTCTGCCAGACCAACCGCGACGAGACGGCCGCGTTGTACGCCAGCAATATCTGCGGTTGCAATACCCCGGCGATCGCGGCGAACGAGGAGATGTACTGGGGGAACTTCACCCCGCAGAACATGAACATCGGCTTGACGTATGCCACCGCGCTGAACACGCTGACGAGCTCGATTGTCTCGACGCCCCCGCCGATCACGTCAGCGGGGATGTCATCGGCCGCCCCGGTCGAGACCGTCGCTCAGTCGACGGCCGACACCGGGTTGCAAGCGTCTTCCGGACTCGGCGACGCGGCGGGGCAGGCGGCATCGCCGGCCGCCGGCATGACCGATCCGCTGCAGTCGTTCATGGGATCGGCGCAGGGCCTGCTGTCGGGGGCCACCCAGCCGTTGCAGCAGCTGAGTAGCGCCCCGACTCAGGCTCTGCAGAGCGGGACCCAGGGCATGTCCGGCTTGATGCAGAGCTTCATGGGCGGCTTCTCCCCGATGTCGTCGCCGAATATCGCCGCTGAAACCGCCGCCGCCGAGTTGGCTGCACCGGTCGGGGCCGGCGGCGGAGCGGTCGGCGGCCTCGGCGGCGGGGCAGGCGCTATCGGGGCTGGATATCCAGGTGCAGGGCTGACCAGCTTCACCCGCCCCGCCAGCATGTTCTCGCCCGAGACCGCCGGCCGGCCAACCGGGCTTCGACCGAGCGGTGTTCTCAACGCGGCCGATCTTCGTGGCCCGATCACAACTTCGACGGGCGGCGGCGCAATACCGATGTCGCCCGCGACCGCGGGGATGCTGGGTCGGGAGAACGGAAGCGCGGGCAAAGACAAGGTGCCGCACGCGCGCATTGTCGTCGAGCGCGACAAGCAGGATGTGTAGTTGCCGGCGAGGTGCCGGCCGGCCGCCCCGACTGTAGCCAAATCAGCTGCTCAGCGGCCGATTCCGGACGATGGCTTGGATTGATCAAAGCCGAAGTGACAGCTGCTGCGAAGTCACTACACTTCATGCAATGCTCCGCATCCTCGGGGCCGGTCCAGATCATTAAAGGGAGACGCAAATGGTAGATGTGGCACCAGGGGGTTCCGGGTCGAAAACGGTGGTATCCCTCGAACCGATCGATGCCATGATCCAGCGGGCTGACCACCTTCTGGCAGAAGCGCAAAATCTCGGTCAGCAATACCTAACCCAGTCGGGCGACATCCTGCATGTGGGATGGGACGGCCAGGCTTCCCAGACGTCATACGCTGTTGCGGGGCAGGTGGAAGCCGACCTTAATCAGGCGCTCGCGGCCAACATGGAACTGCACCAGCACCTTGCCGATGCCAAAGCGCAATTCCTTGCCCAGCAGGCCGATTCGTCCCATCACCTGGCTGGTGTGCATCCTGGCGCAGCCCCGTCATCGCAGATGTAATTCGCGCCGTTCGATCGAACTTGAATCCCAGAGACGTACTCGCATAAGGAGTTACAGATGACAATTTCGTACCACTACGGCATGGGAGAAGAGCTCTCCCACAACATGGCTGTGCAGGCCCAGATGCTCCACGAGCATGCAAATGACCTTTTGAACGCTGGCAACGCGTTGGTGTCTGAAGGTTTTCAGGGTCTGGGCGGTAACGCCTACATCGACAGCCTCAACCGGCTCTGCAATGCGGTGTTCGACATCGCCGACACCATTACCCGGCACAGTAGCGCCGTGACGGCCTCATTCCAGGGCGCAAACGCCACCGACACAGCTGCTGGACAATCGCTGAGCCTCTAGGCCTCGTATCTCGCTGACCGCGGGGCGCGCGGTCGTGCGCCCCGCGCTTTGGCTTGGAGGATCAGGGTGTTGACCACGACCATTGACGGGCTGTGGGTGCTGCAGGTACTCACCGGTATTGAGGTGCTGGCCCCGGAGCTGGGTTTACGGCCGATTCTGCCCAGCGTTGAGACACCGCAGATGGCGCTTGCGCACCCGATCGCTGCCGAGTTGCGAGATGTCGGCGTGATCGATGAGGCGGGGCAGGTCGACGCCAGTGTGCGGGAATGGCTGACCGTGCTCGCCCGCCGGGACGTCGCCCTGATGATTCACGTGTCCACGCCCGGCGGTGGCGATATGCCCGCCAGGGCATTGCTTGCCCGATTTGCGCAATGGTGGGTTGCCTTAGAACGATCGGAGGACCTGGTCCGCATCAGTGGAGCCGGCACCTCGAATACCGAATCCGCGGCGAATGACATCGTCAACGCCCAGATCGAGCGGATGTGTGGGACGCTGGAGCCGGCGCCGCTGCAGCCGGTGACTATGGACATCGACAGGGTGATGGACGGCGTAAATGGTCAGAAAATGCTGCGTGAGCAGCTACTCCGCGAGCGATTGGACGGGGACCAGCTCCAGATCCTGATGATGGCCGCAGACCCGCGCCGGACCGCGCGCGCCTTCATCGTCGCTATCCAGTCCGGCGTCGAGTCCGGTCAGCCCGCCCGTAAACACATAGAACAGAGCGTGGTCACCATCGCGGACACCCCCGAGGGCCGGCTCATCGGCGAGCATTTCGTGTCGGACGGCAAGAGATGGATGATCATCGCACCCGGCACCAGCTCCAGCATCGCGACTGCGGTGAACCAGATGATGCGGCGCCTTCCCGCGAATGAAGAATGGCATTCGTATCGAAAGGTTGTATAAATGAGGGGTATCGCGCGCATGTTAGCATCGGCATCGTGACAAATCCGTGGAACGCGCCGCCCAATTCGGCGGAGCAAGGCCGGCAAACGCCGAGACAACCTGCGGGCTCGCGTCCTCAGCACCCGGACTCCGTTTCGGAAACGTTGCGCATCTCCGATATGGTCGCACCGCGCAAAATTCCACCCGGCTCAGGCTGGCGCAAGTTCGTATATGCCGTGTCGTTCCAGACCATAAATCTCGGTGAATCACCGGCGGAACGCCATTTACGGGAATTACAAGGTCGGATAAGGCGACACATCCGCAAGCAGTACGTCGTCGGGGTGGTCTCGGGAAAAGGCGGCGTCGGCAAAACCACGATGACCGCGTGCATCGGCGCGGTGTTTCGTGAGTGCCGACCGGAGAACGTGGTTGCCATCGACGCGGCACCCGGTTTTGGAACCCTGGCCGGGCGGATCGACGAGTCTCCGCCGGGCGACTACGCCGCCGTCTTGAACGACACCGATGTCCAGGGCTATGCCGACATCCGGGAACATTTGGGGCAGAACAGCTTAGGTCTCGATGTGCTGGCGGGTAACCGGGCCTCCGACCAACCACGGCCGCTGGTGCCGTCGATGTTCACCGGGGTGCTTTCGCGGCTGCGTCGCACCCACAACGTGATCGTGGTGGACACCTCCGACGATCTGGAGCATCCGGTGATGAAGGCGGTTTTCGACGCTTGCGACACGCTGGTCTTCGTGTCGGGGCTTACCGCCGATACTTCGTTGCCGGTCACGCGATCTATCGATTTGCTGCGGGCGATGGGTTATCACGAATTAGTGTCGCGCAGCATGGTGATTCTGAATGACAGCCGCGATAAATACGATTCCGATGCGCGCGCTTATCTCACCGAGCGTTTCGGGCAATCAGGTGCGACAGTCGAGTTCATGCCTTTCGATCCGCATTTGGCCAAAGGCGGAATCATCGATACGCAACATGAATTACAAAGGAAAACACGGCTGCGACTGTTCGAGATTACTGCGGCGTTGGCGGACAAATATGTTCCGGACGCCGACAGGCCACGGTAATGGCGAAGGTCGCATTCCCGGCGCGTTGCGCAGTTGCGGTGGTATGCGGCGAACACCTTGTCTCTCAGGTCTATCCGGCATCGGTGCCGGTGGAGGTGTTCGTCGACAACATCGTTGAGTTGCTCAATGATGACCTCAAGCGCCGGGGTCTGACCGGGTTGGAATCCGGAGTCGGCTACGAGCTGCACAAGGTCAACGGTGTGCGACTGGACGTCACCAAAACCCTCGATGAATTAGGCGTGGAGGACGGCGCCACGCTGGTGTTGGCGCCCGCAGTCGAGGGCGACTCGTTCGAGCCGCAATACGAGTCCCTGTCCACCGGACTTGCCCGCATCGGCAAGAACCTGTTCCACCCCGTAACCGCCGACACGGCCGCTCACACGGCGCTGGCCATCCTGGCCATGACTTCCGCGTCGGTAATCGGATTGGCTGTGCGTAACCGCAATGCTGGCGACTCGATCGTGCCCAGCGTTGTGACGGGTGTTCTCGGCCTCCTTGCCATAGGTGGCGCGGGCGCGGTGGCGCAGTGGTGGCCGCATCGTGCTGACCTGATCGGCGGGTTCGCATGGCTTTCGGTGCCGCTGCTTGCGGTGAGCCTGGGTGCCGGAGCTCCCGGCGCCCTCGGGGCAGCGCATCTTTTCATCACGGCCCTCGCGGCTGGCGTGCTCACCTGCGGGGTGGCGGTGATGACCCGACGTCACATCAATGTGGCCGCGACGATAGTGACCCTGTGTGGGTTGGGCGGGGTAGTCACCGCGGCCCGGATGTGGTGGCCGGTTCCTGCCCAATGGCTGGGCATGTGCACCCTGGTCATTCTGCTGTTCCTGCTGACCCTAGCCCCGACGATCGCGCTTTGGGCGGCCCGGATCCGGCCGCCGTACTTCGGTTCGGTCACCGGCCGCGACCTGTTTCGCCGCAGCGCGGGACTGCCGGTTGACGCGGTATCGCCGGTGGACGAGTCCGCCGAGGAGGAGCTGAGCCCGGACACCACTCCTCGCGGGGCGCAGATCGCGGCCGCCGCCGTGCGCGCGAACAACGTCTTGACCGGAATTTGTGTGGGTGCGGGACTGACGCTGCCCGCCGCGGTGTGGGCCACGCTGATGCCGGGTCATAACCGCAGTGGCGCTGCCGCGGCGCTGGCCGGGCTGTTCGTGCTCATCTTCATCAGTCGCGGACGGGCGTTCGCCGACAAGCGGCAGGCCACTGCGCTGGTCTGCGGGGCCGCGGCCGCGGTATGCGGCGGCGTCATCAAATATGTCCTGCACGGGCCGGCCGCATCGGCTGAGTCGGTGCTGTGGGCGGCATTGGTGCTGGCCGGCTTCGGCGTTGCCGGTCTGGCCGCGGCGCTGTTGGTGCCGATCACCAGGTTCACCCCGCTGGTCCGGATGATCGCCGAATGGCTGGAAATCGTGGCGATCATCGCTGCGCTCCCGCTGGCCGCCTGGATCGGCGGGTTGTTCACCTGGGTGCGCATGCGATGAGCGATCAGGGCACGCGCGTCCTAGCGTCGGCGGCGCTGCGGATCTCTGCCCTCACGCTCGTTGGCCTGCTGGTCGGCTTATCGACCGGTCTTCCCGCGGCGCAGGCAATTCCGCGCCCGATCGTTGATCCTGGCCGGGTGCCGGCCGACGGCAAGCCGGCTCCGGATCAGCCGATGCGGCAAAGCAATATCTGCGCGCGAACCATCACCGTCGCTGATCCGAATGTGGCCGCGACCGCGCCGGGTTTCACGATGCTCAACATCGCCAAGGCCTGGCAGTACTCGACGGGCAACGGGGTGCCCGTCGCCGTCATCGACACCGGTGTCAACCCCAGCGCTCGGCTGCCGGCAGTCGCTGGTGGGGACTACATCATGGGCAGCGACGGACTGATGGACTGCGACGCGCACGGCACCGTGGTGGCGTCGTTGATCGCGGCCGCGCCGCAGGGCACGCCGATGCCCGCCCCTATGCCCGCCGCCCCGGCGTTCGCGCCACCGGCGGGCGCACCTCCGATCAACGCGGCACCACCCCCGCCCGGTGGACCACCACCACCGATCGCACCACCCCCGCCCCCATCGCCGGTGACAGTCACCGAGACCAAACCGGCTCCGCCGCCACCGCCGCCACCTCCACCTCCACCTCCCGAAGACGAACCGTCGAATGGGCCCGGCGATCCGGCACCCGCGCAACCGGACGACCCCGAGGTGCCGCCGCCTCCGCCGGGAGCGCCGGACGGCGTCGCCGGGGTGGCGCCGCATGCGACGATCATCTCCATCCGTCAGTCCTCGCGGGCCTACGAGCTGGCCAATCCGGGCGGCGGCGACTCGGAAGCCCGCAAGAAGGCCGGCACTGTTGCCACGCTGGCCAGCGCGATCGTGCATGCAGCCAACATGGGCGCCAAGGTGATCAATATCAGCGTTACCGCGTGCGTCTCGGCGGCTGATCCGTTGGACCAGAGCGCCATTGGCGCCGCCGTCTGGTACGCCGCGACAGTCAAGGACGCGGTGATCGTCGCGGCAGCGGGCAACGAGGGCGAAGACGAGTGTGCCCAGAATCCCGGTTTCGACCCGTTGGACACCTCCGATCCGCGGGACTGGCATCAAGTCAAGACGGTGTCTTCGCCGTCCTGGTTCTCGGACTACGTGCTGTCGGTGGGAGCGGTCGACAACACCGGCGCACCGGTCAGCAAGAGCCTCTCCGGCCCGTGGGTGGCGGCCGCGGCGCCCGGCGTTGGGATCATGGGATTGTCGCCGCAGACCGGCGGACCGGTGAACGCCTATCCGCCGATCCGGCCGGGTGAGAAAAACATGCCGTTCTGGGGAACAAGTTTTTCGGCCGCCTACGTGAGCGGGGTCGCCGCGCTGGTGCGCGCCAAGTATCCGGGACTATCTGCCCACCAGATCGTCAACAGGATTCTGCAGACCGCGCATAACCCGGCGCGTGGTATGGACAACCAGGTCGGCTACGGAGTCGTGGACCCGGTCGCCGCGTTGACGTTCAATGTGCCGGCCGGGGACCGCCTCGCGCCCGGGGCCCAGAGCCGACTGATCGTGCCGGCCGCTCCGCCACCGCCGCAGGATCACCGCGCCCGAAACGTGGCATTGGCGTTCGCCGGTGTAGTGGCGGCTGCGGTGCTGATCGCCTCGCTTGTTGCACGGGCTCGGCGATCCCGATGAAGGCCACGACAAGGCTGGCGGTCATTGTCGGTGTCCTCGTTACCGGCATGGTCGGCTGGGCGTTGGGCGGATATCCCGGCGCCGCAGGAGCTTTGGCGCTCGGAGTGGCCGCCGGCGTGATCCGCTGGGGTCGTCAGCCGCTGTGGTCGTGGCTGATGCTGTGGCGCCAGCGTCGTCGAGCGATCACCTTGAGCGAGCCCATCACGGTGGCCAACGACCGTTCGGGCGGTGGAGTCCGGTATCAGGACGGCGTCGCGGTGGTAGCCGTGCAACTGCTCGGCAAGGCGCATCGACCGACCCTGCTCACCGGGTCCACAGCGACGTACACCGAAAACACCGTCGACGTCGCCAGCCTGTTGCCGCTGTTGCACCAGAGCCTGGGTTTGGCGATCGAATCGCTGAGCGTGGTCAGCGTAGGGGCGCGGCGGCGGAGCAGCGGCGACTACCCGCGGGTCTACGACACCTTGATCGGCACGCCGCCTTATGCAGGACAGCGGGAGACCTGGCTGATCGTGCGGATCGCGTCGTTCCCCAATGCCGAAGCGCTGCAATGGCGTACCTCGGTGGGGACCACGACGCTCGCTGCGGCGCAACGGATCGGTGCCGCGTTGCGGCAGCACGGTCTTCGCGCCAAGGTCGCGACCGCGACGGACATCGTCGAATTGGAACGACGGCTGGGTTCCTCCGCGCTGAACGCACAGCACCAGCGGTGGCGCACGGCGCGGGGCGAGGGCGGTTGGCTGACGACCTATTGGTACCGGCCCGGTGACATCACCGCGGAGAACCTCGAGCACGCCTGGGCGCTGCGGGCCGATGGGATCATTCAGAACATCACCGTCTTCGCCGACGGGAGCATCACGGCAACGGTGACCGTGCGTAGCGGACAGCCGCCGACAGCTCCACCGAGCGTGATGCTGAAGACGCTGCCGGGAGAGCAGGCGCGAGCGATCGCCGCCAACCTGTGTGGACCGATGCCGACGTTGCGCGGCGTCCGTCGCGGCGTGCTGGCGCAACCGCTGATTATCCCGATCGGGCCTTCGGGTGTCCTGCTGGGCAAGGTCGACGCGGGTAACCGGCTGATGCTGCCGCTGGACGACCCGGGAGAGTTCAGTCGGGTGCATATCGCCGCACAGGACTCGTTGGCCAAACGAATCGTGGTGCGGCTGGCCGGCGCCGGCGAGCGGATAACCGTGCACACCCGCGATCAGCAGCGGTGGGCCAGTGTGCGGATGCCCGACATTGCCGTGGGCGATCAGGTCAGACCGATAGCCGGCACCACGGTGAGCGTCGTCGACGGCACCGTCACCCCTGCGCCGCGGCCGAACACCCTGATCTCGATCGGGGAGCCGGGAACGCCCTACCGCGGATCGGCCGATGTGCTGATCACTCAGATCGGCCCGGCGACCGTGGACGTGACGGCCGCTGGACAACTCCATACGGTTGAGGTCGAGTTGTTCAGGGCCGAGAATCGTTACATCTCGTCAGAGCCGACGACGCTGAGGACAACCGAGCTCGAACCGGTGGACTAGATCATGACTAGCAGTAGTACCACGGGCGCCGCGCGCAAGCGGTTCGACCAGGCGATGGCGTCGTTCGACAACGACGCGTCCGCCGCCCAGGCGTGGTTTCGTGAGGCGACCGACATCGACCCGTCGATGGCCGATGCGTGGCTGGGCCGGATCGCCGCCGGCGACGAGGCGCTGTCGACGCTGCAGCAGCTGTACGCCTATGGGGCCCGGCTGCACCGGGAAACCAACCGTCTCGGTATTCGGCTTTCCGCGTCAATCAAGGCCGGGCCGTATCTGGCGATCTCGGTGACGGAGTCATCACACGCGGGGTTGGCGTTGGCCAGTGCACTGGTCGATGACGGTCAGTACGAGAAAGCCGAATCGCTGCTGAAAGATTCGACGCTGCTGGATAGCTGGGAGAATCATCAGTGGCAGCAGTATGTGCGGGCCTATCTGATGTTCGCCACGCAGCGCTGGCCTGACGTTATTTCGGTTGCGGCGACCGTCTTGCCGCCGCAGGCCGTCATCATGTCGGCGGTCACCGCGGCCACCAATGCACTGGCGGCGCGTGCCGCGGCCCATCTGGGGCAGGGGCGTGTCGCATTGGACTGGGCAGATCGAGTCGATATGCGTGCCGGACACGGTGGCGTGGCCGAGGCGCGCCGCCACCAGCTGACCGACACCGCCGTGACTGCGATCGATCCGAACGAATTTCCTTTGATCGCAGCAGATCTCGCTTATGTCCGGGGGATGGCTCACCGTCAGCTCGACCAGGAGGACAAGGCACAGGTCTGGCTGTCGAGGGCGACGATCAACGGGGCACTGATCGAACCGGCCAAGGATGCGCTGGCCGACCCGAACCTGCAGCTGGTGGTCACCGACGAGGAAACCATCGACACCCGCAGCAATAAATGGGACGTCACCACCGAGCGGTCTGAGCAGCAGCGCCGCGAAGAGCAGAACGAAGAGCGCCGCGAAGAGCTCTTGGCCGAAGGTCGTGCCTTACTCAACAACCAGGTCGGGCTGAGTGAAGTCAAACGGGCGGTGGCCGAAATCGAGGACCAGATCGAGGTCCGGGGGCTGCGGATGGCCGCTGGGCTGCCGGTGACGAATCAGACCAATCACATGCTTCTCGTCGGTCCACCCGGAACCGGAAAGACGACCACAGCCGAGGCGCTGGGAAAGATCTACGCCGGGCTGGGCATCGTGCGGCATCCCGAGATCATCGAAGTCAAACGGGCCGACTTCTGTGGCGAGCACATCGGAGCATCCGGCCCGAGGACCAACGAGCTGATCGCCCGTTCACTCGGCCGCATTCTGTTCATGGACGAGTTCTACTCATTGGTGGAGCGCCACCATGACGGCCGCCCGGACATGATTGGCATGGAGGCGGTCAACCAGCTGCTCGTCGCACTCGAGGTGCATCGGTTCGACTTCTGCTTCATCGGCGCGGGTTACGAAAAGGAAGTCGACGAATTCCTCACCGTCAATCCCGGTTTGGCGGGCCGGTTCAACCGTAAATTGCGCTTCGAGTCCTATGCCCCCGATGAGCTGGTGGAGATCGCGGTCCGCTACGGCGAACCGCGTGCGACCGTGATCGAGCCCGCTGCCCGCGAGGCGCTGAACATTGCGTGTAAGACGTTGCGCGCGTATCTGGCGCCGGACGGCAGCCACGGAATCGACGTGATGCAGAACGGCCGTTTCGCTCGTAACGTCGTCGAGCGTGCCGAGCGGTCGCGCGATTCTCGCGTCGCTGCTCAGCACCGCACCAACAAAGGCTCGGTGACTGTGGAAGATCTGGAGACTCTGCGCACCCAGGACATCGTCGCGGCCGTCGTGGACGCGTGCGCGGAAAAGCATGTGCCGGTGCACCTTTGAACGCCAGCAACCGCTCGATCGCTAAGACGCGACCGGGTCGAACCGGAAGACCGCGATGCGGCCGGCCAGCGCCTCGAACTCGTCGGAGGTGCCGTCGACGACCATTCCGGAGCGCTTGGCGAACGCCACGCCGACCGGGACCTCAACCGGGAAAGCCCGAAGCACCGGGCGGGCTTGGTCAACGGTCAGTTCGACGATGTTGATGGGCCGGGAGCGACGACCCCGGCTGAGCGTGCCGGTGCGCGCGGCGCGGGCGTTGGCCGCCCAATCCGCGCCGGGATATGCGGCGACCACATAGAGCCCGCCGTCGAATTCGAACGGCGTCATCGGGGTGCTGCGCGGCTGACCGGACTTGCGTCCGGGCACGGTCAGCACCATGGCAGGTCCGGTCTGTATGCCGAGCTTCTGCACGGCGATCATGACCTTGTTCATCGGCTTGAGGTAACGCGGTGGGCGCGGATCGGACATGTCTTCTCTCCTTCATTGATTTGTGAACAGATCCCGGTGGTCAGAGACCCACTGGGCGAAGCTGGTCGCCGGGCGGCCGGTGATCTTCTCCACTTCGCGGGTCACCAGCGCCGGCTTGTCCAGCGCGTCGGCGAGCATCGCGGCGTACGCGTCGGCAAATTCGGCGCCCAGACCCAGACCGATGAAGCGCTGCCGCACGACATCCGGTGGCACCTCGAGGTAGCGCAGCGCGCGTCCCAGGACGGTGCCGATGGTCTCCACCAGTTCGGAATTGGTGAACGCCTGCGGCCCGGTCAGCGGGATCCGCTGTCCGACAAGCTCATCGGTCAGCAGTGCCTGCGCAGCCACCGCGGCGATGTCGGTTTCGACGATCGGCGCGGCCGACGCCGCGGCGTACGGCCCACCGACGACGTCGCCGGCGCGAACCTGCGCCGACCACATGCCGACAAAGTTCGACGCGAACACCGCGGGCCGCAGACTCACCCAGTCCAGGCCGGAGTCGACGGCGAGCTGCTCGACCTCCTTATTGCGGTCACCGCGAAACCGCGACGGTTGGCGCGAGAAGTCATCGTCGGCGTTGATGGCCGACAACGCAACCAGCTTGGTGACCCCGCTGCGCCGCGCCAGCGCAACCACGTCGGCGAGCTCGCCGCCCAGCGCGCGGGAGTTGAGAAACACCGCCGTCGCCCCGGGTAGCGCGTCGACGGCCGAGTACACCGCCTCGACGCCGTCGGGAAATCCGGCGGCCTCGGGTGTGCGGGTGACGGCCCGCACCCGCGCACCTGCGGCGGCTAGTTCCGAAACAAGCGGGCGGCCGACATTGCCGGTCGCTCCGGTCACGACGATTGTCACGATGGTCTCCTTCGCAAAAAGTGCTTTCATCTACGACGGGCGAGAAGATGGGAAAGTTACAACCGCACCGCGTAACTTTTTGGCCGACCAGATCGTCGTGAAGGAATGAGCCAACCGCAATCCGCGAAAGACCGGATCACCGAGGCCTGGCGTCGGCATCGCCCGTACCTGGTCAATCTCGCCTATCAGATGCTGGGCGACGTCGGCGATGCCGAAGACGTTGCGCAGGAGGCGTTTCTGCGGCTCTCGCGCACCGATCCCGACGAGATCGATGATGTCCGCGCATGGCTGACGGTGGTGGCTGGCCGGCTCTGCCTGGACCAGGTGCGTTCCGCACGCGCCCGATACGAGCGACCCGGCGACATCGGCCCAGAGGTGGCCGCGCTCAACCAATCCGGTCGGTTGGACCCGGCTGATCAGATCACCCTCGACGACGAGGTCCGCACAGCGCTGCTGGAGGTGCTGCGCAGGCTGAGTCCCGGCGAGCGGGTGTCGTTTGTGTTGCATGACGTGTTCGGGGTTCCGTTCGACGCGATTGCCGAGACGGTGGGCCGTCCGGTCGGCACCTGCCGCCAGCTGGCACGGCGGGCGCGGGCGAAATTCGCGCTGGCGCAGCCGAAGCCGGGCGACGTCGCGGTGGCCGAGCACCAGCTCGTCACCGAGAAATTCATCACCGCCTGCGCCAACGGCGATCTGCAGGCCTTGGCCGCGGTATTGGACCCGACGGTATGGGGTGTCGGGACGGTGCTCCTCGAGCCAGCCCCGCCACCCCAGATCAACCATGGCCCGCACGATGTCGCCGTCAATCTGCTGCGCTACCTGGGGCCGGGCGTGACGGTCGTCAGCGGTCCTGCGGGCCAGCCGGTGCTGTTGGCCTTCGCCGACCGGCGGCTTTTCGCCGTGATCGTGCTGACCATCCGCGGAGACCTGGTCACCAAGATCGAAGCCACCGCGGACCCGTCTGCCCGAGCACAATGATCAGGGTTGTTCCGGCTTTTCGTCCGGGCGTGACGCGAAGAATCCCGCGACTGATGCGGCGATGCGCAGGAATGTCCGTCGCGTCGCGCGAGCCATCTCGCCCTTCACGTCGATGACGCCGCCGGGCCGCAGGTGCGGGTCGAAGGGCACCTCCACCACGATCTGGCCGCGGTTGAGGAACTGATTCGCCAGAACTGAGCGGGTCTGTTTATCAGAATGCCCGTCAGAATCGTTGAGAACCACCACAGTGTGCTGCAGCAGGCCGGTGCGGCCGTGTGCCGCCAGCCATTCCATCGTCTGCGCGGCCGCGGAAGCCCCGTCTGCCCACGGCGACGACACCACGATCAGCGCATCGAGATCACTCAGCGCCTCCTGGGTGACCGGCGCGTCCATGGTGGAACCGCAGTCGACGATCGAGATCGTGAAGTGACGGTCGAGCCGCGACGTCGCTTCGCGATAAAGCGCGGCATCAAGCACGCGGCGCGGCCCGGCCGTCGGCTCCCCGGCCAGCACGTACAGACCCGCCGAATTGCTGCCGACGCGCGAGGTCACATCGGCGAACGACTGAAGATTCCGGTCGGACGTCAGTTCCCAATACGAGCCACTGATCCGCGGGTCGATCCTGCTGCCAAGCCGACCGAAGGCGGTGTCGGCGTCGACCGCCACCACGCGGTCCTGCCGGCGCAACTCAGCGAAGATCGACCCGACGCAGGCGGCGACGGTGGTTTTCCCGACACCGCCCTTGCCCAGCACGCCCACTTTGAAGCTGCCGTGAAGTGCTGAGGCAATGGCGGCCTCATCAGCGACTTCTTGCTTTTCCTGGGTCGATGGCCCGGGGTTGATCAGGCCGAAAGTCGCCCTGTGAACGATGCGGCGCCAGCCGCGTTGGGGGCTGGGGCGCCGCGGTTTGGGCGCAACCTGCGGGATGTCGATGCCGCCCCATCCAGGCCGATGAAGCGCAGGGCCGGGACGCGGCGGCGCGGACGACGGGGGCGGCACCGCTCTTGGATCGTTGGCCTGCGGGCGTGGCGGTGGCCCCGCCGGGCCGGGGCGCTGCACAGGCGCCAGCCGGCCCCGCAGGAAATCGTCATGGTCGTTCATCGTCAACTCGAAATCGCAGTCTCGTTAGGTCAGGAGCTCAGCGGCTCGGATGTCCAGTATTCACGCAAGCTGGCGATCCGATCGCCGTCGCATTCCAGGATGGCGACCTCGCGCATGCGCTTGCGGTGTCCCTTGACGACGTCGTCGAACCGCGCTTCCCACTCGGCGATGGCGGTCGTGCCGTCGAGATAGACGTTGAGCAACTCGGCGGAGATGTTGGCCTGTTCCTTGACGACCTTGGTCTGCCAGTACTCCCGAATGCCGTCGTGGCCGCGGATGGGCTGCTCCAGCACCCGTTCGTGGTAAGTCGCGGACGGGGTGAAGATGGTCAGGATCAGATCGGGGTCCTGGGTAGTCCATGCGCGGATGTAGATGTCGATGAGCTTGCGTGCGTCCTCTTTGGCCAAGCTCAT
>Ga0210396_10003237_pt1 | contig 16332 bp, 14 predicted proteins | sample IncBWH17OmetaG_FD_155466 | JGI IMG/M metagenome (GOLD analysis project Ga0210396, IMG submission 155466) | Forest soil microbial communities from Barre Woods Harvard Forest LTER site, Petersham, Massachusetts, United States - Inc-BW-H-17-O ... | reverse complement strand
TGCGCGTCGGCGCGTTCTCCCCCAGCAGATACAGCACCGCCGGCGTGATCGCTTCCGGCTTCATCAGTGCCAGCGCCTGCGGCGGCAGCAATTCTTCCGTCATCCGCGTCGCCGCCGTCGGCGAGATCGTGTTGACGCGGATATTGTTCTTGCGGCCCTCCTCGGCCAGCACATTCATCAGTCCGACCATGCCGGTTTTGGCCGCGCCGTAATTGGCCTGGCCGAAATTGCCGTAAAGACCCGATGAGGACGTGGTGATGACGATGCGGCCATAATTGCGCGCGCGCATGCCGTCCCATACCGCCTTGCAGCAATAGAAGGTGCCGGTGAGATGGACGTCCAGCACTTTAGCGAAATCGGCGATCTCCATTTTCGCAAAGGATTTATCGCGCAGGATGCCGGCATTGGCGCAGAGCAGATCGACGCCGCCCCACTCTTTGATGGCGCGATCCACCATCGCCGTGACCTGCTCGAAGTTGGAAACATCCGCACCGTCGGCCATCGCCACGCCGCCGGCCTTGCGGATTTCCTCGACGACGCTTTCCGCAGGGGTCAGCGATCCACCGCTACCGTCACGGGCGCCGCCGAAATCATTGACCACGACCTTGGCGCCGCGGCTCGCCAGCCCCAGCGCATGTGCCCGTCCAAGACCATTGCCTGCGCCGGTGACGATAGCGACGCGTCCGTCAAACCTGATTGTCATGATTGCAATTCCCGGATTTTGTTTTTCCATCATGCCCGGACTTGATCCGGGCATCCATCAAAAGAGGTGAAGCGCTCGCGGTTTCTGATCAGTGATGGATTGCCGGGTCAAGCCCGGCAATGACAGATGAGCTTTACGCAAAATAGATCAGGCCGATCCAGTCGGCCACCAAAGCGGGCTTTTCCTCGCCTTCGATCTCGATGGTGACATTGGTGCGCGATTGCAGCTCTTTCGGCTTGCGCAACTTGGCTTCCATCAATGTGAATCGGCCCCGCACGCGCGAGCCCGAACGCACCGGGGAGATAAACCGCAGTTTGTCGAAACCGTAATTGACCCCCATCGTCGTGCCCTCGATGACAGGCATCACCTCGTACGACATGATGCTCAGCAGCGACATCGTCAGAAACCCGTGTGCCACGGTTGAACCGAACGAGGTTTCGCGCTTGGCCCGCTCGGGGTCGACGTGGATGAATTGATGATCTTCGATCACATCGGCATAGACGTTGATCCGTTCCTGATCGACCAGATGCCAGGATGATACCCCGACCTCATGGCCGACCATGCTTTGATAGGCCTCCAGCGAGATCGGCGGCTTCTTCCAGACTTCATTCATCGTCAACTCTCCGCAGATCCGGCTGATCGGATCTTCTGCAATTCCGGGAAATCCTCTTCGCGAAATTCCTGACCGCGCAGCGCATCGTCGCGATTATCGTCGTGCTCGAGGCGGCGCAACTGCACACGGCGGATTTTGCCGGAGATCGTCTTCGGCAATTCGGTCACGAGTTCGATGCGCCGGATGCGTTTGAACGGCGCCAATCGGACGTGCAGGTGCTGAAAGATCGACATCGCGGTTTCCGGTGAACGCTCGGCGCCCGACACCAGCAGCACATAGGCCTTCGGGATCGCAAGCCTGATCGGATCGGGACTGGGAACCACGGCGGCCTCGGCGACCGATTCATGTTCGAGCAGGATGCTTTCAAGTTCGAACGGGCTGATCCGATAGTCCGATGATTTGAAGACGTCGTCGGAGCGGCCGACGAAGGTCAGATAGCCCTCGTCGTCGGCGAACACCACATCGCCGCTGCGATAGAGATCGCCGTCGGCGCCGCTCAATGTGCCGTCGTCGCCCTGGTAGCCCTGCATCAGGCCCGCCGGCCTGAGATCGCCCAGCACCAAGCTGACCTCGCCCTCCTGGGTCGGGTGTCCGTCGCTGTCGGTGATCCGCACGAGGTATCCGGGCAGCGGTCGTCCCATCGATCCGATCTTCACTTTCTGGCCCGGCGAATTCCCCGCCAATGCCGTGGTTTCAGTCTGGCCATAACCGTCGCGGATCGTCAGCCCCCACGCCGCGCGCACCTGGTCGATCACTTCGGGATTGAGCGGCTCGCCGGCGCCGCAGACCTCGCGCAGCGATACCTTGAAGGTGGCGAGCTTCTCCTGAATGAACAGCCGCCATACCGTCGGCGGCGCGCACAGCGTGGTGACGCCGCATCGGCCGATGGTCGCGAGCAATCCCTTGGCGTCGAAGCGCGGCTGATTGACCACGAACACCGTGGCGCCGGCGTTCCAGGGCGCGAAGAAGCAACTCCAGGCGTGCTTGGCCCAGCCCGGCGAGGAGATGTTCAGGTGAATATCGCCCGGCTGCAGTCCGAGCCAGTACATGGTCGACAAGCCGCCGACAGGATAGCTGCGCTGGCTGTGCCGCACCAGCTTGGGTTTTGCCGTGGTGCCGGACGTGAAATACAGCAGCATCGGATCGTCTGATCCGGTCGGTCCCTCGGGCGTGAATACTTCCGGGAAATCCGCGGCCTGCTCGTAAGCCAGCCATCCCTCGTGCTTCGACGACGCACCGACCACGATGCGGATCAGCGTGTCACCGCCGAGGCCGGCGAATTTGGCGACCTGATCCTGCGACGCCACCACAACCCTGGCGCGGCCGCGATCGAGCCGGTCGCTTAACTCGTCCGGCGTCAACAGCGTGGTCGCAGGAATCACCACCACGCCGAGCTTCATCGCCGCCAGCATGGTCTCCCAGAGCGGAATCACATTGCCGAGCAACAGCAGCAGATGGTCGCCGCGCTTGAGGCCTTGTGCGCGCAGGAAATTCGCCACCTGAGTGGATCGATTGGAAAGCGCCTCGAACGACAGCTTGGTCTCCCGGTTGCTGCCGGCATCGACGATCCAGAGTGCCGGGCGGTCCTTGCTTTCAGCGTTGCGCGCCAGTTCCGTATCGAACCAGTCCAGCGCCCAGTTGAACGGAACAGGATCGGGCCAACGGAAATCCGCGACGGCCTTGTCGTAATCCGTCCGATGCCGGAGCAAGAATGCGCGGGCTTCCTGAAAGGTTGTCATCGGCTGCCCATTATTTTCCGGCAAGGCCGCGAACGTGCTGGATGATCCCGGAGAAATCCATCCCGCCATGGCCGGCGGCGTCGAAGGCCTTGTAAATCTCCTGCGCGTGCTTGCCGAGCGGCGTTGCCGCGCCGGCGGCCTTGGCCGCATCCTGCGCCAGCGTGAGGTCCTTCACCATCAGGGCCGACGCAAAGCCCGGCCTATAGCCATTGTTCGCGGGCGATGTCGGCACCGGACCCGGCACCGGACAATAGGATGTCAGCGACCAGCATTGTCCTGACGAGGTCGAGGCGACATCGAACAGCGCCTGATGCGACAACCCGAGTTTTTCGGCGAGCGCAAAGGCCTCGCTGACCGCGATCATGGAAATACCCAGGATCATGTTGTTGCAGATTTTGGCTGCCTGCCCCGCGCCGGCGCCGCCGCAATGCACGATCTTCTTGCCCATGCTTTCCAGCACCGGCTTCGCCGCGGCAAACGCTTTTGGCTCGCCGCCCGCCATGAACGTGAGTGTTGCACCCTTGGCGCCTCCAGTGCCGCCGGATACCGGTGCATCGACCGAGGCGATGCCATGCTTTGCCGCCACACCATGGGCCTGCACTGCGCTTTCGACATCGATCGTCGAGCAATCGATGATCAGCGCGCCCTTGGTCATCGCGGGCAATATCTCGGTCCAGACCGACAGAACATGCTTGCCCGCCGGCAACATCGTAATAACCACATCGGCTCCCTTGACGGAGGCAACGGAACTATCGCCGATCGCGGCGCCATCGGCCTTTGCCTGCTCACGCGCGGCGCCGACCAGATCGAACGCGACCACCTTATGGCCGGCCTTGACCAGATTGGCCGCCATCGGGCCGCCCATGTTGCCGAGACCGATGAATGCGATGCTTGCCATCTCTAGTTCCTCCGCTCAGACGTTTTTGTTTTGTTTAGTCAAACACCAGTTCGTCGGCACCTATGCTGGCGAAGTAAGGCGCCAGCTTTTCAGGGGTGACATCCTCAATCCGCGGCGGTGACCATCGGGGATTGCGGTCCTTGTCGATCACGGCCGCGCGTACGCCTTCGCGAAAATCATCGCTTCTGAACACTTCCAGCGCGGCACGATATTCCCGCACCAGGCATTGTTCCAGCGAAGACGACGCCCGCGCCAGCCGCAGCAGCTTGAGTGTAACAACCATGCCGCGCGGCGATTTCTCGTTCAACGTCTTCAACGTTGTCAGCGCCAGTTCCGAGCCTTCACGCGCAAGCGATGCGAAGATATCTTCCATCCGATCGCCTGCGAACCAGCCGTCAATCTTTGCCTGCAGCGCGGCAACCGGGCCGGAAGTCTCTCCGGTTGAAAAGCCCTCGATGAGAGTCCTGACCTCGCCCGAGGCCGTGCCGGGACGGATTTCGGTCAGAACTTCGCGCAAGGCAGGGAGTTGGCTGGAGTGCACGACCGTATCGGCAAACCTGGCGTAGATCGCGTCCGGCCCGTTCATGGTATGGCCGGTCAATCCGAAATAAGTCCCGATCTCGCCGGGCGCGCGCGACAATAGCCAGGTGCCGCCGACATCCGGAAAGAAGCCGAGACCGACTTCCGGCATCGCGAGCTTCGTCCGCTCGGTGACGACACGATGGCGACCATGCGCTGACAGACCGACGCCGCCGCCCATCACCAGCCCGTCCATGAACGCGACATACGGTTTTGGAAATTTCGCGATGCGCGCGTTCATGATGTATTCCTGGCGCCAGAACACCTTGCCAAGATCGCCACCTTCGCGTGAACTCTCATAGAGGCCGCGAATATCCCCGCCTGCGCACAGTCCGCGCTCGCCGGCACCTTCCAGCACCACCACCGCAATCGCCGGGTCGGATTCGAACCGGCCGAGCGCCGCATCGATCCCAAGCGACATTTCCAGTGTCATGGCGTTGAGCGCTTTCGGCCGGTTCAGGCGAATGATGCCGGCCGAACCTTCGCGCCGCACAATCAGATCGCCCTCCACGACCGCGGCGGGGGCCGTCATCGCGCCCCCTCGATCAGCTTGCGCGCCACGATCAGCCGCATGATTTCGTTGGTGCCTTCGAGAATCTGATGCACGCGCAGGTCGCGCACGATCTTTTCGATGCCGTATTCGCTGAGATAGCCGTAACCGCCATGCAATTGCAGCGCCTGGTTGGCGACCTCGAAACCGACATCGGTACCGAACCGCTTGGCCATCGCGCACAACATGCTCGCGTCGGCATCCTTGCGATCGAGCGCCGCCGCCGCGCGCCAGACAAACGTCCGCGCCGCCTCGAGTTCAGTCGCCATATCGGCCAGGCGGAATTGCAGCGCCTGGAATTCGTCGAGGCGTTTTCCAAAAGCCTTGCGCTCCTTCATATAGGCCAGCGACTTGTCGAGCGCGCATTGCGCGCCGCCGAGTGAACACGCCGCGATATTGATGCGGCCACCGTCGAGCCCGGCCATCGCGATCTTGAAGCCGATGCCTTCGTCGCCGAGCCGGCTGGCGACCGGCACCCGCGCATTCTCGAAAATTACCGCGCGAGTCGGTTGCGCATTCCAGCCCATCTTGCGTTCATTGGCGCCGAGCGACAGCCCCGGCGTATTGCCCTCGACCACCAGGGTCGAGATGCCGCCGGGTCCGTCCTGGCCGGTCCGCACCATCACCACATAGATGTCGCCCTTGCCGGCGCCGGAAATGAACTGCTTCTGGCCGTTGAGGACGTAGTGATCACCATCACGCACCGCGCGGGTCCGCAAGGCAGCCGCGTCGGATCCGGAGCCGGGCTCGGTCAGGCAGTAGCTTGCCAGCAATTCCATGGTGCACAGCTTTGGCAGCCACCGCTGACGCTGGGCAGCGTTGCCGAACGCATCGATCATCCACGCCGCCATGTTGTGGATCGAGATGAACGCCGACACCGTCGGGCAGCCCTGCGCCAGCGCCTCGAAGATCAGCGCCGCATCGAAACGGGTCAGCGCCGACCCGCCGACGTCGTCACGAATATAGACGCCGCCGATGCCGAGCTTGGCCGCCTCGCGCATCACGTCGACCGGAAAATGCTTTTCCTCGTCCCACCGGATCGCGTGCGGCGCGATTTTCTCCGCGGCGAAATCCCGCGCCATGTCGCGAACGGCAATCTGGTCCTCGTTGAGAGCGAACTGCATCCGGTGCCCGCGCCAATCTGCGAGATGGTGTCTACGAGATCATGCGCGGTCAATTCATCGTCGGAATCGAGAACTCCGCGCCTTCCTTGACGCCGGATGGCCAGCGCGCCGTCACGGTCTTGGTCTTGGTGTAGAAGCGGATCGAATCCGGCCCGTGCTGGTTGAGGTCACCGAAGCCGGATTTCTTCCAGCCGCCAAAGGTGTAATAGGCGATCGGCACCGGGATCGGCACGTTGATGCCGACCATGCCGACATTGACTTTGGCGGCGAAATCGCGCGCGGCATCGCCGTCGCGGGTAAAGATCGCAACGCCGTTGCCGTAATCGTGGTCGGACGGCAGCGCCAGCGCCTCCTTGTAGTCGTGGGCGCGCACCACCGAGAGTACGGGGCCGAAGATTTCTTCCTTGTAGATCCGCATGTCCTTGGTGACGTTGTCGAACAGGCAGCCGCCCATGTAGAAGCCATTTTCATAGCCCTGCATCTTGAAGCCCCGGCCGTCGACCGCGAGCTTGGCGCCTTCCTTGATGCCGATCTCCACGTAGTCCTTGACGCGTTCAAGGGCGGCCTTGGTCACCAGCGGACCATAATCCGCCGACGGATCGATCGAGGTGCCGATCTTGAGGCTCTCGACGCGCGGGACCAGTTTTTCCATCAGACGGTCGGCAGTCGTCTTGCCGACCGGTACCGCGACCGAGATCGCCATGCAGCGTTCGCCGGCCGACCCGTAGCCCGCGCCGATCAAGGCGTCGACGGTCTGGTCCATATCGGCGTCCGGCATCACGATGGCGTGGTTCTTGGCGCCGCCGAAGCACTGCGCGCGCTTGCCGGTGGCCGCCGCACGCTCGTAGATATATTGCGCGATCGGCGAGGAACCGACAAAGCCGACGGCGCGGATATCGGGATCGTCGAGGATGGCGTCGACCGCCTCCTTGTCGCCGTTGACGACATTGAGGATGCCCGGCGGCAACCCCGCTTCGATCATCAGCGCCGCCAGCGCCATCGGCACGCCGGGATCGCGCTCCGACGGCTTGAGGATGAAGGCATTGCCGCAGGCAATTGCCGGCGCAAATTTCCACATCGGGATCATGGCCGGGAAATTGAACGGGGTGATGCCGGCGACGACGCCGAGCGGTTGGCGCATCGAATAGATGTCGATGCCGGGACCGGCGCCTTCGGTGTATTCGCCCTTCATCAGATGCGGAATGCCGCAGGCAAACTCGACCACTTCGAGGCCGCGCTGAATGTCGCCCCTGGCGTCGGGAACCGTCTTGCCGTGCTCGCGCGCCAAGAGATCAGCGAGTTTGTCGTAATCGCGCTGCACCAGTTCAAGGAACTTCATCATCACGCGGGCGCGGCGCTGCGGATTGGTCGCACCCCACTCCGGCTGCGCCGCCTTGGCATTCTCGACCGCGGCCCGCAGTTCGGCCTTTGAGGCCAGCGCCACCTTCGCCTGGACGTCGCCGGTCATCGGTTCAAATACGTCCGCGAACTTGCCCGATGTACCCTTGACCTCGCGGCCGCCGACAAAATGTCCGATTGTACGCATGCGTTCCTCCAAGAGCTTAAGCAAGAGCCGATTTTGACGGCATCTTGCAGTCTTTGCAGCGTTTGGAAAGGTTTTTCAGCGCGCAGCGGATTTGCGAAAATGCGGACTTTGCGGCGTTTCCGGCGACCTACGACCAACGTCGAATGCGCCCGCCGCAACAGCCACTTCAAGAACCCTTCAATGCGGCGCCCTAGCGGTTTTTCTGGGCGTGGGCTTCCTCGCCTTTGGTGCCGGCGATGCCGTCCGCCCCAGTACGGCCTCACGCCCGGCGCCGAGAATCTCGTCGGAAAAATCGCCGGTACCGGCGATGCGCGCCAGCACCAGCGTCCCCATCATGGTCGCAAGTGTTGCCATCGCCTGCTTGCGCGCGGCCTTGCGCGGAACCTCCGGAATCTGGGCGGCGAGCACGTCGATCATCTGCTCCAGTTTGGCCGCGAACGCCCTTCGGGTTTTCGGGCTCTCGCGGGCGATTTCGGCGCCCAGCGTCGGTACCGCGCAGCCGTGGCCGGGATCGTCGCGGTGAACCGGCGTCAGATAGGAATTCACGATGGTAGCGAGGCGCTTCTCCAGCGGCGTCTGTTCCGCCAGTTTGCGCCAGCGTTCCGTCGAGCGATCCATGGCATGCGCAAACGCCTCGATCACCAGTGCTTCCCTGGAATCGAAATGGGCGTAGAATCCACCGTGGGTCAATCCGGCGTCCTTCATCAAATCGGCGACACCGACGCCATGCGCGCCCTTTTCGCGAAGCCTGACCGAGGCCTTCTTCACGATCCGCTCGTGGGTTTCGAGCTTGTGTTCCCTGGAGTATCGCATCGGCGGTCCCATGAGATGTTTGAGGTCATATAATAACAAACCGCAGCCGCGGAAAGCTGCTTTTGTGTCACAGCCGGGAATCGCACTTTCTAGTGAACTTGACAAGGCCAGGGTTTTGCCCGGGATGTGGTACAACCCACCGTGAAGCAAACTATCCATTGCGAGACCCCTCATGCAGATGCTCAATCCATTTTGCGGCGTTGACCGCGATCCGCGCGGCGTCGTCCGCCTGACCATCTGCAACGCCGGCTCACTCAATATCCTCGGATCGGCCGTGATCGACGGGGTGCGCGAAGGGCTGGAGGCACTCGCGACGGAGCGGCAGATCCGCGCGCTTATCATTGCCGGCCAGAGCGAAAAGAGCATGATCGGCGGCGCCGACATCAAGGAAATGGTCGGGCTTGATCAGGCCACCGCCGAGACCTTTATCACCGGCTTGCGCGATCTCTGCGAAGCGGTGCGCGCGTTTCCGGGCCCCGTGATCGCCCGGATGCCTGGCTGGTGCCTCGGTGGCGGGCTCGAAGTGGCGGCCGCCTGCGACTTCCGGATCGCGGCACACGACGCCAAATTCGGCATGCCCGAGGTCAGGGTCGGAATTCCCAGCGTCATCCATGCCGCGCTGTTGCCGCGGCTGATCGGCTGGGGCCGCGCCCGCTGGCTGCTGATGACGGCCGAGACTATCGACGCGCCGACCGCCCTGGCGTGGGGGCTGGTGGATGTGGTCGCGCCGGAAGGTGGTCTTGACGCCGCGGTAGAGAAGACCGTGACTATCCTGCTGGAATGCGCGCCGGAAGCCCTGCGCGCGCAGAAAGACCTCATCCGGCAATGGGAAGAACGGCCGCTGAAGGAATCCGTCGACCTCAGCATCGGCGTATTCGGCCGATCGTTCCTGACCGGCGAGCCGCAGCGGCTGATGCAGGGTTTTATAGACCGGAAGCGGTAACAACGCCATCATTACCTCGCCTGCGGGCATTGTGCTTCACCACAATTTATCAGGCGCGCCATTGCAAATTCCGCGACGCATCATATGATGATTATCATTCAAGTATGCACCGCCGAATGTCGTACCAAGGAGCCCAGTCATGGCCGCAGCTTCCGATCCGGTTGTCATCGTCTCCGCCGCCCGCACGCCGCTGGGCAAGTTCATGGGCGATCTTTCGTCCCTTGGCGGGCACGCGCTCGGTTCCCATGTGATCGGCGCGGCGGTCGAGCGCGCCAAGCTCGCGCCGGAGCGGATCGATGAAGTGTTCATGGGGTGCGTGCTGCCGGCCGGACAGGGCCAGGCTCCGGCGCGGCAGGCCGCGCGGGGCGCCGGGCTGCCGGATGCGACGGGTGCCACCACCATCAACAAGGTCTGCGGCTCCGGGATGAAGGCCACCATGCTGGCGCATGACATCATCAATGCCGGCTCCGCCGCGATCGTGGTCTCCGGCGGCATGGAGAGCATGACCAACGCGCCCTATCTGCTGGCCAAGGCGCGCGGCGGCTATCGCGCCGGTCATGACCGGATCATCGATCACATGGTCCTGGACGGCCTCGAGGACGCCTATGAAGTGGGCCGTTCGATGGGTGACTTCGGCGAAGCCACTGCGGAGGCCTATCAGTTCACCCGCGGAGATCAGGACGCCTATGCGATGGAAACACTGACGCGCGCGCGCAAGGCGGTGGAAGGCGGAGCGTTCAAGGCTGAAATCGTTCCGATTGCAATCAAGGAAAAGGCCGGTCCGCGCACGATCGGCAATGACGAAATTCCGCTGAAGGTCGATCCCGCCAAAATTCCCGGATTGAAGCCGGCGTTTCGCGCCAACGGCACCATCACGCCCGCCGCCTCCTCGGCGAATGCCGACGGCGCCGCGGCGCTGATTCTGGCCAAGCGCTCGCTCGCCGACCGCGATGGTCTGCCGGCCTTGGCCGAGATCAAGGGTCACGCCACGCACAGCCAGGAACCGCAATGGTTCACCACCGCGCCGATCCCTGCGATCCGCAAGCTGCTCGACAAGGTCGGCTGGAGCGCCGGCGATGTCGACCTGTTCGAGATCAACGAGGCGTTCGCAGTGGTGGCGATGGCGGCACAGCGCGATCTCGGGATCCCCCGCGAGAAGCTCAACATCAATGGCGGCGCCTGCGCGCTCGGTCACCCCATCGGCGCGACCGGCGCCCGCCTGATCGTGACGCTACTGCATGCGCTCGAAGCGCATAACCTCAAACGCGGCATTGCGGCGCTCTGCATCGGCGGTGGCGAAGCGACCGCCATCGCGGTGGAACGCATCGTTCACTGATCGACGCCGCGATCGCAACGCGCCCAATCTGGTGTTCGGCTGGATTTTTCGCCGGCCATCAATTGGGTGCCCGCGTCGCGGCCTTCGGCGCCGGCCTGTCGCGGACGGGAAGGTCTACTCGCTATTCGCCCTCTTACGGCCTGATCGTCATATTCGTCGCCGGGCCCGGCGTGCGCAGCGGCTCGGCCAGCCGCGCGAATTCACATAGCAGCGAACGGGTCTTGCGCGGATCGATGATCTCCTCGACCCAGAATTTTTCGGCCGAGCGGAACGGTGATCGCAGCTTGTTGAGGCGATCCTCGATCTCCTTCAGCTTGGCTTTCGGATCATCCGCCGCATCGATGTCGGCGCGATAGGCTGCCTCGATGCCGCCTTCCAGCGGCAGCGAACCCCAATAGGCCGACGGCCACGCGTAGCGCAGCGAGAAGCGGTCCGCCGGCTGGTGCACGACGCCGGCAACGCCAAAGGAATTGCGCACGATGATGGTGCACCAGGGAACGGTGGTCTGGTTGACCGCCGCCATAGCGCGCACGCCATGACGGATGGTGGCCGCCTTCTCGGCATCGAGCCCGATCATGAAGCCCGGACAATCCATCAGATAGACCACCGGGAGATGGAAGGTTTCGGCGAAGTCAACCCAGCGCACCACCTTCTGGCATGCTTCCGCCGTCCATGATCCACCGTAGTGAAAGGGATCGCTGGCCAGCAGCAGCACCGCGCGGCCTTCCAGCCGCGCCAATCCGGCGATGATCGAGCGGCCGAAATTAGCGCCCATCTCGAAGAACGAACCCTTGTCGACAACCGCGTCGATGATCGGGCGCATCTTGTAGACCTGGCGGCGATTGCGCGGCACCGCTTTCATCAGCGCCTCTTCCGCGCGCTCCGGATCGTCGTCGCTTGGGATGGTCGGTGGCAACTCATAGACCGACGACGGCAGATAAGAGAGGAAACGCCTGGCACAGGCGACCGCCTCCTCCTCGGTATCGACCGCATGATCGACGCCGCCGGCGCGGGTCTGGATATCGGCGCCGCCGAGTTCCTGCTTGGTGAGATCCTGACCAAGGCGTTTCACCACCGGCGGACCCGCAACGAACATCGCCGAGCTCTTGGTCATCACGGAATAATGGCTGGCCGCCAGTCGCGCCGCGCCGAGGCCCGCGACCGAACCGAGCCCGAGGCCCACCACGGGGACGCGGGCCATGTTCGCCGTCGTGTACGCGTACCAGCGGGTGCCACCGATGCCGCCCGGCAGATTGGCCGCGCCTTTGGTTTCGATGGTTTTCACTGAACCGCCGCCGCCGGAGCCTTCGATCATGCGGATGATCGGCAGGCGGAAGTCGTGCGCCATCTCCTCGGCCATCAGCGGCTTGGCCGAGATCGAGGCATCGGCGGATCCGCCACGCACGGTGAAATCGTCGCCGACCACGACCACCGGCCGGCCGGCGATCTTGCCGCGGCCGAACACGCAATTCGCCGGAGTGAGATAAGTGAGTTCGCCGCTTTCGTCATATTCGGCGATGCCGGAAATCGCGCCGATCTCGTGAAAACTTTTTTGATCGACCAGTTTGTCGATGCGCTCGCGAACGGTGAGCCGGCCCTGGTCGCGCTGCCGCTTGACCTTCTCAGCGCCTCCCATCTCGTGCGCGAACGCTTCGCGCCGGGCGAGGTCGTCGAGTTCCGGCTTCCAGTTCATTCGTATCCTCCGTCGTGATGGTCTTGTTGTTGTGCGCTGGTACCGGCAGCGCCTTCCTTTCCATCCGATTGCTGAAGATATCTCCGTTGGCACCCTCCAGCAGGCTGCCGAGCGTGACGCCCAATTCCAGAAGCCTTGGCGCGACTTCACTGTGCAGCCGTTTCTCATCATACATCGCCGAGAGCAGACCGATCGTGGTCACCACGAAGGTTTGATATTGCGGCGACCACAGCGGCACGGCGAGGCCGTTGATGTGCGGGCTCCAGAGACCGCAGGCGACGACATAGCCATGCTCGCGCAAAAAGCGGCGGTTGTTCCCGATGCGCGGCCGCAGCAGTCTGGCGTCATCAGGACATTCGCGCTCCATTTCGGCCAGCAGGGCGTCGCCGACATCCTCATCGAGCGCCGCCGTATAGGCATGGCCCGCCGCGGTACTCGCCATCGCGATGCGGCTGCCGGTGCTTTCGTGCAGGCCGAGCGCGTTGGCGGCCCGGGCAAACTCGAGATAGACCAGATGGAAGCGATCCGGGATGACGAATCCCACTGTGCCAGGCAATTGTTCGGCGACATCCTGCAGCCGCAGCCGGATCAGGTTGCGCAATTGCAGCCCGCGCATCATCGAGGTGCTCATCGCAACCGCGCTCGGCCCGATCCGGTATTTCTGGTCGCGTGGCAGGTAGACGAGCTGACCCATCCGGGTCAGCGTGTGGGTCAGGCGTGAGACCGTCGATCGCGGCAGTCCGCAACGATTGGAAATTTCCAGATTGCCGAGACGCGCCTCATGACCCTCGAAGCAGCGCAAGACGTCGAAGGCGCGCGACACGACCTGAATGACATCACCCTCACCTGCAAGATCGCTGGCGAGCATTCCCTGTTTACTGAGCCGCTCTGAACGTCGTCCCATGCAGTACCCGCTATTTCCGTCAGATGGAATAAAATTCCGCTTGCAGAACAAACTACCTCAGGCAATCTGCGGCCACAACTGGAAGCCGGGGGCGGCCGCCCTGAATCAGCGCGGATTCCGATCGCGCGTGGCGGCTGTCCCGGAGAGGTAGATGCCGGACATCAAGATTGTGACCGAAGTCGCGGGGCGCGTTTGTGCGCTTCCCGTCGAGGTCGGGACAAGCGTCGGCGAAGGCGATGACATTGCCTTCGTCGAAGCCATGAAGATGGAAATTCCTGTCGCCGCCCCGGCCGCGGGGAAACTCAAATCGATCCTGGTCAGCCTCGATGACGTGGTTGCCGAGGGACAGGTTCTCGCCGTCATCGAGACCTGAACGCGCAGCACCTGTGCGACCTGCGCTATAAAGCATCATCGGACAGGTTTCGGCGCCCGCAGCGGCGACGTAGAGTCAGCACGCGCACCCACCCGCATGACAGGAATCGACATGAATAGCTCGCGCTCGGCGCCTTTTCAGAAGGCCGAAGACTGGGCCGCCGCCAAGCCGCCTTTGCTGCGGTTCCTCACCGCCTGCCATGTGGATTTTGCTGCGGAGAATAGCGGCAGCGTCGCCGATTACATCCCCGAACTCGGCAAGGCCGATCCCTCTCATTTCGGCATCAGTCTCGCCACCATCGACGGCCATGTCTACGAGGTCGGCGACACCCGGATTCCGTTTACGATCCAGTCGGTGTCGAAGCCGTTCGTGTTCGCGCTGGCGCTGGACACGCTTGGCGCGGCACGGGTGGAAAGCGAGATCGGCGTCGAGCCGTCCGGCGATCCCTTCAATTCGATCCGCCTGAACGCCGACAATCATCCCTTCAATCCGATGGTCAACGCCGGCGCCATCGCCTGTTCCGGCCTTATTCGTCAGGCCAAGGGCGACGGTGCCATCGACTATATCCGCCTTGCGCTCGGCCGGTTCGCCGGGCGCGAGCTCGGCATCGACCAAGCGGTCTATGCGTCCGAAAATGCGACCGGCGACCGCAACCGCGCGATCGGCTATCTCCTGCGCAACTCGACCGTCATCAAGGATGACGTCGGCGCGGTGCTCGAGGTCTACTTCCGGCAATGCTCGGTTCTGGTGACGGCGCGCGACATCGCGATCATGGCGGCGACGCTGGCCAACCGCGGTATCAATCCCGTGACCGGCGAACAGGTCCTGACCCCCTACGCCATCTCGCGTACGCTGTCGGTGATGACCAGCTCGGGCATGTACGATTATGCCGGCGAATGGATCTATCGCGTCGGCATTCCCGCCAAGAGCGGCGTCGGCGGCGGCATTCTGGCGGCGTTGCCGGCGCGGCTCGGGCTCGGCAGCTACTCGCCCCGGCTCGACAGCCACGGCAACAGCGTGCGCGGCATCAAGGTCTGCGAGGCGCTGTCGCTGCACTACGACCTGCATATGCTCAACCGCAGCGACGACGCCCGCAACAGCATCATCGCCGACTACAACATCGGAAAAAGCCCATCACGGCGCAGCCGGCGGCCGCATGAGCAGAACATTCTAGCCGCCCATCATCATAATGTGCGCATCATCGAACTGGTGGGCACGCTGACTTTTGCCAATGTCGACTATATTTCGCGTCAGCTTGCGATGAAGCCGCGCCCGCACTTCATTATTTTCGACCTGCGCCGGGTCGCGGCGATGACGCGCGCCGGCGCCCGCCTGCTCGCCGAGGGTTTTCGCGAATTGGCCCTATTCAACGTGACGATAATCATCTCCGGCATCAAGCGTTCTTCCCCGGAATGGCAGCCTCTCGGCGAATGGGTCAAGGGCATCTCGAATCTGCGCAACTACCATCTGCTCGACGAAGCCATCGAATGGGCCGAGGACCAGATCGTTTACCGTCACGGCGGCGCCATCGACTCCGTTGAGGTTACCGAGCTTTCCGAGCAGCCGCTGCTGGCCGGACTAAACGCGGACGAACTCGCGCGGCTCGCGGCGCTCGGCACGATCAGAACCTATCAACCGGGGCAGCGGATCATCGCGGCCATGGAACCCGCAACCTCGCTGTTCTTTCTCAGGAGCGGCGTCGTCCACGTCAGATTGCCCGACGGCATCCGGCTCGCGACCATCACCGCGGGCATGACGTTCGGAGAAATGGCGCTGTTTGAGACAAACCGCTCCGCCGATGTGCTGGCCGATAATTCCGTCACCGCCCTCGAAATCCCGTTGCGCGATTTTCAGCGTTTTCGGGAAGAACATCCGCGGACCGGCGAACGCATCATGCGTAACCTGGCGCAATTGCTCGCCGACCGGCTGATCGTGGCCAACACCAGGATAAATTTGCTGACAGCGAACTGACGATCGGACGTTCAGACCACTTCCGTCACCGGCTGCATGTCGATGCCGAAGGTTTCCAGGAACTTCGACGTCATGATGTAGAAGCCGACGGCGAGCTGCAGTTCGATCAGCGCCGCCGGCGTCAGCTTTGCCGCGATCGCATTGAACGTTGCGTCGGTCGGGCGGCGCATCGCGACGATTTCGTCGGTGAAGGCCAGCGCCGCGCGCTGCAGCTCGTCAAAGCAGGTGGCGGACTTCCAGTCCTCCAGCGCCGCGTTTTGCTCGTCGCTAACCCCGACATTTTTGCCGATGCGCTTGTGCGCGACGATTTCATAGGGCGCTTCGCACAAGATTCCCGTTCGCGTGATCGCGAGCTCCCGCACTACCGGATCCAGTTCACCGCGGTGGCGGATCGCGCCGCCGAGGCGGCAATATTGCTCGAAATAACTTGGCGAATGTGCCATCATGCGAAAAATATTGGCGTTGCGGTTCTTGCCCAGGATCTCGCGGGTGCGTTCGCTCGATTTCGAAGTATCGCAATAATCGATACGGGCCATCATTCACCTTG
>Ga0210396_10003235_pt1 | contig 16334 bp, 8 predicted proteins | sample IncBWH17OmetaG_FD_155466 | JGI IMG/M metagenome (GOLD analysis project Ga0210396, IMG submission 155466) | Forest soil microbial communities from Barre Woods Harvard Forest LTER site, Petersham, Massachusetts, United States - Inc-BW-H-17-O ... | reverse complement strand
GTGATTGCCGCGTTCGATGATGCGGCGCTGGTCGATCACCAGGATGCGATCGGCCCGCATGATGGTGCTGAGGCGGTGGGCGACGATGAAGGTGGTGCGGCCTTCCAGCAGCTTCTCGAGCGACCGCTGGACGACCAGTTCGGTGGCGGTGTCGACGGCGCTGGTGGCTTCGTCGAGCATGAAGATGCGCGGGTCGGCCAGGAAGGCGCGGGTGAAGCAAATCAGTTGGCGCTGGCCGAGCGACATGTTGGCGCCGCGCTCGCCGACTTCGGTTTGGTAGCCGGCGTTGAGCGAGGCGATCATGTCGTGGGAGCCGATCGCCCTGGCGGCGGAGATGACGTCGGCCTCGTTCGCGTCCGGGCGGGCGTAGCGCATGTTGTCCATGACCGTGCCGGTGAACAGGTAGTTGACTTGGAGGACGAGGCCCATCTGGTGGTGGAGGGATTCGCCAGTCACCGAGCGGATGTCGTGACCGTCGACCAGGACGCGGCCCTGCTGCGGCTGATAGAAGCGGGCGATGAGCGAGATGATGCTGCTTTTGCCGCTGCCGGTCGCGCCGACGAGGGCCACCATCTGGCCCGGCGTGGCTTCGAAAGAAATATCGTGCAGGACGGGGCGGGCGGGGTCGTAGCCGAAAGTCACATGATCGAATTCGACCCGGCCGACGATCCGCGGGAGCGGTTGCGACCCAGCGATATCCTGCACTTCGGGCTTGAGGTCGAGCAGGGAGAAGATGCGTTCGGAGCCAGCCATCGCCTGCATCAGCAGGTTGTAGAAGTTCCCGAAGTTGATGATCGGGTTCATGAACCAATCCCAGTAGAGGAAGGCGGCGACGACCCGCCCCACTCCGCCGATGCCCAGTGAGCCGCGGACAATGAGGTAGCCGCCGAGCGTGAGGATGGTGACTTTGCCGAGGAAGCGGATCAGCTCGAGGACCGGCTGGTAGAGTCCGTTGAGGCGGCCGACAGCGACGTTGTTGCTGGTGTTGGCGTGCTGCAGGGTGTTGAAAACGCCCAGGTTCGGCCCCTGGCGGTTGAAGGCGGTGACAACCCGCATGCCCGTGATATTTTCCGCCAGGTTGGTCGAGACGCGCGTCCAGCCTTCGCGGGCGTTCTGCCAGGCGACGGCGGCATGTTTGAGGTAGATGCGGTTGGCGATCACCAGCACCACGCCGAGCCACGCCACCGAGAGGAACAGCCACAGGCTCGTGCCGGCGAGCATGATCGCCGCCACCAGCATCATCAGGGCGTTGGCCACGATCGTGTGCAGGCCCCAGACGTTGATCTCGCGCAGGCTGGCGACGTCGCTGGTGCAGCGGCTGATGATCCGGCCAAGCTTGGTTTTGTCGTAATAACTCATCGAGAGCTTCTGGAGATGCTCGAAGAGCGTGCGGCGGAGGGCGAACTGCACGCGCTCGCCGGCCCCGGTCATCACCAGAATGGTGAAACGCTGGAGGATGACGGCAGTCGCCAGGACGACCGCCCAGAGCGCGACTAGAAAGACGATGTGGAGGATCGCGCCGCGCTGCGTGGCGGGCATGGGATTGAGGCCATGGCCGACGTAGGCGATGCCGTAGTTGATGATCCACTGCGTGAACTTGGGAGACATCATCTCGGCGACGGTCATCGCGATGCCGAGGCAGATGCCAAACGCGTAGCGCTTTTTATATGGGGCAAGAAGTTTGAGCGTGCGGGCCAGAAGCTGGCGGTCGATCGGGCGGTAGCGCAGCTCCTCGTCTTCCTCGGTGGACGAGTAGGAGATGGCCGCGGGCTTGGCGACTTTCTTGCGGAATGGGAGGGACAGGGTCAACGTTTTCTCCGGCTACGTCAAAGGTTCTCGGGCATCGCGGATCGCTTGCACGGGTTGAAAACCGGTTGAAAACCCGTGTCACGGGGCGTGTCATAGTGCGTGTCCCCGGGCATGTCATGGGGCGGCAGCGCGGTCATCACACCATTTCCTCCTCGCCGCGTTTTTCTGATTCTTCGTGGGGCGCGCCGACGGTTTGCAGTCCTCTGGGGTCGCGGAGGCGGTCCATATGCGAGGGGGAATCTTCGGCCGGGGAGGGCATCTCTTCGTCGCCGTAGAGCTGGACGGTGGCGATGTCGCGGTAGTGGCCTTCCTCGGCCATGAGCTGATTGTGGGTGCCCATTTGCGTAATCCGGCCGGCCTCGAGGACGATCACGAGATCGGCCTGCTTCACGGTGCTGATGCGGTGGGCGATGACGAATGTCGTGCGGCCTTTCATGACCAGGCGCATGCCCTTGCGGATGAGGTCTTCGGTCTCGGGATCGATGGCGGCGGTGGCGTCGTCGAGGACCAGGATGCGCGGGTTGGTGAGGATGGCGCGAGCAATGGCCAGGCGCTGCTTCTGGCCGCCGGACAATGAGGAGCCGCGTTCTCCCAACATGGTTTGATAGCCGTTGGGCAGGGCCTCGAGAAATTCGTGTGCCTGGGCGAGGCGCGCGGCGGCCTCGACTTCGGCGCCGGTGATGTGCGGGCGGCCGTAGGCAATGTTGCCCTCGGCGGTGGCGCTGAAAAGATACGTCTCCTGAAAGACGAACGAAACCTGGCTGCGGAGGCTGGAAAGCGACAGGTCGCGGACGTCGGCGCCGTCGATGAGGATGCGGCCCTGCTGGGGGTCATAGAAGCGGGTGATCAGGTTCACCAGCGTGCTCTTACCGGCGCCGGTGGGGCCGACGATCGCGACGATGCTGCCGCCGGGGATGTCGAAGGTGATGTCGTGGAGGACGGGTTTGGTTGGGTCATAACCGAACGTCACCTGCTCGAATCTCACCGAACCTTTGCCGGGGTCGAGGGCTTTGGGCTCTTCCTTTTCGGGGACCGTGGGCGGCGCGGTGAGGACTTCATACAGGCGCCGGCTGGAGACCATGGCGTTCTGATATTGCTCGTTGATCGTCGAAACCTGCTGGAGACGCGAGAGGATCGCGCCCATTGCGCCGCCGAGGATCAGGAACCCGCCCGCCTGCACCTTGCCCTCGATCATCAGGATGCCCGCGACCAGGAACAGCATCAGATATGAGGCCATGGCGATTGTGCGGATGACCGGGGTAAAGTCGGCGAAGAGGCGGATGCGCTTCAGGGTTCGGTCGAGATACGTGCTGAGGTTGCGATCGTACTTCCGGGTTTCCTGTCTTTCGGTCGCGAAGGCTTTGATGACGTGGACGCCGGCGATGGCCTCGGTGATCAGCGAGACGTTCTTGTCCTCGGATTCCATGACGGATTTGGCCGCGGGCTGGACGACCTTGCTGAAGCGGAGGATGTAGTAGGTCCAGATCGGCAGCGGCACCAGCGACAAAAGGGCCAGCCATGGATTGATGGTGATCATCAGGATGATGTAGCCGCCAACCGCCAGGACGATGTCGAGGGTGGTCAGCACCGCAGTTTGAACGAACGCGCGGACGTTCTGGAGGTCGCTGAGGGCGCGGTTGATCAGCTGGCCGGAGGAGAGCGCATCATGAAACGCGAAGCCAACGCGCTGAAGCTTGTCGTAAACGGCTTCGCGGATGAAGTAGACCAGATGCATGCTCATCTTGGTGTTGGCGACCTCCTTGAGGTAGCGCAGCAAGAGTGTCGCGAGCATGAGCCCGCAGAGGATGAGCATGACGTGGCGGAAGTTCTGCGCGCCGCCCGATGGGTCGCGCCAGAACCACTGCCAGAAGCCGGGCGCGCTTTTGGCGACGCCAAGGGTTTGGATTCGATCGACGGCGCGTTCGATCCACTTGGCGACGAGGATTTCGACGGCGACCGCCAGCGTCAGCCAAACGCAGGCAAAAAAGACCACGCCTTTGACCGGTTTGAGGAACCGGAACATCCAGAAGAACAGGAAGCGGTTGCTGGCGGTGGTAAAGTGCGGAAGCCGGGCCAGCACGTCCGGCGAGTTGTATTGCCGCACCGGCGTGAGGTCCGTTTCACTGGAAATTGTCGAAGCAACCGGACTCGCAGCAGCAGTTTTCCCGCCCGCCCGGCCGCCGCGGGCGAGTTTTGTGCTCACGGTCCTGGCCAAAATCCAAACCGGATACGCTACCGGCCTCACAGCGCGCGTCAACCCCGTCATAGCCCTTACTTCGGCGGGAGGCGCGCAAAACGTGAAGCGTAAAACGAGAGTTCGACCGGCCCCTGCCAACTGAACGTTTCTGAACGAAACTGAACACTTTCCGCGTTGAAAATCGCGAAAAACGTTCAGTATTGTTCGGAATCGTTCCGTCAGGAGGCCGCGTTTGCCAACTTAAGCTTCAGCAGCAACACGGCAGCCGACATCTGGGGATCAGCCGCAAGAAGGTCCTTCTTGCTGCCCGCATCGTTCTTGGCGGCGTCCTTGGATTTTTGCTGGAGTTTGGGCTGCTCGCCCGCCGCCGGCGCCGCGTCGCGAAGCACGTCCAGCTCCTCGCGGGCGTCGATCGCGGCCCGCATCTGATCGGGCGTCAACTCGATCTTTACGTCAGGATCGACGCCCCATTCGCTGCTGTTCTCCTCGCGGTGAATGCAGCGGCCGCTGGGCAGATAATAGTGGCTCGTGGTCAGCTTGAGATACGCACTGCGATCGTTGAGCGGGAAGAGCATCTGCACGCTGCCCTTGCCGAAGGTGCGCTCGCCGACGATCAGGGCGCGGTTGTCGTCCTTGAGCGCTCCGGAGACGATTTCGCTGGCGCTGGCGGAATACTGGTTCACCAGCACGACCAGCGGCAGGTTGCAGTCGTCGGGATCGGGTTTGGCGTACGCGGCGGTGGGTTGATTTCCGGTTTCGCGATCGGGCTTGGTGCTGACGATCAGCCCGTGATCGAGGAATTTATCGGCGACGTCGGTGGCTGCGGTGAGCAGGCCGCCCGGATTGTAGCGCAGATCGACGATCAACCCCTTCACATGCAGAAGCTGCATCGCACTGATGGCCGCATTGAGCTCGGCGGAGGTGTCGCTGGTGAAGTTGGTGATGCGGAGGTAGCCGATCTTATTTTGGGGATCTACCATGTAATCCCACCCACCGCCCGGCTTGTGAATGTAGCCCTTCACGCTGGCGACGTGAATCGTCTCGCGCCTGAGCAGGTAGTCTTTGCTCTTGCCATCGGGGCTGCGGACGGTGAGCTTGACGCTGGTGTCCGGCGGACCGGTGATGGTGCGGACGGCCTGGTTGACGCTGATGTGCTTGGCGCTCTTGCCGTCGATGAAGGCAATCACGTCGCCGGCCTTGATCCCGGCCTTGTAGGCGGGAGTGTCTTCCAGGGGGGTGACGACGCGGAGGCTGCCGTCGTCGTCAGTCTGGATCTGGACGCCGACACCGCTGAAGCGGCCCTGAGTCGCCTTGTTGAATTCCTCCAGGTCGCTGGGCCAGATCATGCTGGTGAACGGATCGAGCTTCTCAAAGGCGCCGTCGGCAAACTCGCTGGTGAGGACGCGGTCGTCGATGTTGACAGTCTCGCGGTTGACCCGCTGAAGGTGCTTGAGCGTGAGGTTGAGCGTTGCCTGTTCGGTCTGAGGCGTCGCGTTCTGGTTGGTTTCAAGGTCTTTGTCGATCTCGGCCAGGAACTGATTTCGGGAATTTTCATCGGCCAGACCGGGGAACGCTTTTTCCATTCCCTTGGTGGTGATGACGGCGCGGACGCCGTTCAGGCCGCCCAGGGCGAGGTCCTTGTAGGTAATTCCGCGGTAGTAGTTCTGGTCGGCGTCGATAAGGGCTTCCTGTAACATCGAGGCGCGGACGCCGTGAAGAGTTTCGTGCCAGTCGACTTTGAACGTGTCGTTGACGGCCTTGTCGCTGGGATCGACCTTTGCGGGCTGCGTGGTCGGCTGAGTCGTCGGATGCAGCAGTTGCTCGACGGCATCGCGTTCGGTGGTCTCGCTGTCCTGCACGTTCTTCAACTCGTCGGGGGTGTACATTGCCAGCAGCCGGACCCGGCGGGTTGCAACCTTGAGCTTGTCCTTCCAGGTCGGAACTGACGGCTCGATGATGCTCAAGTCGGAGTAGATCCGAAGCGATTTCACCCACTGCTCGGACTGGTCGTACTGATCGGCGCGGGCGATGCTGTCGGCAAGGAGTTTCTGGACCCAGGGTTCCTTGTGGAACGCTTCGCGAGTGTTCTCGGTCGGCTTGGCCGAATCTTTGGCTTCCTTGGCCAGGGAAAACGCCCTCGACGTGATTTCCAAGGCGTAATCCGGCTTCTGGTGTTCGATCAGGAGCTTGGACTGCGCCACCAACTCGTCGTATTGCTTGTGGCGTGCGGCGTCGAAGGAATCAAGCTGGGCCTTAAAAGTACCCGAAGTCCTGGCCAACTGCTCGAGCATGGGATCGTGCGACAGCGTCGCCGCTCGAACGAGGATCTGGTCGCTCTGCTCGAAATGACCGATCCTGGCCTCGGAATAGGCCTGGCTTTCAAGCTGTTGGACGGACGCGATTTGATCTTGCGATGCCGCGTAAACGCTTGGCCGGAGGAAGGCGCCTAAACCCAGGCCGCCAATCACCATCGTCAGTGCTGCGTGACGCAACGAACGTCTCATGGGTATCATCCTTGCATCAGGAGGTAGGAAGAGCCAACGGGCATTGAGCACGTCTTCGTGACCGGCATGTGTGGTTCATACACGCCAACTTGTTGATTATAGCCCATGTCCGTGACAACGGAATCGGCTCGCTCAAACCGTATACATTATCTCTAGCATATAGACGGACCAATCGCCGAGCGGTTCATCGGCCAAAGCAGAAACGGCATCACAATCGTTCTCGGGAGGGCGAGGCTCCTGCTGAGCCGGGCGGCTTGCGAACTGGCGAAAATGCGGCTCGGCGCGAGCCTCGCCCTCCCGGATCCATCCTCCAGGCGACGTAAGGTCTGTGGCGATCCTGTCTGAACCGCCATAGCATCCTGGAGCAAGAGTTATAGGAGCAGGCAAGCGGTGCAGACGATCGTTCACCAGCTAGAACACGTTTTCAGAAACGCCATCCGGGCGGCGTTCGACCTTGAGGCCGATCCGTTGATCGGGGCCTCTCAGAATCAGACGTTCGGGGATTACCAATCCAACGCCGCCATGGGCCTGGCCAAGCGGCTGGCCGAAAAGACCGGCCAGAAGGCGAACCCGCGGGCGGTCGCCGAGCGGATCAAGGCGAAGCTCGACCTGGGGCCGATGGCGCAGGAAGTTAGCATCGCCGGGCCGGGGTTCATCAACGTCCGGCTCTCGCCGGCGTGGCTGGCTCAGCAGCTCCAGCAGATCGTTGCGGATCCCCGGGTGGGGATCGAACCGGAGGCTGCCCCGCAAACGGTTGTCGTCGATTACTCCGGGCCGAACATCGCCAAACAGATGCACGTCGGGCACTTGCGCAGCACCATCATCGGGGACGCGATCAGCCGGCTGCTGGAGTTTCAAGGGCACGAGGTCATCCGCCAGAACCATGTCGGCGACTGGGGAACCCAGTTCGGGATGGTAATCCTGGGAATCTGGCACCTGATCATGGCCCAGCACCGGGGCGAGCCCGACTATGTGACGCGGTTGAACCAAACCTTCGAAGCGGCCAGGGCCAACCGCGATGAGGCTCTGCGGAAGCGGCTGGTCGAGGAGGTTTATCGCAAGCACCAGGCGGACCTGGATGCCGACCCGCAGGGCGAGCGGATTTTCGTGCCGGCGATGAAGGAGTTTGTCCCCAACCTCGAAAAGGTTGAGCCGGCTTACAAGTTCGTTAACGCGGTGGAGGAGGCGCCCGAGAGTGAGCAACTGATGCTCACCCGGCATACCGCAAACGGACCGCGCCAGGTCCGGCTCTCGCGGGTTTCCAACGACGTGATTGCTATGCTCCAGGCCGGCGGGCCGGAAAACGAACAGGAAGAAAAGGTCTGGGAACAAGTCCGACAGGCGTCGCTCGACGAGGCACAGAAGATCTACGAGCGGTTGGGCGTGTCCCTGGGGCCGGTGGATGTAAGGGGCGAAAGCTGGTACCGGAACCAACTGGCCGAGACGGTTGAGGAATTACGGCGGGCGGCACACCCCCGGACGTCGTCACTCGATCGATTCGGGCGGATCGCCGTCGAGGATTCCCAAGGCGCCGTTGTTGTCTTCCAGTTCTCGCCCGAGGGCCAGCCGCTGTTCCGCAACAAGGAGGGCGAGCCGCTTCCGTTTTTGATCCGCAAGTCGGACGGCGCATACCTGTATTCGACGACCGACTTAGCGGCGTTGCGCTACCGCGTGGCGGGGCTTCACGCCAACCGGCTGATCTACGTCACAGACGCCCGCCAATCGCTCCACTTCGACATGCTCTTCGCCACCGTCCGCGGCGCGAGCTGGACGCGGGCCGTCGATGGGCACGAGATTATTCTGGACCACGTCCCCTTCGGCTCGATCACCGGCGAAGACGGAAAACCGATCAAGACTCGTGAGGGAGGAAGCGTCAAACTTGCGGCCTTGCTCGATGAGGCCGTCGCCCGGGCGAAGGATGTAGTTAGAGACAAACGTCCGGACTTTTCGGAGGAACAGCTTGCGGCCGTCGCCAATGCAGTCGGCATCGGCGCGGTGAAGTACGCCGATCTGTCGAAGGACCGCGTCAGCGATTACGTGTTCTCATGGGAGAAGATGCTCGCCCTGGACGGCAACACCGCGCCCTACCTCCAATACGCCCACGCGCGAATTCAGTCGATCTTCCGCAAGGCCGGCGGGAAGGCCGGCCCATCCGCGCAGATCATTCTTGAGTCGCCCTACGAGCTGGCAATCGCCAGGCACGTCCTGCGGCTGGGTGAGCTTCTGGCCGTCGCGGCGCGCGACCTCAAGCCGCACCATCTGTGCACCTACTTGTACGAGCTGGCCACGAAATTCAGCGGGTTCTTCGAGAATTGCCCGGTCATTCAAAGCGAAGAGCCGACGCGTTCCAGCCGGCTGCTGATCTGCGAGTTGACGGCACGCACATTGGAAATCGGCCTGGATTTGCTTGGCATCGAACATCCGGATGAAATGTAAGAATGCCGCGCGCCAGTCTCTCCCCTCTCCCCCCGGGAGAGGGTTGGGGTGAGGGCGATGAGCATTGTGGCACAGCCGCCCCGGCTGTGTTCGACCGTCAGGTCGAAGACTTCGCCCGACGGCGGAACACAGCCGAGGGCGGCTGTGCCACAACATCCTCTCCCGGAGGGAGAGGGGGAAAGACAGGCGCGCTATGACCTTGAGAGACCGCATGACACCCGTAAAATTTCTCATTCTGTCCGTCGCGCTACTGTCACTCGCAGCCGCTGACGCGCCGACGGAAATCTCGCTCTTCGACGGCCAAACGCTCACCAACTGGGAAGGCAATCAGTCCTTCTGGCAAGTGAAAGACGGCGTGATCACCGCCGGGTCGCTCGACCGCAAGTTTCCCCACAACGATTTTCTGGTCTCGACCCGCTCGTTCCAGAACTTCGACCTCCGCCTGAAGATCCGCCTTCTGGGCTTCGAAGGCTTCGTCAACTCGGGCGTGCAGTTTCGCAGCGTACGGGTTCCCAACAACTTCGAGATGAGCGGCTACCAGGCCGACGCCGGGGAGGGCTATTGGGGTTCGCTCTACGACGAGACGCGGAGAGACAGGACGCTGGTCAAGCCCACCGACCCCGAGGCGATGAACAAAGCTTTTCACAAAGACGACTGGAACGACTACCGCATCCGCGCCGACGGCCCGCACATCGAGCTTTGGCTCAACGGCGTCAAGACCGTCGATTACACGGAGCCCGATCCCAGTATCCCGCAGGATGGTTTCATCGGCCTGCAAATCCACGGCAACGGCAAGACCGTCGTCGAGTTCAAGGACATTTTCATCACCGAGCTTTCCACGACGCCGGATGCGCCTACCTGGGCAAAGCTCGGCGGCTACAAGCCCTGGAAAAAGAAGTGAATGATGGCGAGATGGCGCTCCCGTGACACGGGTTTTCCCTTCGGGTCTGAGCCTGGGCTCAGCCTCAGGGTCGAAGACAACCCGTGCGTGCGGTGTGATAGATAACTTGCCGGGGAAGTCCGGCAATTCGCCGGTTAGTGCCGCGGGCACGGGTTAAAAACCCGTGTCACGGGGAAGCAATCGCATGCAGAACATTATCATCGACAAGCCTTACGTCCCGGTGCCGCCGCACCGCGGCAAGCTCTGGCCGAGGCTGCTTTCCTTCTACCTCCCGCGGATGCTCCGCAAGAAATTCGGCGTCGAGCGCGTCGAGGTCGTACACCCCGAGCGTCTGCGAAATTCGCTTGCGCAGGGCCACGGCATCATGCTGGCTCCGAACCATTGCCGTGATGAAGACCCGTTCGTGCTGGGGGTGCTCTCGGAGCAGGTGGGGTCGCCCTTCTTCATCATGGCGAGCTGGCATCTGTTCGTGCAGAGCCGTCTCCAGACATTTCTGCTCACCCGCGCCGGCGCGTTCAGCATCTATCGCGAAGGGATCGACCGCACGGCGGTGAACACCGCAGTCGAGATGATCGAAACCGCCCAGCGGCCGCTGGTAATTTTTCCCGAGGGCTTCATCTCCCGCACCAACGACCGGCTCAACGACCTGATGGAGGGCACGGGCCTGATCGTGCGGTCGGCGGCCAAGAAGCGGGCCAAGCTCCAGCCGCCCGGAAAGGTGGTCGTGCATCCGGTGGCGATCCGCTACCGCTTTCATGGCGACATCAACTCCGCCGCGACGGCAGTGCTTGACGATGTCGAGGCCAGGCTCACCTGGCGGCCGCTGCGGGAATTGCCGCTCATCGATCGCATTTACAAGACAGGCAACGCCCTGCTCTCCCTCAAGGAATTGGAATATGTCGGCCATGCCAAGGAAGGCGAATTGGGCACGCGTTTGAAGAACCTCATCGAAGCGATCCTGACGCCCCTGGAAGATGGGTGGATGGAGGGCAAGCATGAGGGCGCGGCGCCGGGCCGCGTCAAAAAACTGCGGCAGGCGATCTTGCCGGACATGACCAAGGACGAACTCGACGAAAAAGAGCGCGAGCGGCGCTGGAAGCAACTTGCCGACCTGTACCTCGTGCAACAGCTTTTCAATTACCCGCCGGACTATGTCCGCTCGAACGCGACGCCCGAGCGGATTCTGGAAACGGTCGAGCGGTTCGAGGAAGACCTGACGGACCGAACCCGGGTGCACCGGCCGATTCATGCGACCGTGACGGTGGGCGAAGCAATCGAAGTCGCGCCGACGCGCGAAGGCCGCGGAGCCGGCGACCCGCTGATCGAGCAAATCGAGCACCAGTTGCGCGCCATGCTCGGACTGGACGGGCCGGCGTGATGCGGTTCATTTCCGTCCCCCCCGCCGTCGCCGTCGCGCGGGTCGTGGCCATCATCGCGAGCCTGGGTTTGTGGTACTGGACGCAGGCGCTTCTGGCACGACGCAATAACCCGGAAACCGGCGGCGAAGGTGGAGCCATCCGCGACGGGATCCACCAACTGACGGCGCGGATCAACGCGCGCCTGAATCGCTTCCCGCGGCGGGCCAGCGCGCTTTTGATTTCCAGCTCGCTGGTGATCGACCTTTTGGGCGCGTACCTGCTGGGCTCTGCGATATTGGGGCCGACGATCGAGCCGTTCCTCGGCCTATTGATGCTGTTTGCGTTGCGGCAAGTCTGCCAGGCATTCTGCCCGTTGCCGCCGCCAACGGGAATGATCTGGCGGAGTCCCGGGTTTCCGACCGTGCTCGTGACCTACGGGACGTCCAACGATCTTTTTTTCTCCGGTCACACGGCGATCGCGGTTTACGGCGCCGCGACGCTGGCCGGAGGGCTGGGCCCGGTGGGCATCGCCATCGGGATCGCGATCGCCGGATTCGAAATCGCCGCGGTTCTCGTGTTACGCGCGCACTATACGATGGACGTCTTCGCCGGCGCGATCACCGCCCTGTACGTTCACCGCCTGGCGATTCAATTCGCCCCCGCCGTCGATGCCTGGATCAGCCACGCCGCGTCGCTGGTTCACTGACCCGGAATGTAATACCTTTTCAGCCTGACTGACCTCGATGTAATTTTCCGGCGCGCACGGCTGAGTGGCGCACGGAAAAAAATTTCGCCCGCATAATTCCGTTCAATTACCCTCTTTAACGCATGCAATTCTTGCAAAACAAGCTACTTCCGCGAGGGTTGGGCAAATTCGAAGTGACGGAATAAACCCCACGAACCCGCGAACTATGTTAACCGGCGGCATTGCCATTGCATCTGGACGCATATTTATCGGACGCGAAAAAACACCTAGTCAGGAACGCATCGACTCTTCTATCATCGCCCCGTCCGAACAAACTTGACGAAACAAACCGGAGGATCATGGTGTTGCGAAGCAGGAAACGGAAGACGGTGGTGCGCGGGGAGCGAAACATTGCGACCGAGCGGCTGGAGGACCGGCGGCTGCTGTCGGTATCGACAAGTTCCTCGGTGCTGGTTTTCAACTCGGCATTGCCGGGGTCCTCGGGCGGCGGGCCAAGTCATGTCGATACGCTGACGCTCACCAACACCGGGTCGAGCACGGTCACGATTCCGACCGGCGGGATCACGATCGTCGCCGACCCCAACGCCGCGTCCGAAAAAGCCGTCTCCTCGCCTTCTGCTTTTGCCGTCACCAACCTCTCGAGCGTGCCTTCGAGCATCGCGCCCGGCCAATCCGCCAACGTGAACCTCCAGTTCACGGCCTCGCAGACCGGCGTCATGTTCCAGTCGGCCATCCTCCAGGTGCAGACCAGCGACTCGACGGTTTCCGTTCCGTTGCACGGCCTGAGCACCAATGGCCAGTTCGGTACCGCCGAGCCGTCGCTGGTGCAGATTCTCCGCGCCAACGACATCCCCACGGTCGTCGGCGCCGGACCGAACGACAGCAATTACCTCAACAGCCAGTATCCGATCAATCCCGATCCATCGAGCCAGGAAGTGACGATGCCGCGGCTGATCGCCGCGGGCGCCGGCCCCGTCACGATCACGCCCCTGGCCAGCTTCAATGCCTCGGCCCAGCCGACTATTCGCTTCGGCTATTACACGCCCGGCGACCCGACCGACACCACCGAGCTGTTCACCATCGGCCAGTCCGATGCCCAGACCGTCAATCCCACCGCCCTGGGCGCTACCAGCTTCGAGCCGGGTAATGCGACCTTCGGGCTCTATGCCACCTACCCAGGCATCGCGACGTCCAACGGCAAGCCCGACACCCACTACAGCGAAAGCGCGCTCAACACGCTCGATGCGTCGCACCCGCAGAAATTCCGCTTCTTCCCGTTGAAGGATGCCAACGGCAATGTCGTGCCCAACGCCTACATCGTCACTTCGGAAGACTTCAACTCGACGCAGTTCAACAGCTTCGTCAACTTCGTCGGCATCATCCGCAACGTAAAGCCTGCGAGCGATGCAACCGGCGCGGCGGTGCTGGGCCTGACCAATCCACAGGGCGTGCCGTCCACGACGCAGTTGGTGTTCAATCGCATTCAGAACCGCAGCCCGCTGGACCCGGCGGGATTCACCGATACCGTTCACGACACCAACTCGCTGGTCATCAACAACACCGGAGATACAGCGCTAAGGATCACCGCGCTGACGCTTTCCGACACCACCAACTGGCAGATCGTGAACCCCCCGGCCTTGCCGGCGTCGGTCGCACCAGGAGGAACGCTTACCCTCACGATCAAGTTCATCGCAACCAGCAACCCGTCGCACACCGACAACCAGACCAACGACACGATGACGACCAACGGCATTCCCGTCGCCGACGCCGGGGGCGTGTGGGACGGGACTCTCACGATCACCAGCAACGATCCGGTCAATCCCTCCCGCGCCGTTCAATTGTCCGGCTACTGGCAGAACACCAGCGAAAGTGAAAACGAACCCGGGTTGCAGATCATCACTAACCGGATGTTCAACTACGGCACGACCATCGATGCCAATGTCCAGCCGGAATATCCCAATAACGGCAGGACCCCGGTCCTTTACGGCGAAGAGGTCGCTTCGGGATATTGGAACGTAGCTGACCCCACACTCCCGGTCAGTGTGACGCAACTGGTCTCTTACCACAGCCAGTTCGATCTCACCGTCAATCCTCCCAATCCGACGACCGCAACCATCGGCTGGTATCCGCAGGGCAACGGCAACGCCGTCACCAACATTTTCCGAACCGTCACCGGCGAAGGTCAGTCCGTGCTTCCTTTCGCCAACGGAGGCCCCACGAACGTGCCGGCGGCGGGCAGCTTCACCCCGTCCGGGACCTTTGGCTGGTTTCTCGACGGCGAGCGCAGCGACGACTCGCTCAACACCACCGACATCAACAGCTTTGGACGGTCCGGACACGCCGTTCGCTTCTATCCGGCCCGCGACGCGGCGGGCAACCTGATTCCAAACACCTGGCTGGTCGTGATGGACTACCAGAACACGGAGTTCGACAACTCCGATTATCAGGACAACATGTACCTGGTCTCGAACATGCGCCCCGCCACGCAGGCGCCGGCGCCGACCGACGTGCAGGCGTTCAACGTGAGCGGTGGCGTCACGCTCCAGTGGGCCCCGGCCAGCGACCCGAATCTGTCCGGCTACAACGTCTACCGCGGCACCTCCGCCACCGGCCCCTTCACCAAGATCGATTCCAGCCTGATCTCTGGAACCAGCTTTACCGACACCAACCCCGGCACCGGAACCGTCTTCTATCGTGTCACTGCGGTCGACGGCGCGGGCGAATCGGAAGCGACCAATGCTTCAGTCATCATCGGTCAAATACAGCAGAACGACATCCTCACCAGCGTGGACATCAATTCCACCCCAGCCGGCAGCACGACGATCGTAACCTCCGGCAAGGATTACAACGTCACGGCGGGGGGCGCCGACATCGGCGGCACCGCCGCCGACGGGTTCCGCTTCATCTACGAGCAGGTCACCGGCGATTTCAACGTGCAGGTGCAAGTCAGCTCGTTGACCGAAGTTCTGTCCAACACCTTTGCCGGGCTGATGGCCCGCCAGACCCTCGACGCCGGCAGCCCGATGGTCTTCTCCGGCGCCAGCGCCGCCGACGGCTATCGCTTCAATTACCGCGCCACCGCCGACGCCGTCGGCACGTTCACCAAATTCGGCGCCGTCAGCTATCCCAACGTCTGGGTGCGATTGCAGCGACAGGGCAACGTCTTCACCGGTTTCTACAGCACCGATGGCGTCAACTGGACACAAACCCAGCAGTTGACGCTGGCGATGCCCGCGACGCTGTACGTCGGCATCGCCGTAGCCAGCCACAGCACGACGCAGACCACAACCGCCCAGCTCCGCAGCTATAACCTGACCGGCGTGGTCATGAGCCCAACTCCGACACCCACACCCACGCCGACCCCCGCCGCGAAAGTTGCCGCGGACCGAGCCGCGCTCAAGGCGGCGATCCAGAAACGCGCTTCCGACCTTGCCGCGGCCCGGCTCCAGCTTCAGAAGGACATGAAGACCTATCAGCAGGCGCTTCAGGCGCTGCACAAGTCGCCGAGCGATCCAACGCTTCAGGCGACGGTGGCGGCGGACCTGGCGCTCGTCAAGCAGGACCAGGCGAACATCAAGAAAGTCGCCGCTGCCGACACCGCGCTCATCGCCATGTTGCAAAAGCAGCTCGCGACCGACCTGGCCGCCCTTCACGCCGCCATCAAGGCCGCGAACGCGAAGATGGCGGCGGACCTGCACGCCGCCCAGGTGCAGCTTGCCACCGACCAGAAGGCCTATCACCAGGCCCAGACGGCGCTGCACAAGTCGCCCAGCGACGCCACGCTGCAAGCCGCCGTCGCCGCAGACCTGGCCCTGGTTCAGCAGGACCAGGCCAACATCAAGAACGTCCGCGCCAGCGACCTGGCCGCGATCAAGGCACTGGAGAACCCGGGTTAACGCGGGCGCTGCCCTCTGCATGGTGTGAGCTTCGAAGGGTTCGGTCCCTCCTCCGCCAGCAACAACCATTGCGATGTTACAAAACGTTACAAAGTGTACAAAGTGTTACATTTTTTGAGCCCCTCGGCGCAACCAAATCCGCCGGCCCCAGACTCCCGCTTCATGTAACGTTTTGTAACATCGCCATGGCCGTCCCGGCTGCCCATCCGAGGCAAAAAGGGCGAACGATGGGCGATCGTTTGCCGTTCTATTATCGCAAAGAACCTGGCGAAATTCCCCGTGCCATCCCTTCAATTCCCCGCCCCAGCATCATTCTGGCAATCTGCCCCTGCTCAATGATTAGGCAAATCCCCCGCAACTGCGTGCCAAAGAATCGGCAACGCGGCTAAAAGGGGACATTCCGGCTCTGTAGAAAACCTATCCCATCTCCAATGCGATGTTGTGAGTGAGGACCCGCAGGTACAAATCGCGGCACCGGCTGTGGTGGCTCCGCCCCCGCAACGCCGGCCCGAAGTTCCGCTTGAGCA
>Ga0210396_10003234_pt1 | contig 16336 bp, 8 predicted proteins | sample IncBWH17OmetaG_FD_155466 | JGI IMG/M metagenome (GOLD analysis project Ga0210396, IMG submission 155466) | Forest soil microbial communities from Barre Woods Harvard Forest LTER site, Petersham, Massachusetts, United States - Inc-BW-H-17-O ... | reverse complement strand
CGGTATCGCCACCTTTTTGCTCATCGTCCTTTTTGTCCAGCACGAGCGATCCTATGACCGTTTTAACAAACAGGCCGATCAGATCGTCCGCGTCACTTTTCACGGCCGGATGAATGGCGGAGATATCCGCGAGGCCAATGTGATGCCCCCGGTTGCCGCCGCCATGCGTTCGGAATTCCCCGAAGTCCGGGCGACTACCCGGATCTGCCCGCAGGGCATCCACCGGATCAGCTATGGTGACAAAACCTTCCGCGAAGACGAGATGGCCTTCGTCGATTCCAATTTCTTCCGGTTCTTCACCCTGCCCCTCATCGAAGGCGATGCCCGGACGGCCCTGCTCCACCCCAACCAGGTGGTGATCACGAAGGCCCTTGCCAAAAAATATTTCGGGAATGAAGACCCTATCGGGAAGGTCCTCGACTTTACCGATGACAAAGCGGTCCTGACCGTCACCGGGGTGATCCGCGGGGTGCCGGACAACGCCCATTTCCATTTTGATCTTTTCGGCTCGATGGCCACCTGGCCCGACGCCCAATCACCGAGCTGGATGACCTCGGGCTATTATACCTACCTGGTACTGCCGGCCGGCTACGATGGCAAAACACTGGAGGCCAAGCTGCCGGCGATGGTGGATAAATACATGGGCCCCCAGCTGCGCACCGCCCTGGGAGTGACCATGACGCAGTTCCGGGCGGCCGGCAACAACCTGAGTTTCGAGTTGCAACCGCTTACCGATATCCATCTGCACTCCAATCTTACCGGCGAACTGCAGCCGCCGGGCGATATCCGGTATGTGTATATTTTCAGCGTGGTGGGGGCCTTCATGCTGCTGATCGCATGTATCAATTTTATCAACCTGAGCACGGCCGGCGCCGGGAAACGGGCGCGCGAAGTAGGTATCCGGAAAGTATTGGGGTCCCTCCGGGGACAGCTCATCGGGCAGTTCCTGGCGGAATCCGTTTTGCTCACACTGGTCGGTACCATGATCGCCGTCGGGCTCGTCTATGCCGCCCTGCCCTTTTTTAACTCGATCACCGGCCAGGCGTTGTCCCTGGACTGGTCGGCGGGTTCCTGGCTGATCCCGGCCCTCCTGCTGATCATTATCCTCACCGGGTTGCTGGCCGGTCTGTACCCTGCCTTTTTCCTGAGTGCCTTTAACCCCGTGACCGTACTGAAAGGCCTGTTCACGCCCGGGAAAAAAAGCGCCGGGCTGCGGAGCACCCTGGTGACCTTCCAGTTTTTTATCTCCATCAGCCTGATGATCGGCACCGCCGTAGTGTATCAGCAGCTGTCCTATATCCAGCACAAAAAACTGGGCTACGACCGGGACCAGGTACTCGTGATCCAGGAAACCGGCTGGTTGGGCAACCACCAGGAGTATTTTCGCCGCCAGCTGCTACAGGATCCCCGGATCGCCGCCGTCTCCGCATCGGGCTATCTGCCGGCGGGCAATAGCTATAACAGCAATTTCATCTTCTATCCGGACGGACAAAAAGAGCGCCTGGTCTATTCGGCTCAATATGCGGTCGACGAACAATATATCCCCACGATGGGCATGCAGCTGATCGCCGGCCGGAACTTCTCCAGGGATTTCGCCTCCGACAGCAACGCCGTCCTCGTCAACGAGACCTCCGCGATCGCGCTGGGCTGGATCACCCCAGGCCGGCCCTATGATGCCGCCGGACTGCTCCGTCATTCCATTACCAGGAAAGACAACACCGGCATCGGGAAGTCCTATCATGTGATCGGGATGATCCGGGACTTTAACTTCCGGTCGCTGCACGAACTGATCGCCCCGCTGGTGATGACCCTCGACACCGCAGCGGGCAGCGATCTGATCATCAAGACCAGGACCACCGATCTCGCCGGGCTGCTGACGACGATCGGCCGAAACTGGGCGGCCCTTCAACCGGGCATCCCTTTTTCTGCTACCTTTTTGGACGACCGGTTCAACAATACCTACAAAAACGAGCAACACATCGGGCAGCTTCTCGGCATCTTTGCCGGGCTGACCATCTTCGTCGCCTGTCTCGGACTTTTCGGGCTGGCGACCTTCACCGCCCAGCGGCGGACCAAGGAGATCGGCATCCGCAAAGTCCTGGGTGCCACCTCGGGCAGCATCGTCGCCCTGCTGTCCAGGGAATTTTTACGGCTGGTGGGTCTCGCCTTCCTGATCGCCGCCCCCGTGGCGGCCCTGGTGATGAACCGGTGGCTCCGGGATTTTGCCTATCGGATCACCATCGGCTGGTGGGTCTTTGTCCTCGCCGCGTTGCTGGCCATCACCATCACCCTGCTGACCATCGGCTTCCGTGCATTGCGTGCCGCCCGGAGCAATCCCGTTGATAGCTTGCGGGCTGAATAAAAAATAACGACCTGCTCCATAGGAGCAGGTCGTTCTGATTAGCAAAGCCTCTCTTTTACTCAGCCGTTTTTATTTCCTTAGTCTGTAGTTCTCCGAGTTTCTTTTTACCATAGCTGGCACGGGTGATGACCACGAATAACACCGGCACGATAAAGATCGCCAGACTGGTAGCGGCGAACATCCCGCCCAACACCGTAAAGCCAATGGTATTACGGGCGACCGAGCTGGCGCCGGACGCCAGGGCCAGGGGCAATACCCCGAGCAGGAAGGCCACCGAGGTCATCAGGATGGGTCGTAACCGAAGCTCCACCGCATCGATGGTGGCCTGAACGACTTCCATCCCGCGGTCCACGCGTTCCTTGGCGAACTCCACGATCAGGATCGCGTTCTTCGCCGACAACCCGATAAGGGTGATCAACCCGATCTGCGCATAGACGTTATTGGTCAGCCGCGGGATCAGGGTCAGCGTCAGGATGGCCCCAAAGACACCCACCGGCACGGCCAGCAACACGGAGAACGGTACCGACCAGCTCTCGTACAACGCCGCCAGGAAGAGGAAGACGAACACGATGGACAAGATGAAGATATAGACCGCACTGCTCCCCGACTTGATCTCCTGCAGGCTCAAACCGGACCAGTCGTACCCATAGCCTTCGGGCAGGACTTTGGCCGCTACCCTTAGCAGGGCCTGGTTAGCCTGATCGCTGCTATAGCCTTGTTTCGCCCCCCCGTCGATCTCGGCGCTACGGTAGATATTGAAGTGCGAGATCAACGGCGCGCTTTCCGTGGCTCTATAGGTAAGGACCGTGCTCAGCGGGATCATCTCGTTGTTGACATTCTTGACATAATATCTGTCTAACGCATGGACATCGGCGCGGTAATTGGTGTCGGCCTGCGCGACCACATAGAAGTTACGGCCATAGATGGTCAGCTGGTTGATATAGGTGCTGCCCAGATACATCTGCATGGTGTTGTAAACATCCCCGAGATTCAACCCCAGTTTCTTGGCCCTGTTGCGGTCCACATCCACCTCGAAACCCGGCGTATGGGCGCTGAAGAAGGTAAAGGCGCTGCCGATCTCGGGTTGTTTGTTTGCTTCGGCCACAAACTGGTTGACCACCCGTTCAAACGTCTTGATATCGTCGTTCGACTGCCGTTGTTCGATCTGGATGCTGAAACCGCCGGCATTACCCAGACCCGGGATGGCCGGGGGCGGAATGACCACGATCCTGGCTCCCTTGATGGCCGCAAACTGTTTTTGCAGTGCGGCGATGATACCGTATAGCTGCTGGGATTTCTCCTTTCGCTCGTCCCAGGGTTTGAACTGCATGAAGATACTGCCTGAGTTCGATTTGATACCGAAGGTCAGGATGTTCAACCCGCCAAGAGCAGCCGTGTGCAACACCCCCGGCGTCCGTTGGGCAATATGCTGGATACTATCCATTACCTCCAGGGCGCGGGTAGTAGACCCGGCTTCGGGGATCTCGAACGAGATATATAACCGGCCGTCGTCTTCCGTAGGGATAAAGCCCGTGGGCTTTTTGTTGAACAAAAAGACGTCACCCACTATGATACAGGCCAGCAGCACCAGGACCAGGGGAGCACGTTTGATCCATCCCGAGACCCCACGGCCATAAGCGCTGTTCATCTTGCCGAAGCCAACGTTGAATTTATAAAAGAACCAGTTCAACCCGCGCGACTTCTCGTCGATATGATGCTCCTTCAGCAGCAGCATACAAAGCGCAGGCGTCAGCGAAAGCGCCACAAACGCCGAGATCAGCACGGAAATGGCGATGGTGATGGCGAACTGCTGATACAGCCGGCCGACGATCCCCGGGATAAAGCCCACAGGCACGAATACCGCGGCGAGGATCAGCGCGATGGCGATCACAGGTCCGGAGATATCGGCGACGGCCCTCGCCGTGGCTTCCTTGGGGGTGAGGTGCTCGGTGTCGATATAGTGCTGCACCGCTTCCACCACCACGATGGCGTCATCCACCACGATACCGATGGCCAGTACGAAACCGAACATGGTCAGGGTATTGATCGTAAAGTTCAGCGGGATAAAGAAGATAAAGGTACCGACGATGGCCACGGGAATGGCCAGCACCGGGATCAGGGTGGAGCGCCAGTTCTGCAGGAACAGGAACACCACCAACGTCACCAGCCCCAACGCGATCAGCAGGGTGTTGACCACATCGTTAATGGAGACCTTGACGACGGACACCGACTCGAACGGAACGCTATAGTCGATATCGGCCGGGAAATATTTCTTGGCGTCGGCCATGGCCTTGTAGACACCTTCGGCGGTGGCGAGCGCGTTACTGCCGGGCGCCTGGTACACCAGCAGATAGGAGCCGCGTTTCCCGTCTACATAAGAGTTCGCCTGGTAGCTTACCTTGCCCAGCTGGATGCGGGCGACGTCTTTGAGATAGACGATGCTGTTCTGCGCCGGGTTGCTGCGGATGACGATATCGCCGAAATCCTGTTCGGTGGTCAACCGGCTATTCGTGAAGACCGTGAATTCGAAGGCAGCGTTATTAGGCTGGGGCGGCGAAGAGGTGGCGCCGGCCGCGATCTGGATATTCTGTTCGTTGATGGCATTCTGTACATCGTTGTACGTCAACCCCAGCTGCGCCAGCTTGTCGGGCTTGAGCCAGATGCGCATCGAGAAGTTGTCGGCACGGCTGAAGACGTCGCCTACGCCGGGCGTACGCAGCAGGATGTCCCGGATATAGATATTGGCATAGTTATCCATGAAAGGGATGCTATGGCTTCCCTTAGGCGAATAAATGGCCACCAGCATGAGAATGGCCGGGTTGCGTTTCAGGGTGGTAACACCCAGCTTCTGGACCTGCGCAGGCAGGGTCGGCAGCGCAATGCCCACACGGTTCTGGATATCCAGCGCCACGATATTGGGGTTGGACCCGATATCCAGCGTAGCCGTGATCTGCGAGACCCCGTTGTTGGAGCTGTTACTTTGCATGTAAGTGATACCGGGTACCCCATTCACCTGCGTCTCGATAGCCGTCGTCGTGGTTTGCTCTACCGTCTGTGCATCGGCGCCAATGAAATTACTCGTGATCTGCACGGTCGGCGGAGTGATGTCCGGGTATTGGCTGATCGGCATGTTCAGGATCGCCAGGGTTCCTACCAGCAGGATCACCAGGGAGATCACGATCGCCGTCACCGGTCTTCTGAGAAATATATTTGAACTCTTCATTCCTTGATTTTTTTGTTTAGATCCTTTCTAAATCGCCTCGGCCTTGCCGGGCGCGGCCGCATTATTTGCCGGCGGGAGCGCCACCAGGCGCACCGGCAGGTTTCGGGGGCGCCAGCGCGATGGCCGAGCTGTCCCGCAGTTTCTGCACGCCGTCCGTGACGATTTTCTCTCCAGCATGCAACCCGCTCCGCACGACGATCATCCCGCCGATCCGCGTACCCAGCGTGATCTTGCGCTGAAAGGCATGACCGCTATCGGCGACAAAAACGAAATTTTCACCCAGCGACTCGACCACCGATTTGAACGGGATCAGCAGCGTGCTATCCGCGGCTATATGCTTCACCCGGATATTCGTGGTCAACCCGGCCTTCAGCTCGTTCTTCGGATTGGGAAAGGTGATCCTCGCCTTCAGCGTACCGGTGGTGGGATCGATAGAACGGTCGAGGAGATAGAGCTCGCCGGGATAGGAATAGATCGACCCATCCGGCAACACCGCCGAAAAGATCGAATCCTTACGCGCCTTCCCTCTGTCATCGAAATAAGCCATGAATTTGGGGATCTCCGCCTGGTCGATGGCGATATCCACGGCCATGGGATCGTCGGTGGAGACGCTATTCAACAACGTCTGCGGATAGACTCCCGTCCCGATCTTGACCTGCGAGATGCCTATCGTGCCGTTGAAAGGTGCATAGATCGTAGAGTATTTCAAATTGGTCTCGACGCTGGCCACACTGGCTTCGGCCGCCGTCAGCTGTTGCTTGCTGGCTTCCAGATCGGCGAGCTGGTGGTCGAGCGTTTGCTTGGCAATGGCATCCTGCTTGGCCAGCTCCAGGTAGCGATCGGCATCCTGCTGCGACCGGGCCAGGTTGGCCTTGGCCACCAGGACATTCGCTTTCGCCTGGTTGACCGCTGCGAGGTATTGCTGCTGGTCGATCTCATATAGTTTCATCCCCTTGCGTACTTCCTGACCGTCCTTGAAATAGATACCGACGATATTCCCGGATACCTGGGGCTTGATGTCCACCTGGTTGAGGGGCGTAGCGGTGGCGGGATACAAGTCAAAATAAGTAGCATTACCCGGTGCCACGGTATACACATTCACCGAAGCGGGTGGCGGAGCCTGCGGCCCGGCGTTGTTCCCGCCGCAGGATGTCAGGCTAAATGCAACAGCTACCGACATAAAACCAATCCATTGTAAGCTATTTCTCATATAAATAGAAAATTTATCAGTGTTTATTATTTGATGGTACCCAACGCTTGTTCTACATCCAGTTTACTGCTCAATACCTGGTAAAGCGCATTGCTGTAATTCACCTGCGCCGTCCTGAGATCGGTCTCGGAGGTGATCAGGTCGAGATAGGCCTTTATCCCGGAACGATATTGCAGCTCGATGGTGTTGAACACATCCCTGGCCAGGCCCAGATTCTCCCGCTCCACATAATAGTTGTTCAAAAACGCCTTGTAGTTGGCCAGCGCCGTGGCATATTGCGTAGAGATCGTCGTCTGCAGGTTGATGACATCCCAGTCCAGGCGGGTTAGCTGCAGCTCCGCAATGCGGATATTCTGCGTGCGTTTCGTTCCCTGGAAGATGGGTAAGCTTACCGTCAGCCCGGCAAAAGACTCCGGCAAATTATTGTCATAGAGCTTGCTGAAGCGGGGATTCAGATAATTCAACGAATAACCCGCATTAGCGGAGACCGTAGGGATATAGGCCCATTTTTCATATTTCACGTCGGCTTCCTGCAATCGCTTTTGTGTCATCAGCTGCTGGTATTCGATCCGTTTCGAATAGTCGACGACGGACAGCGTATCGATGTAAACTTCCGATTCCATTTGCGCGCTGTCATAGACAAGACGCAACGAATCCGGCGCCGTATAGCCCATGAGCTGTTTCAGGACGGCATATTTCGCCTTCAGGGTCTCCTCGTCGTTCTTCTTCTCCGCTTTCGAGTTGTTGAGGGAAATGGTCGCCCGTTTGTAGTCGGTCTTGTCGACCAGGCCGCCCTGGTATTGACTATAGGTATCTTTTAAATTGCGCTCCAGTCGCACAATGTCGTCGTCCAGCACCTCGATTTGTTTTTCAGTGAGCAGCACATCATAAAAGGCCTTGCTGACATTCACGGTGACGTTGATCTTGTCACTTTCCGTCGTCTGCTTGATATTGGTCATGACATCATTCTTGGTCTTGGCCGCCAGCAGCACGTCCCGGGTGAAGAGATTTTGCGTCAGCCCCAAGGCTACGGAGGAATTATTATATGTGCCGCTTTGGACATACTGACCGTTAAAGGCTATCTGCGGCAGTTGAAAATAGTTGGTATAGGAGGCATTCACCCCAATTTGCGGATACCAGTCGGATAACCTGCTCTTGATCTGCCGGTCGGTGATCTGTTCATCCAGCAAGGCCTGTTGCATTAACGGATAATGTTTGAGTGCATACTGCACACAAGCGTCCAAGGTAGCGTTGGTCAGGGTATCCGGCGCTTTCTGAGCGCCCGCAACCAAAAAGATGATGCTAAATCCACTGCTGATGAATACTCTTTGAATTACTTTCTTCATAATATGGATGCTATTTGAATGTGCCGCAGGCGAAAATCGTTAGAAAGACTGGTTTATCTATCGCCGTTGATAAAAATGCCCCAATTCCTACAAGAGAAAGTGGGAGATCACCAAACAATAGATTGGGGGACGAATTGGTAAGACAAAGTTAAACAAACGTTTGAATTAAACAAACGTTTAATCAACTTTTTCAAGACAAATACGTAAAAACCTATATAACAATATTTTATAAAATCACGTTAATAGGTAGAAATACGCATGAACTATCTTTATCCCTAACAAACCACCGAATATGTCAATCCATACCGTCCTGGGTGCGGGTGGCGCCGTCGCCGATGCCCTTACCCGGGAATTACTCCTCCGCCAGCTTCCTGTCCGGCTTGTCTCCCGTCACCCCGCACCGCGGACGGATGTAGCGTGCATGGCGGCGGATCTTACCGATCCTGCCCAGGCGCTGCGGGCCGTCACCGGTTCGGCCGTCGTCTATCTTTGCGTCGGGCTACCCTACGATTTCCGTATTTGGCGCCGCGACTGGCCCAGGATCATCAACAATACCATCGAAGCGTGCAGCCAAACCCAGGCGAAACTGATCTTTTTTGATAATGTGTATATGTATGGGCGAACGGAAGGACCAATGACCGAGGAAACGCCTTATGACCCCTCCAGTAGAAAAGGAGATCTCCGTGCGCGGCTCGCCACGCAGATCATGAGTGAGGTCCGAAAGGGAAATATCACCGCGATCATCGCGCGGTCAGCGGATTTTTATGGACCGGGTACGGGTAAGACCAGTATTCCCGATGTCCTCGTCTTCCAGCGCCTGCTAAAAGGCCAGCGGCCACAGTGGCTGGTGAACGCAACCGTTCCGCATTCGCTGACCTATGTCCCCGACGCGGCCCGCGCCCTGGTACTGCTGGGCACCGATGCGAATGCCTGGAACCAGGTCTGGCATCTACCGACAGCGGCGCCGGCCATCACCGGCGAGGCGCTCATCGAAGCTGCCGCCCGTATCCTCGGCAAAAAACCGTCCTGCCAGCTTCTGCCGGCGTGGATGATCCGGCTGGGCGGGTACTTCGATCGCACGACCGCCGAACTATACGAGATGCTCTATCAATACGCTTACGACTATCAGTTCGATTCCACTAAATTCGAAAAAGCATATAATTTCACGCCCACCTCCTACGAAGAGGGGATCAAGACCACAGCCTTGTCGCATCTCGCCGGGCCGGCGGCTTCGTAAACAAGCTGCGGGAACGTTACCGGGAACGTTTACGTAACTAATTTTCAGGCGATGACCCCGATCCCCTAATTTGGCCTATGCTAAATGCCTCAAAAACGATTGCGCTGGCGTTCGCCGGCTTCTGTTTGTTTACCCTGCCGGGTCTCCCCGCCAAAGCCCAGCCCTCACCGAAAGAACTTTCCTGGTATATCACGCATGCGCCTTTTGCGATGCCGCCGGTGGCGACGCCGCGATTCCCCCAGCGGGATTTCAGGATCACCGACTATGGGGCTAACGGCAATGGGCAGGTACTCAATACGGACGCCTTTGCAAAGGCGATCAAGGCCTGTTCCGATGCCGGCGGCGGCCGCGTCATCGTGCCCGCGGGCCAGTGGCTCACGGGACCCATCGGGCTGCTCAGTCATGTGGAACTGCACCTGGAAGCGGACGCCCTGATCCAGTTCACCCGGGACCATGCGGCCTATGCCGGGGAGCATGGCACCGTCAACTCCCCCGTGTATGGCCATGACCTCGAGGATATCGCCATCACGGGCGAAGGCATCCTCGACGGCGCCGGCGAAACGTGGCGACCCGTGAAACGGGAAAAGATGACCGCCGCACAATGGAGCGCCCTGCAGTCCTCCGGTGGGGTCCTGAGCCCGGACGGTAAGATCTGGTGGCCCAGCCGCGAGACGATGGACGACGATCGGGTCCGGCCCTATATGGTCTCCTTCAACAAATGCCGGCGCATCCTGATCCAGGGTGTGACCCTGCGCAACTCGCCGAAATTCGTTTTCTGTCCGCAGCATTGCACCGATCTCACGCTCGACCACGCGCATCTCTTCAACGAATGGTGGGCGCAGAACGGCGACGGCATGGATATCAGCGCCTGCAAACGCGTGGTCATCTACGGCTGTACCGTGAACGCCGGCGACGACGGCATCTGTATGAAATCCAGCGGCGGAAACGCATTAGCGGATGGGCCGGCACTCGAAGACATCATCATCGCCGGCTGTACCGTCTACCGTGCGCACGGCGGATTCGTCATCGGCAGCAATACCGACGGCGGCATGCACGATATCTTTGTCAGCGACTGTACCTTTATCGGCACCGACATCGGGCTGCGGTTCAAAAGCAATATGGGAAGAGGAGGATTGGTGAACGATATCTTTGTCAGCGATATCACCATGAAGAACATCGTCAAAGAGGCCGTACTTTTCGATACGTATTATGAGGACATGCCGGCTGGTTCCACTCGCAGACCCGATCGTCCCACCGATAAGATCCCCGAGTTCCGGGATTTTCATATCAGCCATATCGACTGCCAGGGCGCCTCGACGGCTATCGCCATCACCGGTCTGCCTCAAATGCCCGTGAGCAATATCTCTTTCGACAGCGTGACGATCCACGCTACCAAAGGGCTCACCGCTACGCAGGCCAAAAATATCGATCTGCATAGCGTGCAGCTGGACGTCACCGAGCGTCCCGTCTACCACACCGACCGCACCGCGGAGATCAAGGTGCACTAGACAACCCGCCCAATGCCGGCCCCCGCGGGCCGCTCGCGGGCTTAGTGATGTATCCGGTAATACGCGCGATGCATCTTGAGCTTCGTGACCGGCGCCACCACCAGCGGCAATTTTTCCACCACCGTCTCGCTGCTGTCCAAACCGAAGGCTTTTTCTTCGGCCAGGGCCAGCTTCTTCATACTGAAATAGGTATTCAGGATAAAACCGTCACGTACCGAAAATTCGTTATCGTATGAAAGGAATTTCTCGAGGATCACGAATCGAAAATCCTCAGCGATGTTATGCTTCTTCAACGACGGGAAACGGCTGACAACGTCCAGCTCCTTGTTGGAGATCATCTCCATGACGACCTTGCGGAACATCAGGCTGACCTTTTGCTGAACACGGAACCCCAGCCGGAACTCCACACGGATCACCTTGTCGTTCATCAATTCCTCCACCCCATACTCCATGGTATAAGGCTCGTCGGTGCGTTCGATATGCACGAACCAATAGACATCCGCGCGTTTGGGATTATGGCTGAAGATGGAATACAGGACCTTCTCCTCGATCTGGTTAGGGCGGTTCGCCTTGGTGAGATAGATCAGATGCGAAGTGAATTTGGGGATGGACTCGTCCCGGCTGAGACTTTCCAGCAGAGGGATATGTTCGTTGAGATCGATAAAATTGAGAAAGCGGTTGTTGATCTTCCGGGCATTGTACCAGATATACATGGTGAAGATCAGTCCGAACTCGAAGACGAGGAAGAAAAGCCGTTTGACGATCTTGACCGCGTTGGCCACGAAGAAGGAGGTCTCCACACTGATAAAAACAACCAGGATGGGAATGACCAGCCACATCGAGAGATGTTTGGTTCGTCGCAGGAACCAGTACATGAGGATGGTGGTCATCAGCATGGCCACCGTGATCGAGAAGCCATAAGCCGCCGTCATCGCCTCTACAGTCCGGAAATACAGGACGACCAGGAAGCAACCGACACAAAGGATCCAGTTGATGCTGGGGATATAGATCTGGCCGCGGATAGCGGTAGGGAATTTAACCGTTACCTTGGGCCAGAAGTTAAGGCTGATGGCTTCATTGATCAGGGTAAAGGACCCGCTGATCAGGGCCTGGCTGGCGATAATGGAAGCCGCCGTGGCGATGAACACGCTCGGGATGAGGAACCAGTGAGGAACGATGGCGAAAAAGGGGTTGATGCCACTCAGGCTGTCCTTGTGCTGCAAAAGCACCCAGGCGCCCTGGCCCAGGTAGTTGAGCACCAGACAGGTCTTTACAAAGATCCAGCTCACCTGGATATTTTTCCTGCCGCAATGTCCCAGATCCGAATATAGCGCCTCGGCACCCGTAGTGCACAGGAAAACCGCACCCAGCAACCAAAAACCCTTGGGGTGGCGGATCAGTAATTCCAGACCGTAATGCGGACTCAGGGCCTTCAGCACCATCGGATAATGTACGATCTGGCTGAGGCCTAAAACAGCCAGCATGGAAAACCATACGAACATGATAGGCCCAAAGGAGCCCCCCACCACCTTGGTGCCGAATCGCTGGAACGTAAATAGCAGCAGCAGCAGGACCAGCACCACCTCGATGACCAGGTTATTACCCGGTACGATCACATTTTCCAAACCGGGCACTAAATTCAACCCTTCGATGGCAGAAGTCACGGAGATCGGCGGCGTGATGATGCCGTCGGCCAGCAGGGTCCCCGCCCCGATAATGGCGGGATACACCAGGATCTTGCCATAACGGCGCACCAGCGCGTAAAGCGAGAAGACCCCGCCTTCTCCCCTGTTGTCCGCCTTCAGGGTGATGAATACGTATTTGAACGTCGTCTGCAGGGTCAGGGTCCAGAAAACACAGGAAATGGCACCCAGCACCAATTCCTCTGAGACCTTGCCCCCCTCTAACAGGATCGTCTGAAAGGTATAGAGCGGGGAAGTACCGATATCGCCGAAAATAATGCCAAGGGTAATAAGAAGGCCTGCGGTGGAGATTTTTTTTGAATGGGAAGGATCCATAGATCGTTTAAAAAACCGGCCATTCGGCCGGCGGCGCAAAATTAGGACAAAATCCCATTAAAATGAGAAAAATCGTATCATTTTGAAACAACATTTGATTCACCCCGGCACGCTATCCCCTTAGCTCTTCCCGGTCATCCCGCTGCGCACGGATCATTTCGGCGTAATTCTGGTGTTTGAGCATGGCATCGACTACCCGGGCAATGCGATTGATACGCGTGCCTTCGGTTTTGGCCGATTTGATCCAATTTCCGAAATAATTCTGATGGGATTTGGGAAGACTCTTGAAATGGGCCAGCGCCTGGGGTTCGTCGGCCAAACAGGCCATCAGCTCTTTGGGCGGAGTGATAATCTTGGTATCGACCTCGAGCTCCACCTCCAGCAGGTCGCCTTTTTGTTTGCGGATCGTTTTCCGGATGTCCGCTTTCAACGCCAGGATGAAATCCCCGCCACCCATGGGGATCAGGGCCATTCCGCTTACCGGATGCGCATCCAACCTGCCTTTCACCCGAAACGATCTCTTATTGTCCGGTTTGAGCTGCTGGGCGAGGGTAGCCGGGATCTTGATATAGGACCAGCCGGTTTTTTCGCCCATTTCCTGGAATTGCAATATTTTGGTCTTGAAGGAAATCATAAAAAAAGCCGCCCAAGGCCGGCAGGCCTGTCCGTCAGGACCGACCTCAGACTCGGGCGGCTTAAAGTTATGCTCTTTTCTTTTTCTGTTTCAGTGCTTCCTCGATCCCCTTTTTCAGGTTCTCGAAGGTCGGTTTCCCGGTGAAGAGGACCCCGTTGATGAAGAAGGCCGGCACATCCCGTACTCCCTTGTTCAACCCTTCCAGCAGATCGCTGCGGACCTGCCAGCCATAGGTGGAATTGACCAGGTTGTCCAGAAATTTTTTATTTACCACCCCAACATCCTTGGCGTATTCCCGGAGGCTGATCGCCCCCAGCCTGCGCCGATGCGCGAACAACATTGAATGCATCTCCCAGAATTTACCTTCCTGGGCGGCGCCGAGCGAAGCCTCGGCTGCCTTCATCGCATGCTGATGGATCTTCGTCAGCGGGAAATGCCGGAAATTGAATTTCAGCTTCCCGTCGTATTGTTCTAACAGCTTCACCACTACCTCGTTCACCTTTGCACAGGCCTCGCTTTCGTAGTCCCCGTATTCCATCAGGGTCACGGGGGCTTTTGGATCACCCACGAAAACATCCTTCGTAGGAATGATCTCGGCTGTCTCTTTTTTCATCATTTTTATACAACAATTCCCAAACCTTTTGGTTCAGTCAGAATGACCTTTATTTGGCAGTCTCCACATGCGAAGCTTCGTTCCGGAAGACCACTACCCCGTCAAACACATCCACCAATACCGGCGAAGTCTTATCCACATCTCCTGCCAAAATCTTCTTACTCAATTGGTTAACAATCTCTTTTTGAATTAATCGTTTAAGTGGCCGCGCGCCGAACTGCGGGTCGAACCCATTTTCGGCCAGATAATCAACGGCATATTCGCTGAACTGCAGGTTAATGCCGTTCCTGGCGACCAGCTTTTGCAAATTCTCCAGCTGGATGCGGATGATACCCCTGATCTCGCTTTTGAGCAGCGGCTGGAACAGGATGATCTCGTCGATCCGGTTAAGGAATTCCGGCCGGATGGTCTGCCGGAGCAGGTCTACCACCTCGATTCGGGTCCTTTCCATCACGTCTTCCCGGTTCTTTTCCGTGACGTTCTCGAAATTGACCTGGATGATCTGGCTGCCCATATTACTGGTCATGATGATGATGGTATTCTTGAAGTTCACCACCCTACCCTTGTTATCGGTGAGGCGGCCATCGTCGAGGACCTGCAGCAGGATGTTGAAAACATCGGGATGGGCTTTTTCGATCTCGTCCAGCAGGATCACACTATAGGGTTTACGCCGGACGGCTTCGGTGAGTTGTCCGCCCTCGTCATAACCGACATAGCCGGGAGGCGCGCCGATCAGCCGGCTCACCGCATGTTTCTCCTGGTATTCGCTCATATCGATACGGGTCATCATTCCCTCGTCGTCGAAGAGATAGCCCGCCAGGGCCTTGGCCAATTCGGTTTTACCGACGCCCGTGGTCCCTAAGAAGATAAACGACCCTATGGGACGCCTGGGATCCTGCAATCCCGCCCGGCTCCTGCGGATGGCGTCGGCGACGGCCTCGATGGCTTCGTCCTGCCCTACCACCCTCTTATGCAGCTCATCCTCCAGATTCAGCAATTTTTCCTTTTCGCTCTGGAGCATCTTGGCCACGGGGATACCGGTGGTCTTGGCTACCGCTTCGGCAATATCTTCGGCATCGACCTCTTCCTTCATCAGGCGGGTACCCGCATTCATGGAGGCCAGCTGCCTGCTATAGTCATCGATGATCTTTTCCTGTTCCTTGATCTTGCCATACCGGATCTCGGCAACCTGACCATATTGTCCTTCGCGTTCTGCCTTTTCAGCGGCCAACTTGAGGTTTTCGATGGAGGCCTTGGCGTTCTGCACCATTTCCACCAGTTCCTTCTCCTGTTTCCATTTCGACTTGAGGGTATCCCGCGATACGCTCAGGTTGCCGATCTCGGCGCTAAGCTCCCGCAACTTTTCTTCGTCTTTCTCTCTTTTGATGGCCTCGCGTTCGATCTCGAGCTGACGGATCTGGCGTTCCAGCTTGTCGAGCTCCTCAGGCATGGAGTTCATTTCCAACCTGAGTTTGGCGGCGCTTTCATCGATCAGGTCGATGGCCTTGTCCGGCAGAAACCGGTCGGTAATATACCGGTGCGACAGTTCCACGGCGGCGATGATGGCTTCGTCCTTGATCCGCACATGATGGTGCGTTTCATAACGGTCCTTCAGTCCCCGCAGGATGGAGATGGCGTCGTCCACGCTGGGTTCGTCGATCAGCACCTTCTGGAACCGGCGCTCCAGCGCCTTATCGCGTTCAAAGAATTTCTGGTATTCGTTAAGGGTAGTCGCGCCGATGGCCCGGAGTTCGCCCCTGGCCAGGGCAGGCTTTAAAATGTTCGCGGCATCCATCGCCCCTTCCCCACCGCCGGCGCCTACCAGCGTATGGATCTCGTCGATAAACAGGATGATCTCGCCGTCGCTGCCGGATACTTCCTTCACGACGCTCTTTAACCGCTCTTCGAATTCGCCCTTATATTTGGCGCCGGCGATCAATTGCCCCATGTCCAGGGCATAGATGACCTTGGACTTCAGGTTATCGGGAACGTCTCCGTTGACGATCCGATGAGCCAGCCCTTCCGCGATCGCCGTCTTGCCCACCCCGGGTTCGCCCACGAGTATGGGGTTGTTCTTGCTCCTGCGCGAGAGGATGTGCAAGGTCCGCCGGATCTCTTCATCCCGGCCGATCACCGGGTCCAGCTTGCCCTGACGGGCCAGCTCGTTGAGATCCTTGGCGTATTT
>Ga0210396_10003233_pt1 | contig 16339 bp, 8 predicted proteins | sample IncBWH17OmetaG_FD_155466 | JGI IMG/M metagenome (GOLD analysis project Ga0210396, IMG submission 155466) | Forest soil microbial communities from Barre Woods Harvard Forest LTER site, Petersham, Massachusetts, United States - Inc-BW-H-17-O ... | reverse complement strand
GGTGATCGTGCCGGGCTGGCTGCCGGTGGCGGTGGGTGTGAAGGTGACGCTGATGGAGCAGTTGGCGCCGGCGGCGACGGAAGCGCCGCAGGTGTTGGTCTGGCCGTATTGCGTGCTGGCCGCGATGCTGGTGATGTTCAGGGCAGCCGTGCCGGAGTTGGTGAGCGTAACGGATTGCGCGGCGCTGGCGGTATTCAGATTCTGATTGCCGAAGGTCAGTGTGGTCGGGGCGAAACTGACGCCAGCGGCTACACCGGTGCCGGAGAGGGCCACGGTCTGAGGGCTTCCGGTAGCGTTGTCGGTGACGGTAATCGTGCCGGGCTGGCTGCCGGTGGCGGTGGGGGTAAAGGTGACGCTGATGGAGCAGTTGGCGCCAGCGGCGACGGAAGTGCCGCAAGTATTGGTCTGAGCGTACTGAGTGCTGGCTACGATGCTAGTGATGTTCATCGTAGCGCCGCCGGTGTTACTAAGTGTCACCGTCTGCGCGGCGCTCGTGGTATTCAGATTCTGATTCCCAAAGCTCAGCGTGGTGGGGGCGAAACTGACGCCAGCGGCTACACCGGTGCCGGAGAGGGCCACGGTCTGTGGGCTTCCGGTAGCGTTGTCGGTGACCGTGATCGTGCCGGGCTGGCTGCCGGTAGCGGTGGGAGTAAAGGTGACGCTGATGGAGCAGTTGGCGCCGGCGGCGACGGAAGCGCCGCAAGTGTTGGTCTGGGCGTACTGTGTGCTGGCCGCGATGCTGGTGATGGTCAATGCTGCGGTGCCTGTATTGGTAAGGGTGAGTGTCTGCACGGCACTTGCGGTGTTTACATTCTGATTGCTGAAGCTCAGGCTGGTTGGCGCAAAGCTGGCGCTGGGCGCCCCGCCGGTGCCGGACAGGGCCACAGTCTGCGGGTTCCCCGCGCCATTATCGGTGACGGTGATCGTACCGGGCTGGGTGCCAACCGCGGTGGGTGTGAAGGTCACGCTGAGGGTGCAATTGGCTCCGACGGCCAAAGAGGCGCCGCAGGTGTTGGTCTGGGCGTATTGCGTACTGGCCACGATGCTGGTGATATTCAGTGCGCTGCCCCCGATGTTACTCAACGTCACCGTCTGCGCTGCGCTGGGGGTGCCGACCGCCTGGTTGCCGAAGGCCAAGCTGGAAGGCGAGAAGTTTGCTACTGGACCAGACGCCGGAATGCCTGTCCCAGTCAGGTTAATCACTTGCGAGCCGCCGGAGGCATTGTCGGTGAGGGTAATCGCTCCGGTGCGCGTTCCTGTAGCGGTGGGCGTGAAGGTCACACTGATGGTGCAACCAGCCCCTGCGGCGACGGAGTTGCCACACGTATTCGTCTGCGCGAAATCCCCGCTGGCCACAATGCTGGCAATGTTAAGCGGTCCAGTCCCGGTGTTGTTCAGAGTCACTGTTTGCGCCACGCTGGTCGAGCCCACCGTGGTGCCCCCGCCACCGGCCACGAACGTGGCGATGACCGAGGTGATGGCGTCGGACGCCGAAGCAGTGGCCGTGGCGGTCTGCGTCCCGGTAGCGGTGACGATCTTGTCCTCGGAAAAGGCGTCTGTTCCTGACACAGTGTTCGGAGACGATCGGGGGTCTGCATATCCGGTGCCCGTTGTCCACGTTCCCGATCCGTTATTCCTGCCGAAATAAGCGAAGACGTACTCATTGGCCGACGTCGTGGGCGCAGTGGTGGAGACAGTTCCGGCTTAGCGCTGGACTGAAAGTTAGAGCCGGTTTTATCCAGGACGGCGGAAGTCACCAAGCCCGCAACTTCGTAGATGTGAAGATGTAAATTATTGGTTCCCGTCATGTGCACGGTCACGGTGTCCGGCCCGGTGGAAGGGACGACGGCATAGTAGATATTGGCCTGGGCAGGCGTGCCGGTCACTCCAGGATTCCTGGCAATAGCGAGGGTCCAGACGCTCCCGCGAGTGTCGGTGATGGCGGGAGAGGCAAACGTGTTTCCGGCATAAGAACTGGCGCCAACAACCAATAAATTGTTTTGCGTAACATTGCTGGCAAACGTCGCTGTAAGCGTGGTGCTTCCACTCCCTGTGGTACCTGTATCCTGAACGATTGCGGCCACGCCGCTCTGAAACACCAAACTGGTGGGCGAGAGGCTCACGACCGGTGCGGGCACCGGTACGCCAGTGCCGGTCAGGCTTATTTGTTGAGGATTTCCGGCGGCATTGTCAGTGAACGTGATGCTTCCGGGGTCCGAGCCTAAAGCCGTCGGCGTGAAAGTAACACTGATCGTGCACGAGCCGTTGGCGGCCAGCGTTGCGGGACTCGCGGGGCAGTTGTTGGTTTGCGAGTATTGCGCGCTGGCTACGATGCTGGTAATGGACAGCACGGCGTTGCCTGTATTGGTCAGCGTGACGGATTGCGCGGCACTGGTGGTGTTCAAAATCTGATTGGCGAAGGCCAGGCTCGTTGGCGAGAAGCTGGCATTGGGGGCAACCCCGGTGCCGGAGAGTGCAATCGATTGTGGGCTTCCGGTGGCGTTGTCGGTGACAGTAATGGTGCCGGGCAGGCTACCGCTTGAAGCGGGAGTGAAGGTGACACTGATGGTGCAGTTGGCGCCGGCGGCGATGGAAGCGGGGCAGGTGTTCGTCTGCGAGTACGGAGCGCTGGCCACGATGCTGCTGATGACCAGGGCGCCGGTACCCGAATTGGTGAGAGTTACGGTTTGCGCGGCGCTGGTGGTATTCAAATTCTGATTGCCGAAGCTCAGCGTGGTTGGCGCCACGCTCATAGTGGCTGCGAGTCCGGTACCGGATAGAGCCACAGTCTGGGGGCTTCCGGTGGCGTTATCGGAGACGGTAATCGTGCCCGGCTGGCTGCCAGTAGCTGTGGGCGTGAAGGTGACGCTGATGGAGCAGTTGGCGCCGGCGGCGACGGAAGCGCCGCAGGTGTTGGTTTGGGCGTACTGCGCGCTGGCCACGATGCTGCTGATGTTGAGGGTAGCAGTGCCTGAATTCGTGAGCGTGATGGATTGCGCCGCGCTGGCGGTGCTCAAATTCTGATTGCCAAAGCTCAGGGTGGTTGGCGCAAAGATGGCATTGGGCGCGATTCCAGTGCCGGAGAGAGTGACGGTCTGGGGACTTCCGGTAGCGTTATCAGTGACCGTAATCGTGCCGGGCTGGCTGCCAGCAGCAGTAGGCGTGAAAGTTACATTGATCGTGCAGGTTCCATTCACGGCCAGAGTCGATGGGCTTGCGGGGCAATTGTTGGTTTGCGCATACTGCGCGCTGGCCGCGATGCTGGTGATGCTCAACACAGCGGTCCCCGAATTGGTCAGCGTCACGGACTGAGTCGCGCTGGTCGTGTTCACCAACTGATTCGGGAAGGTCAGACTTGCCGGAGAAAGAGTTACAGGCGGGGGCCCCGCGGTCGTAAAACTCCACAGTGGACCAACCGCGGTTCCCGTTGAATTGCTGACTGTGACGTACCATTCATACATGGAGCCAGCGGCGAGACTTGGCCAGGTGAAACTTGCAGTCCCGCCGGAAAGAATGCCTGGTTGACTGGCAAGCAGGGTAAAATTATTGCCATTGCCATGCATGTCGTAATTTACAGTGAAGCTCCCAGACGAAGAGTTCTCCGACTGATTGATAAAGGGAGAATAGGTCTGGACTTGAATCTGATTGCTGGAGGGAACAAAGGTCAAGATCCTGAGCCAGCCATCGCCCCCAAAGCCGTCCTCCTGATAATCCGACAGGAATGTAAAGATTCGATTGCCATTGTTAACGTCCGCCCTCTGACCTTCCGGCGGCGTCAAGTGCCCGGCAAGCATCAAGAACAGGTTGGGATTTCCCTTCAGCGCATTGTAGGTTACCTGGCCCTGGCTGCCCCAGCTCGCATTGAAACCATCGTTGATCAGGTAGTGGCTGACTACGATTCCGCGCCGGTTGCTATTGCTTTGGAGCAAACCATTCGCCCAGGCCAGGACGCTGTTGAGTTCCGTGCCGTTGCTCCCCGGGTCCATATACGCAATATTGATGACGATAAAATCCATCCCGCCGGCGCTGAAAAATTCATAATGGTTATCGTTGTCCGTGCCGTAGTGGCCGCCGTAATAGGACTTGCTACTATAGCGCGAGGTGCCGAAATATTGGTTGTATCCGGCCGTATCGTCCGGTGAGCCGTTGCCAGTCGGCCCTTGATCATGATTGCCTACGCCGAAACTGTAGGGGATGCCCTGAGGAAGCCCTGTGGTGGCGGGATTGTCCAACAAACTTACGGCAGAGTTCGCGTTGACCCACTCGGAAAAGTTTCCATTATTGTTTCCGTCCTGAACGATGTCTCCGAGACCGATGACGAAGGCAATGTTATCAGCGGACCTGTTGTTGACGATCCACTGCGTTTGCGAATTGAACATCGCCAGCGTGCCGTTCGACTGGTTGGAGGAGTAGTACTGCGTATCGGGGAGAGCGATGATCGAGAAAGTTGACCCTGTGGGAGTGGCTGGGACTAGTTTCCCATAGAAATTCACGGTCACGTTACTGGAATTGGGATCGGAAACGTTGACTTTGAGGGTCGGAGAGTTAGAAACCCCTGTGGCGCCGTTGGCAGGCGAATTTGCTGTGGGAGGGTTGGGAGGCGAGCCCGAGCCACCTTGGGGCGGCGGAGGCGGGCTCAACTTGCTAGGGAGCGCCTTCTCAAGTGCGCTGGGATTCAAGACCGGTCCCAACGCCAGGGAGGCGTCCGCGGGACCAACATTGATTGGGGCATTTTTTGGCGCGTTGATGGAAAAACCCGCGCTCGATTTGGTGGCACGGGCGGGAACAAGCTTAGGGGTCGGTTGCGCTTTAATGTCTTGGTGCTTCTTCTTGGAGGATTTCGGGACTGGCCGCGGAGGGACAGACTCAGCGGGAGCAGGGGACTTCGAGTTTGCGGGGGAGGCTGGGGCGAGAGTTGGCTTTGTTTCCGTGACAGACTTCGACGCATTGACGGAATTCCCACTTCCGCCACCGATTAATGAATAGCTCCAGATCAACCCAATAACGGCAAGGAAGATGGACCACCTTGGCCGTCGGCGATTACTTTGCCGGAGCATCTCTATTCCCTTCAACTTTTTTGTTCGACGTCGGTTCCTGAAATCATTTCGGTAAAAAAAGGAATGTTGCGACCTTCTGCCGGGTTACTTGCGGCGAGGACAAGGTCATTTGTAAATTGGCAGGAAAGGACGGCACTGAAGGGATGTTTTCTCAAAAAAAGCGCGAAACTCGCTGTGACTAAATGAGAAAATTTAGTGCATTGGAAGTCGCAAACCATGGGAGCTGAAATTCAATTTGAAATTAATCCCGTCAAGGCGAACATGAAGTAGGCCTTGGGGCGAACGAATCAAAGATCAAAGCGATTCGTATTTTGTGAGTCCGAGAAGCTGCGAGGTCATCTTATACATGAACACAGGATTGTTAATCAGATACCGTTTCCATAAGCGGGAAGGTTCCTGCAGAAGCCGATGGAGCCACTGCAAGCCTGCGTTCTTCACCCAGTCCGGAGAATCCTTGGCCCTGCCTGTGTGAATGTCGAAGGCGGCGCCCACGCCGACCATGACCTTCGCATCCAGTTTGGGAAGATACTCCGCCATGAAGCGCTCTTGCTTGGGGGTGCTGAGGCCCACCCAAAAAAAGTCAGGCCGCGATTTGGATATTCTATGTTGCAAGTCCGCGCTCTCGACCCTGTTTAATGGCCGGAACGGAGGTGTATATGTGCCCACTATTTGCAGGCCAGGGAATTTAGTTGTTAGTTCACTTTTAAGCCGATCGGCGACGCCGTCAACCCCGCCGTATAAGAAGTGCGTATAGCCTTTCTGAACAGAAACCGAGCAAACATTCAGCATGAAATCCGGGCCATAAACGCGCCGCATCTGTGAGTGCCCGTTCATCCACCCAACCCAGACGGTGGGCATGCCATCTGGCGTGGTCAACATGGAACGATTGAGAATGGACCTGAAGGCAGGGTCCTTTTGCGCTTCCATGATCCCGTGCACGCCGGTCACGCAGACGTAACCCTTCCTGGACTGCGACACGGCGGAAGTCACCAGGTCCACAGCTTGGGGCATGTCTATTGCGTTGACGCCAACCCCCAGGATATTGACGCGGGGCAGACTGGGATAATTGACCGCCATGTTTATGCACTCCTCTTCTCTCTTTTTGGGGTTGCCGGCCTTAGATAACAATTTTCAAAAAGAACTGCGTGAATTGAAGGTGGTCTCGAATCGATCGAGAAACCTCACGGATGCCCTACCCCAGCGCCCGGCTTGGAAAATTGGAAGCGAGGATGTTCAAGACGAAATTAAGCAGACCATGGCGTTTGGGCACCATGAACGAGCATGCCTTATGAGGGCATACCTGCTCGCCGTGCGTTTTGAAGGCAAATTCTCAGTTTCTCGGCAAGTGCGTTAAGATTCGGCCCGCTGAACATATCCGAATGATCCCCGGGAATCTCATGGGTTTCGATGCGGCCGGTAAGAAATTCGCGCCACCCGAAATAAGGATCGCCGGCGGACAGCATTGGCCTGTCTTTGCAACGGAAAATGACAGTCGGGTTCTCTAATGGCTTTGGCTCGTAGGAACTCGACGCAATGTAAAGGATCTTTTCCAAGTCAGGCGAGCGGACCTGGCGCTGTAGAATTTGGGAACGCGCGGACATGCGCCACACCATATCCGTCGATAAGCTCTTCAGGCCATTCCATCGCGAGCGCGCATATGCGGGAAATTCTCCGATGCGCAGCCGGCGCAACTGGCTAAAACGATAACCGATTCGAATGCTCATGCGTCTCAAAGAAGTGGCAAATCGAACGCTTGCACTTTGAAGAGGGTTCAAGGGCTCAAACAGAACGAGCAGGGCGACATCCTGGCCGTGCATCGTCAACTGCCTCGCAACTTCATAGGCCAAGACTGCGCCCATGCAAAATCCACCCAACTGGTATGGCCCCTGAGGTTGTTTCTCACGAATGGCCAACACAAGATGCTTGGCAATTTCTTCCAACCGATAGGGTGCTTTTATCCGGTCAACAATCTGGGGTTCGAAGCCGATTCCAAACAATGGTTGGCTAGGTCCAAGCTGACCCGACAGTGAATTCACCTGGGCGCCCGTCCCTATCCAATGCAAGGATGGTTCTTTTCCGCCGATCTGGGCAGCCGTCGCATAGGCCAGCCGGTCCGTGGATTCTGCCGGACTTTCGAGAGCTTCTGCCAGCCGGGCAATCGTGGCGCTAGGAAACAATGTCTGCATGCTTAGGCGTACTTCAAAAACTTCCTTAATCTTGGATAGCGCCTTGATCGCCAGCAAGGAGTGCGCTCCCAATTCAAAAAGGTCGTCGTGGATCCCTATCCGCTCCACTTCGAGCAACTCCATCCAAATGGCTACGAGTTTCTTCTCGACTTGCGTGCGTGGAGCGACAAATTGCCGGGCAGCATGAGTGTCTCTATATGACGGAGCCGGCAGTGCCTTTCGATCGACCTTTCCGTTTTGCGTGAGAGGGAAGCAATCAAGAAAAACAAAATAGGCAGGCACCATGTAATCCGGGAGCTTGCGCTTTAGAAAATTCCTTACGCATTCCGCATCGACCGATTCACGATCACGAGCGACCACATAAGCCACCAATTGTTTGTTTCCGGGAGTATCCTCGCGCGCCAATACCGTGCAGGATTGGACTCCTGGATGGGCCGAAAGAGTGGACTCGATCTCTCCGAGTTCTATCCGGTATCCGCGGATCTTCACCTGCTCGTCTACACGGCCCAGAAACTCCAGATTCCCATCCTCGCGAAAGCGGACCAGATCCCCGGTCTTGTACAGGCGGGCGCCCGTCCGGCCAGAAAACGGATCGTCCAGGAACCTTTCACGCGTCAGTTCCGGATTGTTTAAATATCCGCGCGCTACACCGGCGCCCCCGACATACAGTTCACCAATCACACCAGCCGGTACCGGATGCAAGTTGGCGTCCAGGACGTGCAGCTGCGCATTGGAAATGGGGCGGCCGATGGGAACGGGGCCTTGGCGCGAATCCGTAGCTTGGATTTCGTATGCGCAGCAACCTACAGTCGTTTCCGTAGGTCCATACTCGTTAAACAAGCGTGTTGCAGGAGCAAAATCTCTCCACTTGGACAGTTTCTCGGCCGTAAGTGTTTCGCCCGCAATGACAAGTACCTTCGTCATGCCAGCCAGATCTTCCGGACTAATTTGTTGGTTCAGCAGTTCGAGGTGAGTGGGAGTGACAACGACCTTACTTCGGTTTTTCACCCGGTGCAGCGCCGCCAACAGCTTTTGCGCGGCCACATCCTCCGGCAGTAGTTCGATTTGCGCCCCAATCAGTAACGGCGGGTACAAGCTCGCTACTGTGGAGTCAAAGGCGATCGAAGAGTGGACGGGAACAGAGCCCCCGCCCTCAACCTCATACGTTTTGATGGCCCAGCACAAATAATTCACCAGACCGTTGTGCTGAATCATCACTCCTTTGGGCTGGCCCGTCGATCCCGATGTATACATCACATAGGCCAGATTCGAAGGTCTCGCCCCCGCGGCCAGATTGTCGGTCTTTTCTAGAGCAATGACCGGCCAGTCGGAATCTACACAAATCGCATGGTGGATAGCCGGCGGAAACAAGCTCTTACACTTTTCGTCCGTCAGCAAAGCCTTCATCCCCGTGTCGCCTACCATGAACGACAACCGATCCTTGGGGTAGGCAGGATCGAGGGGCAAGTAGGCGCCGCCTGCCTTCCAAACGCCTAAAAGAGCTATCACCAACTCGAGGGAGCGCTCCAAGCAAACGCCGACCAAACTTTCGGGTCCTACCCCGCGCTGGCGAAGGTAGCGGGCCACCTGGTTGGCCCGCTGATTCAATTCCTGGTAGCTAAGCTGCCGTTGATTGCAAACTACGGCGACCGCACCTGGATTGCGAGCCACCTGTTGTTCGAACAGTTCGTGGACGCAAGCATCCGGGACTTCCGCCTGAGTGTCATTCCAATCGCAAAGTGATTGGTCCCCCCCACACTCGGGCAGGAACTCATCTTGAGTCAGCATTTCCGTCTCGTTGGATTGCCAACGAGAATTCAACGCTGCTCCACACTCCAGAATCTTGTCCGGACCCACCAGCCGTAAGGCGGGATCCTGAATCACGCCCTCAGAATCGATCATATCCTCAGATCCCGCCGGTCGGGGGTAAACTGATAGCCTGAACAGGCCAGCCCGGTTCCAGGTAAAAGCAAGTTGGAAATGTAGATCAAAACGTTTCAGTCGCCCACGACTGGATTGGACCGTTGCCCATGCTCCTGATCACTCGCCGCGCGAATCCGCCCATGCTTCTCAAGTTCTCCTTCGATCCAGCGATAGGTGACCGACAGACCTTGTTCGAGGGGAATCGAGGGCTCCCATTTAAGTTCATTGCGAAGGCGGGAATTGTCGCTGTTCCTGCCGCGCACGCCTTGTGGTTTGCTGATGTCGTGGCGCTTCTGCAGGGTCTTTCCGGCGATCCCGCAGATGATGTCCACGAGTTCGTTGATGGAAACTAACTGTTCGGTCCCGAGATTGAGCGCGTCGCCGCAGTCCGATGCCATCAGGCGGATCAAGCCTTCGACGCAGTCATGAATGTACATGTAGGAACGGGTCTGCTCGCCGTCGCCCCAGACCTCGATCTCGCCGCCGTCTTGTGCCAGCGCAACTTTTCTGGCGATGGCCGCGGGAGATTTTTCCTTGCCGCCATCGTATGTGCCGAGCGGGCCGTAAACGTTATGGAAGCGCACGATTCTCGTTTCCATCTTGTAATCCTTCGCGAAATAGCGGCACAGTTCCTCGGCCCAAAGTTTTTCCCAGCCGTAGCCGGGCTCAGGATCGGCGGGAAAGGCGTCTTCTTCCTTGAGTGGCGTCACCTCGGCGCTCTTCTGTTTGTACTGGGCATAAACGCATGCCGAAGAGGAAAACAGAAAACGTTTCACGTTGTTGAGGCGGCTGGCCTCGAGCATGTGGGCGTTGATGAGGGTGTTATTGATCGAAATCTGCGCAAGATAGGCGGTAATGTAGCCGATGCCGCCCATGTCCGCTGCGAGGTTATAGACCTGGTCAATCTCGCGGGTGGCGATGAGGCAGTTGTCGAATCTCCTTAAATCCAGAATTTCGAATTGGTCGGCAGAGGACGATTCGTATTCGGGCGCCTTGATGTCTACGCCGCGAACCCAATTGCCTTCTGCCTTCAGGCGGTGCACAAGATGATGGCCGATGAAGCCTCCCGCGCCCGTCACAAGAATGCGTTTCCCAGTCATATGATTTCCTCCGTTAGGATTTGATTTTCTTAGTTAAAACTCTTGAACATCCAGAATTAGCGGAGGCGTCTTCTGCGGAAAAGAGCACCCACTTCAAGTAAGATTTGTTGCGGTCAAAATACCGGTTTGGGTTTGGCCTGGTGGTTAAACTGCGCGACGCGCCGAAGCATGGAGCCGCTGCCGGGTTGCGTTTTCAGAGTTAGCTCGAGCCGCGGTAAATCGCCTTGAAAAAAGCACGGTCAATGACCTGGGATCTTCCCAGACCCGAGGATCGTTGATGAGTTCCTTCATGGTCGGCCTTTCCACTTTCAGGAACTTCCAACGCCAGGGCAAGTCGCGGTCCTGTTCGATCATCCATTCGATGGTGTAGCCCAAACTCGCCAGGAGGCGGAGGTATTTCTCGATCGCTGCCGTTCCCACCAGATGCGGATGAAGCTCAACCAGCAGACGCGGGCCGTATTTGACAAGGGTCCGCTTCATGCCTTCGATCGCAGTGACCTCGTAGCCTTCCAGGTCCATGCGCACCAGATCCACCGAGGGAAGATCGTAAGGCGCCAGGAGGGAGTCCAAGGTGGCGACGGAAACCTTCAATTCTCCAATTGTCGACGGGGTGGGCCTCATGGAATGCCAATTTGATTTTCCCGCAATGTAGATCAGAGCGCTGCCATCCTGGTCCCCAATAGCCACCTTATGAATGTGGATATTCTTGTATCCATTGGCCTGCACGTTCTTGCAGAGCTGCGCGGAATTCTCAGGCATGGGCTCAATGGCAATCACTTTGCCTCGGGGTCCCACCAGGCGCGCTTCCAGCATCGCGTAGTAGCCGATGTTTCCGCCGATATCGACCGCGTTCATGCCCGGTTTCAGGGTTTCCATCAGAAGCTTGGTCGCCAGCGGCTCATGAACTTTGTACAGGGCCAACTCGCGCGAAATCCCGGGATCCTTGGGGAAGACGGCGATCTGATGCCCCAACACGTTAAGCGACTCGTGCCCACGGGCGCGAAACCACATCCACTTGCAGAATTCGTATACCGACAGTGCCGGCTTGCTGATCTGGCAAAAGATCTCGACAAGCAACGGCACCGCCCCCTCCGCCCGGTACAGGCGGCGCGCTATACGCCACTTACGCGCAGCCCGTTCGGCTACCCCAAAGGTGGGAATCGGGCGGCAGATCGTCGTCGAAGTACTCAAAGTAGACCTCGCAGAATTGGGATAAGGATTATTGTTACCAGACGCGGTCGCTGTTGCCGATGACTGCGTCGGCGAGCGCACCGATTGAAGCCAGAGGAGCCACCAGACTCAAACGCGCGGTGCCCGGGATGTCCCCTCGATATGCCACGTGCCGCAGCTGGCGATAATAGAGAGACAAGCCATACGGCATGGCGGGAAATGTGAAAAACTTCCCGCGCACAAATGTGCGGTCAAATCCGAAGCGCGCGGACTCGATTACGTATTCCGGGACTTCCAAAGTGTCGCCGCGGTATTTCTTGACGTAACCAGCCACGAGCGTCAGGAACGTGGCCACGCCCGGCCAGATTCCCGCTTCTTCGGCCGCGCCGCGCAATTCGCCGAAATTAATCATCCGCTTTTCGATCAAGCCGGCGGTATTGCAGACATCGCAGAGGCGCAGGGAAAGGCTGCGGTACATGCGCTGCAAAGTTGCGGCGATGACTCGCTCCTCGGGAGCGGGGAGCTGAAACGTGTATTCGTTGAAATCTACAGCCTGGCGGCGGGTGTTGAAGCGCCGGGCGAGCTCAATATGCTCGCCGACATGACCCAGCCTGTTGATGTGCATTTCCACTTGCTCAGGCAGCCCCGGAACAGCGAAGCTGCGCTTGTGGGCGATATGGTCTGAAAGAGTGAGCATGCAGCGGCGCGCTCCCAAGACGTTCTTCAGCACATGGACGACGCGATGTTCGTCGCCCATGATGAACAGATCGAGATCGCTGCCGAAGTCGGGCCAGTGATCCAGCGACTTCATCACCGTGACCGCGCATCCGGCCGCGTGGAGCTCTGTGCAAACCCTATCAAGGCCCGCGAGTGCGTGAGCGATACGCTGCTGCTCGCAGTCGAGCACGGCCTGCGTGAGGGCGGCAAGTTCTGCGTCACCATTCGCTCGCGCTTGCCGCTGCAATGGTTGCAACGCTCGGATGACTACGTGATGGTCATCCGCCAGTCGAAAAAATTCCGCTCTCCCTGCCGCATCCTTGCCGGCAACATGCTGGACCACTTCGGCGGACCGCTCTGGAGAAAAAACCAGCAGTGACAGCGCGCGCAGGTCCGCTTCCGCATTGTTATTTTTTTTCATGGGCAGTTCTATCTGTCCGGATCTACAGGGTGTGACCGCTATGAAGTTGAAGGAGCCGACCAGTCGTAGAATTTTAACTTTCGAAATGCTCCGCTGGCCTGGTGAAACCGGTTTCGAGGCTCGCGTGCCGGGACTCGCTGTTCCGCAGCACCCTTTGGTAAACTCCTAGGAGGATTTCGTAGTTGCTGGCGGCCGTGTATTTTGATTCGAATTCCCGCCGGGCCTGCTTTCCCAATGCGGCCATGTCTGCCGGGTGCGTCCAGGCGTGCTCGGCCTTGTTCGCCAGGTTCTCCGCATCACCCGGAGTGAAGTGGAATCCTGTGCGGCCATCCGCTATCAGATCCTGCATGGCTCCTATATTCGAAGCAATGACTGGTGTGCCGCAGGCAAAAGCTTCAATCACTGTCATGGGCAGACCTTCGTAGCTCTCGCTGGGGAAAACCAGGCAGCGTGCTCCCTTCATCATGGCCATGGTTTCCTCCCTCTTTAACCTTCCCCGAAAGCACACGCTCGCAAGGCCATGTTGCCGAGCGGATTCTTCGAGTTCTGGCCGCAGAGGACCGTCGCCAACGATTTGGAGGGGTATGGGCACACTCAGGCGGGCCCACGCGGCTAAGAGCGTTCTCAGACCTTTTCCAGAAGATAGCCGCCCTACAAACAGGGCGTAATTGCGGTCCCCATTACCTTCACCGGGATCGGGTTGCACACAGTTCGGTTTGACTAACATCTTGTCCGCGGGCAATCCCCCAGCGATGAACTTGCGGCGCCCGAACTCGGTCAGGGCAAGGTAGCAGTCGATCAACCGCGACCATGTGCCGAGAAAGCGATGCGTCGAGACCATGGCAGCCACGACCGCGGTGGCTGTGCGTGAACCGCGATAGCAGCCATAGCGCACCCCCCGCCATACCCCATGCTCCATGCATTCTTCGCAGACCTTGTCATCACGCAGGAAAAGCGCTCCGGGACACAGCAGGCGATAGTTTTGCAAAGTCTGCACCACCGGCACGCGCGCTTCGCGGCACGCCCAGTAGATCGACGGCGAGATCATTACAAAGGTGTTGTGGATGTGCACAATTTGCGGTTTCTCCCGGCGGAGCAATTCGCGGAATTCCCGCCGGGTGTCGCTGGCCCAGATCGTTTGCTTGGCTAGAGCCAGCCGGCGAATCGATACGAATTTCTCCACTTCGTCATTGCTGCGACGGTACTCGACAACCTCGTGCCCATTGCTCCTCAGCAATTCGCAATCGTTCCGGGAGACGATGTCCTCGCCCCCTGGTTCCTGGTAGGTGTTGTGAACCATTATGATCTTCATGCCGCTTCCGCCCCAAGTTCGAGTGCCTTGCTGTTGGAGGCGTAGATCACGCCGGGCCGGTTGCCCACATAGTTGAACAAATCCTGCAACTGATCCCAGAGTCCATGCTCTTCCAGCTCCCAGGAATGTCCGTAGAGGTGCCAGATGCCGCCCTCTTGTAGGACGTCGTCGAACATGATCTTTCCCATCTCCGCCCAGTTCTTGCATTTGGAGTACTTGGAAAGGTAGCTGGCAATTCCCACCAGATCTCGGCGCTTGCCCAGATTCTTCAAGTAATTCATGGGAGGGTGCGGAAAAGCCTGCAGCGTGGTCGGCATTTCAAATCGGCTGAATCGCAGCGAATGAGAAAGCATGCGTGTGGTCCGAGCGCCCAGAAATCCGGACAGCCGCACGCTGCGGATGACCCTGCTGTCATACTGGCCTCGCGGATAACAAAACATCCTGACTTCCCGGCCGAGCTCGTCCTCCAGAAGCTGCTTGGACCCGAATACTTCCTTTAACAACGCGGTGCTATCCAGTTCGGGCAAGATCTGATGCGTTACTGTGTGTGCACCAATTTCAAATCCCTGGTCCAGGAAAGACCGAAGGGCCGCCGTATGCAGCACCGCCCTTCCACCCTCGCCGACCAGGGGAACGTAAAACGTCGCCGGCATGCCGCTTTCACCGAGGGCTTCCGCAAGGCGGAGATCGCAGGGGTGCCCGTCGTCCCAGCTGGTGGTGACGATCGTTGGGTTTATCTTCGGCTCTCGCTTCACATTTTTCATATCACTTCGTTGTGGGCAGACGCGTGTTCGCGGTGGCTTCCCGGCATCCATGGCTTACTGACCTGGTCAGGCGGACTGTTCTCCCATCAAAAATTCAGCCCGGTTATCAGCGGAGTTGCAATTCCTCAGCGGGCCACGTGCGAAGCGGGCGCACGCTAACTCGTCCACCATGGGGACTATTCTTCATATTGCGCATGATGCCGAGACCCAGGCCCAGCAGGAAATAAAACGGGATGGTGCCATGCGAAAACTCCAGTTCCGGCTGCACGCTGGAGATTTCGATAAAAAGCACGAAGCAGAGAAACAACCACAAAACCATGTTATTCACGCCCTCTGATGCCGCCCGCATCCGCAGGAAGCGAGCAAAGCGCACCAGAACAATTCCGATAAACAAAATCCAAATCGACAAGCCAACGAACCCCAGGCGCGCCAGCACGGTGAGTGAGGAATTGTGGGGCTGGCGGACCGGGATGCCTTCTTCATTTTCGAAATTAATCAGGGCCTGCCCGAACCCTTCACCGATCACCATATTTGTGGGGCTGGAACGCACGCGATCCCAGACCTGGCCGTACCAATCGGCGCGATCATCTTCGTGGGCATTGCGCGTATTCGTGTGGCCCATTGCCAGGACGGTCTTGACTTGGTCTACGACAAAGGAGAGGTTGACGGGCCCCATGCGTCCCTGAATGGTGATCCCCAGTCCGGAGATGACCAGAAGAAATAACAGCAGCACCGCGACGCCCCATCCGACTGTGGAAGCAAACCCGAACAGTTTCCTTTTTTCGTGCAGCAGAAACAGAACCAGAAGTATGAGGACGATTCCGACGTACATGGAGCGCGCCTGCAGGATGGCCAAACCGCCCAGTTGAGCCGCAGACAGCAGCGTCAAGATCCATCGCGGCCAGCGAACCGCGGAGGGGGCAATCCAAACGAAGTACATCGCTCCGAGAAGCAACAAAAGGGCGCTTTGCTGGTAATTGCCGAACAGCGGAACCGGATGAAACAGTCCAAATTTGGGCGACATGGATTGTATTTTTTCGCCCCAGCTGAACGTGTAACTGTAGAAGAGGTTGACGAGGAAAATGTAAAAGAGCCAGCGCTTCAACATCTGTGTGTCTTGCGAATCCTGACCCCACGTCACGCCCAGCAGGAGAATGACCGCTTCAAAGAACATCGAACCGTCCCGGACGGCGTAAAATCCATAGCGGGGAACGTCGATCAGCAAATGGCAGCAGGTCATCAGCAGCAAGGCCATCAAACAGGCTACGGGAGGATCGGCCAAGATGTTTTGCAGGCCGCTTCGTCCGATTCGCAACGTAACCAAGAGCAGCGCGAGAAACATCAGCAGGTCGCCGGCCGGGAATTTCAATCCCCCGGCGCCTACTGCGAAGTTGTCAAACCCATAATTCAGGACAAAGGTCGGCGCCAGTGCTAACAGCACCAACAGTTGCCACCATTGCATGCGCGCTCGGCACCACTGTAAAAATCCGTGCACAGCAATGCCTAAAGCCACTACACCTAAAATCGTGAGCGGGTAGGCGGCCAGAAGCACGCCCAGCGCAACGGCAATCGCGAAACCGAATACGAATTTCGTATTCAGCCGCGAATCCAGACTCCTGGTAGCTGTGAAAGTGGCCATTTTTGTCGCCGAAATATTTTGTGTGCTTGCTAGTCGCCTGCGGAAACGGA
>Ga0210396_10003232_pt1 | contig 16342 bp, 14 predicted proteins | sample IncBWH17OmetaG_FD_155466 | JGI IMG/M metagenome (GOLD analysis project Ga0210396, IMG submission 155466) | Forest soil microbial communities from Barre Woods Harvard Forest LTER site, Petersham, Massachusetts, United States - Inc-BW-H-17-O ... | reverse complement strand
GCCGGCCTGACACTCGACGAATATCCGGGAGAACTATTCCATGGGATCCTGGTCAGAAACTCGAATGCGATCGATGCAGTGTCTCGCACCCTGCTCGTTGAAGTTGATGCGGACAACAGCAGTGGTCGCCTCATGCCAGGTGCATACGTGCAAATTCATCTCAAGCTGCCGGCGGACTCTCGCTCGGTGACGGTTCCGTCAAACGCTCTGATTTTTCGCAAAGAGGGCCTGCAGGTCGCCGTTGTGCGCAACGGGAAGGCGGAACTGGTACCGGTCACCCCGGGCCGCGATTATGGCGACAGTATGGAGATACTTGCCGGACTGCGGCCGCAGGATGATGTCATTCTCAGCCCATCCGATTCGCTGATCAATGGAACCCCAGTTCAGGTGGGTAACGCCCGGTCGGGAGGTGCAGGAGAATGAGGCAGGGCGCGGGCACTATTATCGCAACAATAATAATAATGATGCTGCTGGCGGGCTGCACGGTGGGCCCTAAGTACGCGCGGCCCAGCGTACCAACAGCGCCCGTGGATGCGTTCAAAGAAACGGATGGCTGGAAAATAGCCCAGCCGAATGACGAGTTGCGGCGCGGGGCCTGGTGGGAAATCTTCGGGGACGCCCAGTTGAACGCACTCGAAGCTCAGCTCACCATCTCCAACCAGGACCTCAAGGTCGCGCAGGCTCACTTTCAGGAAGCGCGGGCTATGATTCGCTTCAACCGCGCATCCCAATTTCCGACCATCTCTACCGCGCCGGGCGTTGCCTCCATACGCGACTCGGCCAACCGACCTTATTTCAAGACCACCAATAGCACGGGAGACTTTGTGCTTCCATTCGACCTCTCCTATGAACTCGATATCTGGGGAAGAGTGCGGCGGACAGTTGCCGCTTCCCGCGAAGAGGCGCAAGCAACCGCGGCCGATCTAGAAACGGTCAGTCTTAGCCTTCACGCCGAACTGGCATTCGACTACTTTGAGCTGCGCAGCGCTGACGCCCAGAAGCAACTCCTGGACGACACGGTGAAGGCCTACCAGGATGCCCTGCAGCTCACCACGAACCGATTTGAAGGCGGCGCCGCTCCAAAATCCGACGTTGCGCAGGCTCGGACCCAACTGCAAACCACCATGGTCCAGGACACCGATGTTTCCGTCGAACGAGCGCAGTTCGAGCATGCCATTGCCATCCTAATCGGCGAGCCTCCGGCGGCGTTCACTCTCGCACCAGAGCCACTTCACGTCGAACCTCCGAGCATTTCGGCCGGACTCCCCTCGCAACTTCTTGAGCGGAGGCCGGACATCGCCGCTGCGGAGCGTCGAGTTGCAGAATCGAACGAACAAATCGGAATTGCCCGTGCTGCCTTCTTTCCAACGATCGTCTTGACCGCGTCAGCCGGCTTCGAGGGAGATTCGATCACGAACTGGTTCAATTGGCCGAGTCGCTTTTGGGCGGTGGGACCTTCCGCGCTCGAGACCCTATTTGACGCCGGGCGCCGGCGTGCGACCTCACAGGCGGCGCTCGCGAACTACGACGCAACTGTGGCCGGCTATCGCGAGACCTCGCTTACTGCGCTTCAGCAGGTCGAAGATAATCTCGCGGCGCTTCGGATCCTCGAGCAAGAAGCCCAGCAACAAAAAGACGCAACCGCTTCCGCGCAGGAGTCGTTACAAGTGTTTACCGATCGCTATATCGGCGGAGCCGATCCTTATTTGCAGGTGCTCACCGCGCAGACGATTGCCCTGCAGAATGAACGGAACGATGTCGACATTCTAAGACGCCGCATGGATGCTAGCGTTCTATTGATCAAGGCGCTCGGAGGGGGATGGAACGTATCGCAACTGCCGAAGGTAGCGCAGCTTCGCTGAAGCGACGGTGGGCACTAGGATACTTAGATCAAGAGATCGATGACCCGATCGTGTTAGCCCCGACATCGAGCGGTATTATTTTGAGATCGGTGAGCGTCACGCCTCTGAGGGGTCGCGCTTTCCGACTTGTGCTGGGCTGTCATGACCAAGGTTCTCTGGGAATTCCCGGAGCGTTTCAGTCGCGGCCCGGCAGAACTCTGCGGTGAGATGGAATTGTTGTGTTTGTCGACCAGTACTTTGATCGTGCTTTGTGCTTTACAAGCGAGGGCTACCAGCAGTACACGCAACTGCAGAGCGGCTTCGAAAGCCGCGCCAGCGAAGGGCAGTACTTAATCCGGTAGTGTAGGATGGGTTGTCGATCAATTGCCACGATGCCCTACGTCTGTTAAACGACTACGTCGACGCTGCACTCCTCCGGCAGATTTCACCCGCACGGAATCACACATAGAAGAGTGTAATTGGTGCGTGACCGTGTTCGTGACGACGCAAATTGTGATACGGATTCATCAAGGGTTGGAGGCTTGTTCGCTGCCTGAAGGTTCCCGCGAAAGGATTCAAAGAACGATTCTCAATTTCGTTCGTTCAACCGTTAACGCTCGCGGAGTGGGGCCCCAATCCGCCGAGCCGAAGCCGTGTCGCAGGTTTGCAGACTAAACAAGGCATCGCTTCGGATGTGCAACATCGAAAGAACTGATAACGCGGGAGAGGTGGAACGATCTGCATTGAAGAGAGAGTTAAAACACAACTCTGTTTCCCGAGGCGCCATACGTTGTGGTTCCACACAGACTACTGCTCAGGGATCCCGATTACGTGCGCAAAGTATGGAAGCTCGGCAAATATCTCTGCCGCGTCCTGAGTAGCAACCACAATCTTCTTCATAATAATTCCCTTTTTTTCGGAATCGCTCTGGCAGAAGCTGAACGCCCGCACCGCTTGCCAATCTCTTCTGGCTTCGCTGACGTGAGCAGGACGACGCCGAGCATGTCACTGCTGCCACCCGCCGCCCAGAGCCTGATAAACCTGCACGAGCGCAATGAGTTCATTCCCTTGCGCCTGGGCTAGGCCTAACTCCGCGGAGAAAGAATTGGTTTCATTGGTTAGCACTTCGAGATAGTCGGTGGTTCCTGACTTGAAACGTGCCTCGGAGAGGTGAGCCGCGTCCTGGGCCGATTCGAACAAGTGCTGTTGCTGAATCCGGAACTCCCGATTCTTCTGGTATGCGATCAACGCGTTCGAGACATCACGAAATGCGCCCTGAATCGTTTGTTGATAGATCAACAGCAGTTGCTGGTGTTGCGCCTCAGCCAGTCGAACGTTCGATTTGAGGCGGCCGCCCTCGAAGATCGGCTGAGTGATCCCCGCAGTGAGATTCCACAGACCCGCAGGTCCAGTGAACAGGTTAGTCAACGCCGGGCTTTCATACCCGGCGCTTCCCGTCAGAGAAATCTGAGGGAAGTAGGCTGCCCGGGCTACGCCAATTTGGGCGTTCGCCGCGATCAGGTTTGCTTCCGATTCACGAATATCCGCGCGCCGTTCCAGAAGGGCGGACGGAAGACCAGCGGGGACGTCCGGAAGAAGAGGCTGCTCAGTCAGTTTCAAGCCCCGCGGAACGTCGCCGGGATTGTTTCCGAGAAGAATGCTGATTGCGTTTTCCAACTGCCCGATCTGCCGCTCAAGATCAGGGACTTCCGTCGCGGCGGTATACACCAACTGTTCGGACTGCCGCACGTCGAGCAGGGAATCGATGCCGTGGTGCTCGCGTGTTTGGGTCAGGTTCAGTGAATCCTGGCGTGAACTCAGCGTTCGTTTCGCGATCTCCAGTTCAAGATCCAATTGCCGCAGTTGGAAGTAGTCCGTCGCCATATCGGCCACCAGGCTCGCGATCACTTCCTTTTGCGCCCATTCATTTGCCAACAGCGTGGCTCTGGCTGCTTCTGTCGCCCGCCGGAACTTTCCCCAAAAATCGAGGTTCCAGGCCGCCGACGCAGTTACCTGCCCTTGCGTGAGTTCGTAGGACGGAATCGGACCAATCTTAGGATTCTGCAGGCTGTTGATGTTGCCGCCCGCGCTTAGAGAGGGTAGTTGATCGGCACGCGTAATTCCGACTTGAGCCTGGGCCTGAAGTACTCGGGTGGCCGCGATGCGCACGTCATAATTATTCTTGAGTGCCGTCCGAATCAGCCCTTGCAGTTCTTTGTCTTGGAAGACTTCCCACCATTTTTCGTCGCCGAGGGAAGCAGCCGATGGGGTGGCGGCCGGTGAGGTTGCTGGCTGCTGCTCCGGCATGGTCGCGGAGCTTTCATCCGCGGCCGGTGCTCGATACGTCACCGGAACGTCCACCGAAGGTCTCTTGTAGTTGGGACCGACCGCGCAACCACCCAGGAAGGTGATCCCGATGAAAAGCGGAAGGGCCAACCGGAGCCGATTGTTCAAAAAATATCGAGTCATGATCTTAGTCTCCATTGCCTTCCTGCATCGCTAAGGCCGGGCTTACTAAAGGCGCTTGCTTACGATCTGAGCGGAAGAACGAATAGCGGTCCAGCACCTTCTCCTGGAATTCTTCAAGATAGAGATAGATCGCGGGCGTGACGTACAAGGTCACGAACTGCGAGACGATCAATCCACCAATCACGACCAGACCGAGTGGTCTACGTGACGCTCCGTCTGCGCCGTACCCCAGTGCGATCGGCAAAGCTCCCAGCAACGCCGCCATGGTCGTCATCATGATGGGTCGGAAGCGTTCCATGCTGGCGTCATGAATCGCTTGTTCGTCCTTGACTCCTTGTCGGACTCGCTGCTCCGCGAAGTCCACGATCATAATGCCGTTCTTCTTCACGATGCCCATCAGCATGAACATTCCGATGTAGGCGTAGAGCGACGCTTCCGAACCGAACAGCCACAGCGTGAACAATCCGCCGACTAGGGCAACGGGGAGCGATGACAAAACCGTGATGGGGTGCAGGTAGCTCTCGTAGAGAATTGCGAGGATCACGTACATCACGAAAACTGCGACCAGCATGAGCGTTAGCAGGTCAGAAACTGTGTTCCGGAAGATGAGAGCCTCGCCCTGGAGCTGCCCTTGGACGTCGGGAGTCAGAATCTGCCTTGCCGTATCTTCCACGAACTGCGTTGCCTGACCCACGGTGTAGCCGGGCTTCATGTTGAAAAACAGAGTTACGCTGGTGAACTGGTTGATGTGGTTTACGGCCTGTGGCCCGATTACCGCGTGCCAACTGGTAACGGCACTCAGAGGAACCATCCGCAGGCCGTCATCACTTTTGATATAGAGCTTGCTGAGATCCTGAGGGTCCGATCGCTCGTCGTCCGCAACCTCGAGAATCACCTGGTACTGGTCGGTCGCCTTCTTGATCAGGTAGCTGTAGTTCTGGGAATACGCGTCGTGCAGCAACGTCAAAATCCGCGTTTCCGAGACGCCGTAGAGCTTCGCCTGATCGCGGAGAATGTCGATCTGCAGATTCGGCGTGTGATTGAAGAGGTCGGAGTTGACGAACAGAAAGCCGGGATACTCGTGCATCTTGGCCATCATCTTTCCGGCCACGTCATAAACTTGCTGGGGATCGATACCTGAAAGCGCGTATGCGAACTGCCCTTGCGTGTTCGCCGTGGCTCCTGTGCTGATTTCCAACACAGGGTTGGGCTGGAGGAAAGCAATCGCCCCAGGAAGGGTGGTGTCGATGCCTCCCATTAGCTGCCCTGCGACTTGATCGATCGGGGGACGCTTCGACGGGTCCTTCAGAAATGCGATGAGAAAAGCCTGATTGGCAGGCATGAACTGGCTGTTTCCGCTCATGGTGAAGGTTGTTTCGACAGCCGGATTTGCCCGCATCACCTTCTCCGCCGCCGTTTGCAGCGCCCGCATCTGATCGGGCGACGAACCTTCCTGCGCGACGAGCACCCCGCGAATGAAGGAGCTGTCACCTACGGGCAGAAACGATTTGGGGACGATGTAGAACAGATATCCCGTGCCGGCAAGGCAGATCACCCAAACCAGAGCGGAAATCCAGCGCTGCCGCAGAAAAAACCACAGCGAGCGACCGTATACGTCAAGCACTCGGTGTTCAATGCCACCGATGACGCGCTCCATCCAAGTTTTCTTCGCGCCCGCACCGCGATTGGCGAGCAGCCGCGAGGTCATCAGCGGCGTGAGCGTCAGTGAAACCACGCCGCTGGCGATGATCGAAATCACAATCGTGATCGAGAACTCACGGAAGATCCGTCCCATCAGGCCGCCCATGAATACTAGAGGAATGAAAACCGCAGCCAGCGAAAGTGTCATCGCCAGAATCGTGAAGCTAATCTCCTTCGCCGAGTTCAACGACGCCTCGAACGCTCCCTGCCCATCTTCCATGAGACGAACCGTGTTCTCGAGAAACACAATGGCGTCATCCACGAGGAACCCTATGGCTAGCGTGAGCGCCATGAGCGAAAGGTTGTCGAGACTGTAACCCAGCACGTTCATGGCGACGAACGTGAGCAGCAAGGATAGCGGTAGCGCGACCGCCGGAATCAGCGTGTCCGTGGCACGTCCCAGGAAGAAAAAGATCACCATCACCACGAGTGCGAAAGAAATATAGAGTGTCGTCTGCACATCTCGTGCGCTGTCAACAATGGTGCGAGAGCGATCGTAGATCGGAATTAGATGAACCGACGTCGGAAGCTGCGCTTCGATGTTTGGCAGAAGATTCCGTACCGAGTCGGCCACTTCGACGGCGTTGGATCCTGCTCGTCGAAATACAGCCACAACCACCGTGGCGGCCGGCGCTGGATGTCCTCGCACCCAGAAACGCATATCGATGCGCTCGTCCTGCACACTGTCTTTAGCAGTCGCAACGTCTCTCAGATAGATTGGAGCACCGCTATTCTGTCCGACAATGAGCTGCTGGTATTGATCGGCGGTGCTCAGTTGCCCCTGCGGCTGTAACAGAAAAGTATGGTGCGGCCCATCGAACTGCCCGGCGCCGGTATAGCTTGTGCCATTCTTGACGGCGTTGGTCAGGTCCTCGAGCGTGATGTTGCGAATCGCCATGGCAGAAGGATCAGCCTTGATCCGCACCGCCGATTGCGTGCCGTACACCGCAACCTGGCTTACTCCCGGAAGAATGCTGATGCGCTCGCCCACCTGTGTGTTGGCAAAATCGTAGAGCTGCCCTTCAGTCGCGGTATCGCTGACCAAAGCGATGTACTGAATCGGCTGGTCGTTGGGATTGGTCTTGGTAAACGTAGGCGGACTCGGCAAGTCGATCGGCAGTTGCCCTGTCGCCCGGGTGATCGCCGCTTGAACGTCGGTCGCAGCTCCGTCCAGGCTCTTGTCGAGGCCGAACTGCAGGACGAAGCTGGTGTGTCCCTGTCCGTTGTTGGAAGTGACCAGTTCCAGTCCGGGGATCTGCATGAACTGGCGCTCCAGAGGCGTAGCCACGTTATTCGCCATGGTTTCCGGCGTCGCACCGGGATAATTCACTTGCACCTGAATCACCGGATAGTCAACCGCAGGCAGATCGCTGACCGGCAGCCGAAAGTACGCAAGCACGCCAAACAGGATCACCGACACCGTGAGGGCCACGGTCATGACCGGACGTCGAATGAAACGCTCGGAGAGGTTCATGACCGGCCCCCGCGCTTCGCAGAGTTCTCTGGTTGAGCCTGCGAATTGATCCCTGCACCCGCTGCATCGACACGCACCTTACCGCCGGGTCTGACAGTCAACTGTCCCGTCACTACCACGCGTTCGTTCGCACTCAGACCGTTGCTGACGACGACGTCATCTCCCTGGCGTTGGCCGAGGGTAACGGGCCGAAGATCCGCTGTCTCGTCTGGTTTAATGACGTACACGAACGGACCCTTCTGGCTGAGTTGGGTGGCTTGGCTAGGGATCAAGACCGCTCCTCTCTGAGTACTTAGCACCAGCTTCACGTCCACGAATTGCCCCGGCCAAAAGTGATGGTCAGAATTCGGCAGCGTGGCTCGCAGATTGATCGTCCCGGTGCCGTTCTGCACTGCGTTGTCCAGGAACTCAACTTTCCCAACCCTCGTTTTACTTTCCGCATCCGAAGGCAGTCGAACATCAGCCTTCAACATGCCATGCGCCATTTCCTTTTGCACCTCCGGAAGGTCTCCCTCCGTGATGGTGAAATTCGCGTAGATCGGATCCAATCGCTGGACTGAAAGCAGCGACGTACTATTCGCCTGCACGACATTTCCGACATCCACTAGGCGGGCCCCAGCTCTTCCATCAAGGGGCGAATGAATATAGCAATATTCGAGGTTCAACCTGGCAGTTTCCAAAGCGGCTTCGGCCGACTCCACCTGTGCCTGGTCGACGTCAACCGTGTTCTTTTTTGTGTCGTAATCCTGTTTGGATATGGCTCTTGCCCCTATAACCTCCTCGTCGCGGGCAAACTGGATTTTCGCAAGGTCAAGGGCCGCCTTCGCCTGGGCGAGCGTCGCCTGCGCGGAGTCGAGTTGGGCCTTGAACGGACGAGGGTCGATGACGAAAAGGATTTGCCCCTTCTTCAAATTTTCGCCGTCCTGAAAATGGCGCTCAGTAATGCGTCCACCTACCTGGGGTGTGACGGTAACCGATTCGAATGCCCCGTTTCTCCCAATCTCATCCAGATAGCGAGGGACGTCATGGGCAGTCGCGTTGGCTAACGTCACTAATGGTGCCGGCATCGCCGGTGCCGCCTGGACCTGCCTGCGGCTGCAGCCAGACGCAGCAAACGTCAATAACAGCAGCCAAAATTCTCCCCGCATCCCGAATCGTGTTTTCAAAACAGTTTTCTCCAAAACATTCATCTCGACCCTCTTGAAATTGCCAATCTGAATTTCGCCTTAGGAAACAAGTGTGTAGGTACTGTGCAACCCTTCTTCATGCATGGCGACGATCTGGTCCGCGGTGGCCAGGTGTTCAAGTGCCCGAGTTCGGGCCTTGACTACAGTTTGGCGGGAACATCCCAGCAGAACCGAGCAGTCCTGGTCTGAATAGCCTTCGAGCACCGACATCACGAAGACGAACCGCTCCAGTGCGTCGAGTTTAAGAATGGCCCCTAGCCGCGGCTCGATCCCCAGTTCCAGTGGATCTGCGTTTGCAATTGTGAGCTTCTGTTGCGATGGCTCTATCATCCGAATCGCGTGTTGAATGATGGTGCGACGTGCCCACGAACGAGCCCACTCTCTAAAAACCGGGTTGCCCCCCACGCTGTCACCGATGCCGGCAACAAAGCACCGTTCCGCTTTTCCAGCATCAGCCGTCAGGAGCAGACCGAGCAAATACAAACCGTTCATCTCTTCCGAGAAAATGTGGTGGAAATCGTCGCTCGTGGCGTAGGCGGTAGAGGCATTCAAAGAAACCTTCGTGGCTTGTGGCACATTTACCTCCGTCATAATCTGCCTTTCAATCATTCGAATTGGCTGAATGTTGCAGGTCTTTAGGCGAGCCGTGACATCTGCGGGCCAGCCGCTTGAGCATGTGTTTGATCAGAACTCCTCCGCAGGAAAACTTGGCCCCCTGTTGCATCAACTCGGTCAAAGTGTCTTCGGCTTCACAACCAAGCACAGTCACATCCGTGAGATCGATCACCAACTTGCGGCCTTCGAGTGTCTCGTTAGCCTTGCGGAAGACCTCCCGAAATTCACCAAGCCAAGGTTCTACTAACTTTCCTTCGAGAATCAGTCTGCGTTGGAACCGCTTGTCGATGGTTGAAATCCGTAACATATCTGCCCTTTGCCCCAAGGAGAGCGCAATGCGAAGTCCAAAGTCAGAAGTGAGCGATTGGAGCTAAGTCATTGAATCTGCAATGAACGTTCGTTGCCAGGGTCGATTGTGTCGAAAAACTGTCGAAACACTTCGACACTTATCGAAGGTTGACTCGGATCATGACGCTGAAAATTGACGCTATGTCAATGGGCTCACATGCACCGTTAAAGAACGACTTTCTGGTTCCATTGCGGGCAAGAACTTCCATCGCCTTGACCCGCGATTGGGTGCAAGTTTCGAGGCTATTACACCTCAAGAGACAGCGCGGACAGGACATGTCAGATGTCTGTATGGATTTGTAAGGAGCAAGCGTTCCGGCTGGTATGCCATATGGTTTTGCCGTATACCTTGAGTAAGAAAAAAGAGAGGATCCGGGAGGGATCCAGTCGTTGGCGACTCAATCCTTTATAGGTGGCACCCGCGCGCGAATGCCCATGAGTGCAACATTGCGATCGGCAGATGATGAAAACCACGAGCAAGCTTCGTCACTTGTCGAGAATTACGGAAGTTTTCGTGGATCAATCGCCAGCTTCTTCATGCGGGAAATAAGCGTTGTGCGTTTGATTCCCATCCGCATAGCTGCGCCGTTGGGTCCGGCCACCCTGCCATTGGTCTCTTTGAGTATACGGAGAATGTCATCGCGCTCACTCGACTCGCGCGGGCTCGATGTCGGAACGGCCGCACCCGTCCGTCTCAGCTCCGAGACGGGAACTTCAAGAGCGGTGCCGCGAGTAAGGATGACTGCCCGTTCGATAAAGTTCTCCAGTTCGCGAATGTTCCCGGGCCAATGCCAACTCGACAGCGTCTTCAGGGCAGCCGCAGGAATCGACTCGATTTTCTTCTCCATACGCCGCTCATATTTTTGGGTGAAGTATCTCACCAGTAGCGGTATATCCTCGGGACGCTCACGCAGGGGAGGAATGCGAATCGGAAACACATTCAGACGATAGTAAAGATCGCTGCGGAACTCGCGAGCCTCAATCATCTTATCGAGATCGCGGTTGGTGGCTGCCACAAGGCGTACATCCACCTTCTTGGTGTGCGTGCTGCCCAGCCGTTCGAACTCGCGCTCCTGCAAGGCGCGCAACAGCTTGGGCTGGATCTCAATCGGGATGTCGCCCACTTCATCCAGAAACAACGTGCCCTGATCGGCCAGTTCCAGGCGGCCAAGCTTCTGTGAAATCGCGCCCGTAAATGCGCCCCGCTCGTGTCCGAACAGCTCACTCTCGAGCAGCCCGGTTGGGATCGCCGCGCAGTTCAGTTTTACAAACGTGCGATTCTTCCGCCGGCTGCGATCGTGGATGGCACGAGCGATCAATTCCTTTCCTGTACCCGTTTCTCCCAAGAGCAAAACGGTCGAATCGCTGGGAGCAACCGTTTCTACGAGCCTAAGCACGTTGCGCAAAGCCGAACTCTGCCCAACGATTCCCTCGAAATCCATTTCACCGCGGATTTCGTCTTCCAGGTAGAGTTTCTCCTGCGCCAGCTTGTCCTTGAGTTCAGCAATCTCGCCATACGCAAGCGCATTCTCGATCGCGATCGCCACCTGATGCGCAACTTGCGTCAGAAAAGCGACTTCATCCTCATCGAAAGTATTCTCCTGCCGGCTCGCTAGCCCCAGCACCCCGAGCGAACGATTGCGGCTGTCCAACCGGATGTCGCAGAGCGAATTCATGCCTTCGCCAGACGCCTTGGCGTACATCTCAGGAGACAGATCTGCGGTTTCGAGGCGGTTCAGCACAAAAGGCTTCCCGGTTTGGAATGTTTCGCCAGGCATCGTTCCTTGAATTGGAACCGCATTGTCTCCTGTGAAAAATCCTCGGCTGTCGGGAAAATCGAGCGCGTGCACTCGCAGACTCTTACCGTCCGCGTCGGGCAGCATGATGGCAGCAGCATCACAGTGCATGACCTTGCGGACGATGCCCGAGATCGACTGCAACAGGTCATCGAACTCCAGGTTAGAGACAACCTGGTTGGTTAGTTCAAGAATCAGTTTCAAGCGATCCTGCGCTTGAGTTGAAGAATAGAGATTGACCGCGGCATCGATCGCCAGCGCTATCTGATCTGCAACTAGTCGGAGAAAATCAACTTCTTCCTCCGGATAGGAATAAGGATGCTTGCTGCCCACGCTGATCGTACCCAAACGCCGCTGCCCTCTTGTCAACGGCAAGGCGCAGGTTGACGCAATTCCGTGTCCACGGAGAAATTGTTTGTGCCCCGAGAATCGCGTCTCTCGACTCCAATCGTCAGCGAGGTGAAGTTGTTGGTGCTGGTGCACCCAGGTGATCGGTGTATCTTCGTGCTGGGTGAGCCCATCTAGTCTTTTGCCATTCACTTCCAGCAGTTGCCATTCTGCAGCATTGGTCTGTGCATTAAACGCGACGACCTGCAAGTAGTCGAAGGAAACAATTTCCCGCAACTGCCGACAAAGTTCATTTCCAGCGTTTTCGCAGTCGTTGCAGGTCGCGATCGATCTGCCAGCCCGAAGAAGGGCTTCGTAGCGCGCCGTTTGGATAGTTGGGATAATTCGTGCGAGCGTTGCCATGAAGCGTCAGCCCCCGGGTTTCCTATTGTCCCAGCTTGCAGGTTCCTCCTCGGGCAAGAAAACGAGGAGGATCGACACTAGACATACTGATGTGGGCGACTGGCAAAAAGGTTCTGAAAGTGTCGTAGGGGCTCGACATTTGTCGAGCCCGGTGTCGAAGGCTCGACCAGCTTTCTCCCCGCACGCCTTCGAGTCAGCGGCTCAATTGATTCTTAGCCAAGGACTTCTACAGGGATCGGCTCCGGCATCGGGTTTGGCAGATGCACTGCTCTATTCCATCCGAACAATGGATGCCGGATCAGTCAAATTCACCAAGCCGATCCGGAGTCTGCAGATAAACATGGAGAAATTAGTCGATGCGCAGATTGCTTGTCATCATTTTGGCTCTTGTCATGTTGCCAGTAGGGTCCATCGCCCAGGAGGGTCGTTCAGAACTCAGCTTGCAAGGCACTGGCTTCTTCACGAAGGACTCCAGCGGCCTGGGAACCCAGCAGCGAAGCACGGAAACCGGCGGATTCACTCTGGGATACCGTTATCACTTTAACCGTTGGCTTGCGGTGGAAAGCAATTACGGTTACGAGCGAAATACGCAGGAGTACTTTGGCGGTTTCGGAGAATCGAGAGTCCAGGCCAACGTGCACGCAGTGACGGGCGATTTGGTATTCAAGCTTCCACTGCCAATCAGAAGGATCAGTACTTACGCGCTCACCGGGGGCGGCGATCTGATCTTTGATCCCACTGGCAACAATAGCGGATCCGTTCCGGGCGCCAGCCCACAGGGGAAAGGCGCCTTCTTGTACGGAGCATTCGCTGACGATGCCTTGACGCGGCACTTTTCTTTACGTGCTGAATATAGAGGTTTTGTGTACAAGAGTCCGGACTTCGGGCTCAGTGCCTTGAACACTGACAGCTGGACGCACACGGCTCAACCATCCGCTGGAATCGTTTTCCGGTTTTAAGCGGGTCGCGGGGCAGCCGGGTAATCATACCCTTTCCTGTTTTTCCCCGGCGGCGCAATGATCAGGTGAAGATCGCGCGAAAAGGATCTGTTATGAGAGTGGTTTGGCGGAATGACTCCAAAAAGAATCTCCATCGTCAACGCTGGCAGGGTGGAGAGAGTTCGCCATAGCTACCTCAAAGGCGCCACTAGATACGGAGGGACGCGCATGCTGGAAAGCATTGTTGAGTTGCTTTGCGATCTATTTTTGTGCGCTCTGACTGTAATGATCAGTTCTTTATTCGTCGGCTCGATGGTTGCGGCCCTGCGAGCGGTCAGCCGCGGGAGCGCTACGAGGTTCGGGTGTCTGGCTGGAGTGACTATCTCGAGGGATCACGACCAGCATACTCCCGTACAAGAACACATACTCTTGGGAGAGATTCACTATGGTTGAAGGAGAACGCAAGAACTGGAGGGAATTGTGTAGGGCCGCCCTCGAAGCAAGGGATCCCGATGAGTTGCTGAAGATCGTTCAGGAACTCAAGATAGCGTTAAAGCGCGAAGAGCAGGTTCGTCGTGCATTTCAGGGAGGCTGCGAGAGCAAAAGAAGCGCTTTGGCAAAACCCGCTTTAGCAACCGTCGGAAGAGCAACCACCTAAGAGGATATTTACAGCACGAAGAATCGGACACAGCGAATAACTAATGAGCGTCGCTAGAGTTCTTTGCGTTGAGAATCACCCTGAATCCATGGGCGCGCTGAAGTACATACTGGAAAAAGCCGGCTACGAGGTCACGCCCGCGACGACTGGCGACCAGGCTCTGCGCCTTTTGACAACTCTGAATGTGGACGGCGTCCTCCTGGAATACGACCTGCAGGATGCGACTGGCAGCGTTTTGCGGGCGGAGATGAAGCGGATAAAGCCGTACGTTCCAGTCCTGCTGTTCGCCGGCATAGGCAGCCAAACGCCGTTCCTACTTCGTTTTCTTGAGGCTTATCTTCAGCATCCCGAGAGGCCCGAGGGCGGTCTTCGCGACTCAGACGGATAGCAGTTGCAATCGACTACTGACGTCGCTTGCACCCCTGAACAGAGGCAGTCGACGCCACGGCGAGCTGCGTACGGCGGCAAAGTTGCAGCGCTTTTCCCAGGGTCCCTTGCTCGATCAGGCAGTGTTGCAGCGCTTCTCGGTAGCTGCATCCAGAATTATGGCGCGTAAACCAGAAGGTGAAACGTTCCCGGTATCGGCACCGGCCGCGGGTGCGGGTGTTCCTTGGTTGGCGCCGGCGCTTTCCCGAACTCGGCCGTATCCACGAAGATGCGCTGCGTCTTCGGATCGTACGCCATGGTCTTAGCACCCAGCTTCGTCTTTACCGTGCCAGCTTCGCTGTAGTGGTCGGGGGAGTCCTCGTGAAAGATGTGGACCCAACCCTCGCGAGTGGACACGAAGATCAGCCCCGTTTTCGAGTCGTACACCTCGGCATCGGCACCGCCGCTGATGGGAAATGACTGAATTACCTTGCCGTCGTTAGCATTCATCACCACCAACATCGCCGGTTCCCGGCCGGCGACGAACAGCCGTCGATGGTCGCGGTCCATCGCGATCGGCGCTGGTGCTCCGGCGGGCGCAATCGGCCAATGCGATTTCACTTTCAAACTGCGGGAATCAATTGCCAATACTTCGCTTTTATCTTGCAGATTGTTGTAGATGGTTCCCTGGCCGTCGGCAACTGCAAATTCCGGTCCCGCGCCCAGATCGATCGTTCCTACAACGTTTCCCGTAGACGGATCAATTGCAGTCGCGTTATGGCTGTCGCCATTAAAGGTGAAGACGTGCTTGGACGCGGGGTCGTAAATGATGCAGTCGGCGTCCGGAGCGGCATTTGCCTCACCCACCAGCTTCAGCGTCTTGAGATCGAATATGATCGCCTTGCCCTGCACGCCGTCACTGATGAAGCCGCGCCCCACTTCGGGTACCACTACCACACCGTGGCTCAGCTTGAGCCCGGAAATCTTTCCTTCTTCCTCACCCGTGTCTGCACTTACCACTAGCACTTCGCTCCCGTGCGATACGTACAGGCGCCGCGAGTCGGGATCGAAGGTGATGTAATCGAAATACTCCCGGTCTCCCGGCGCAGCACCAAATTTATAGGTGTTCGCCAGATGGTAGGTGATCGTGGTAGCGGCGAAAGCCGTCACGCCTACCAGCAAGGCGACCATCAGGATGCGATTGCAAAATATCGATTTCATAAGCCCTCCCATTCACTGCTGAAATGTGGGAACCTGCGTTGGTTGATCGGCTGTGATGATTGTGAACACTCGTGGAGTTGTTCATCACCTAGCCTCCCTCCAAGACATAATAACCACTCAACATGAATAGAACCTGAAGGGCTGCGGGGAGCCGAGTGCGCCAAAGTATTTTCAACGAGGGGACGGGAGAATCTCTCGCCGACGGTCCTTGTTACTGTCTCTGTCTTTGCCGGCCCCAGCAGTTGGTTTCCCGCACACTTCGACTTGAGAATCGAGGCAGGTTAGCGCGTCGGGTTTGTCCACGTTCTATTGGTCGTACCAGTAGTTTTGATTCTTCGCTTTGGGCGTGAGCCTGCGCAGGATGAACTCCTGTGCCAGGTTGGCGAGCGCGCGCTGGCCAGTGTTGATAAGGAAATTCCCCAAAAACTGCCCCACACCGCGATTTGACGCCGGATCGTAGGCATTCGCGATGGCAGCCGAGGCCATATCGCCACCTACGGTCGAGTAGTTTGGCTGCCAACGTCCGTTGTCTCCCTGCAGACGAATGGGCTGGAGAGTGTGTGCAGAGCGCGAGACTTGTTTGTTCCCGTGCCTTGGTAGAAGTAGCGCGGGTCCTGGTGCAGAAGCGATGGTAGGATAGCGCCCCCGACCATGATGTCGATAGCGCCGTCGGCATAGCCTGCGCCAAAGCGATCAGCATAACCTTTCGCACCCTGGCCGTAGTTGGGGTTTTCTGCCGCCTGGTTGATGCCGGCAAACCTGGCAACGTCGATGATGGTAACCGGATCGAAACGGACATTGGTGGCGAGCTTGAATTCAGCTTGGTGGTGAGCGGTGCGGCGTCGTGATCGTACACGACGTAGAAATTGGGAATGATGCCGAAAATGCGTTGCTGCTCTTCGGCCTTGACCTGCTCGGCGGCCATCTCCTCGGGGGAGGCAACCGGAGCAGCCACAGTGATTGTGGTGAGCGCCTCTG
>Ga0210396_10003229_pt1 | contig 16349 bp, 16 predicted proteins | sample IncBWH17OmetaG_FD_155466 | JGI IMG/M metagenome (GOLD analysis project Ga0210396, IMG submission 155466) | Forest soil microbial communities from Barre Woods Harvard Forest LTER site, Petersham, Massachusetts, United States - Inc-BW-H-17-O ... | reverse complement strand
GCGCTGTCCGATGCGCATCATCTGCGGCCCGACATAGTAGCGGTGGTCGAAGCGCTCTACAGCGCCGAGCGTCACGAGTTGTTCGGCGAGTCGGTGCGCCGATGTTTTAGCTAGCCCGGCCGCTTGTGCCAGTGCGGTCAGTCCGAGTCCCCCTTCAGCGTGAGCAAGAGCGTCCAAGACGGCGAATGCGCCGTCGAGGACCCCGCGCCCCGCCTCGGCTGGCGGGATCAATGTTGTGCTAATGCACCGGCCACTGTCTGACCGCGCGGTCTCGCTGCCGATCGTGTGAACCTGCATGCTGTCTCCCGGGTTCTGGAGCGGTCTTCACGACGCGCTTCGCGTCGGCGCAAAAACATCGGAGATAATGCGCAGATCTGTGCGCGAGGGGCCGTAGGTCAGGCCCGCCCGACGTATGCGGCCTGTCCACGTCGAACGGGCGCAGAAAGCTGCATCCGCTGTATATCGGGACATAGCGACTTTCTTCACGACTCGAATGATGGGGTCAGACACGACCATAAATCGCCAACAGCAGGAGGAATCGAGTAGTGCATTACTCGACTTCGTCAGAGAGGACCCGTTTGGCGCCGCGGCTGTCGGCATACGGCGGTGCTCTCCCGCCCCGCGACTCGCAAGACCAAGAGATGGTCGGCAGAAGGTGGCTCTACCACCGAGAAGCGGGCGATGCGAGTAATCGATTACCTAATCCGGCGCGTCGACCCCGGCCGAGAATGAGTCCATGACGCGCGGCGACATCGATGCTTACGAAGCAGCGTTGCGTCGACTGCCCGAGGCGCATTCGCTGGCGCTGCGATTGAAGGCTGCCGGCGTCGCCGACGAGGTCGTATGTGCCTACCTGCACATCGAGCCTGAAGGACTGGACACCTTGTTACGTGTGGCCGAGTACAAACTCAACGCCGAGTTGCGGAAGCGATGACCGACTCGCCGGTGAAGATAATGGACACGCGCATAGCGATCTTGATTTAGCATTTGCCAGATGCAGGCCTGGCCACTGACGGGTCGCGCCGAAGAACTCGAAGTTATCGCCGATGCGTTCTGCCCGGACAAGCCGTACGCGGGTGTGGTGATCGCCGGTTCTGCAGGCGTGGGCAAAACGCGGCTGGCTCGTGAAGCGATGGCCCTCGCAGCGAAGCGAGGCTGGGCGGTGCATTGGATTGCGGGAACCGTTGCGGCTCAGTCGATCCCGCTGGGGGCATTCGCGCAATGGGCCGATCGGCTTGAAGGCAATCCCCTGCTGCTGGTGGGCAGCGTGATCGCCAAGGTCACTGCGTCGCCAAACGGTGCCCCGGTGTTGGTGGTGGTCGACGACGCACGTCTGCTCGACGACTTGTCGGCATTTGTGCTGCACCAGTTGGTGCTGCGACGAGCAGCCACCGTCATCGCGACCCTCCGCACTGGCGCGCCGGCACCGGATGCGGTGACCGCACTGTGGAAAGACGGACACCTGGAGCGGCTGGATCTGCAGCCGCTCTCACACACGGAATCCGACACCTTGCTGCAATCCGCATTGGGTGGACCGGTGGGCACGGCTTGCGCGGAGCGGATGTGGCGCCTGACCCGTGGCAACGTTTTGTTCTTGCGCCAACTGGTCAACCAGGAAGCGCACGCAGGACGCCTGATCAACCGCGATGGCCAGTGGCGGTGGGTGGGCACCATGGAGATGTCGCAGTCGCTAGTCGACCTGGTGGACTTGTCCATCGGCGCGGCGTCCGAGCCGGTGCTGGAGGTCGTCGACCTAGTAGCAGTCGCAGAACCACTAGAGTTGGCGCATCTGATCGCATTGGCCGATGCGACGGCGGTCGAAGACGCCGAGCGTCGCGGCCTCATCATCGTTTCGCGCACCACGCCAAATAGCGTTGCGCGCCTGGGTCATCCGCTCTACGGAGAAGTGCGGCTAGCACAAGCGGGCCAGCTGCGCTTGGAGCGGTTGCGAGGGCGCATCGCCCGGGCCATGCTCGCGCCCAACAGCGCCGTCGGCGCGCCTGACCCTGTGCGGCTGGCCTTACTGTGGCTACAGTCTGATCTGGAACCGGTTCCCGACGTCTTCACCCGGGCCGCCCAGGCGGCGTTTTGCCGGCTGGATGTGGCCCTGGCCCAACGACTCTCCGCCGCGGCCGTGGGCGCCGGCGCCGGCGTGGATGCTGAACTGCTGTTGGCGCACACGCTGTCCGTGTTGAACCGGAGCGCTGAGGCCGAAGAGCTCCTGGAGTCGCTGACCGCTCGCACATTGCACGAGCCGGTTTGGTCGGCTGCGGTCAATCTGCGCGCGATCAATCTGTTGTGGCCGATGGGGCAACCCGCGACGTCTCGGAAGGTCATCGACGATGCGCTGGCCGCCATTTCGGGGTCGGAATCGCACCCGTTGTTAGCCTGCCGTGCGCTGCAATTGGCCGTTGAGGCACGACCCGGCGACGTGCTGAGAACGTGTGAGTTCATCGACCGCGGCCAATTGGTCGCATTACCGGCACTGATACTGGCATGGGCGCAGATCATCGCGCTGGGCGAACTCGGCCATCCGTTGAAGGCTGCGGCGATCTCCGAGGAAGCTGTCCGGTTGGCCGCCGCGTCACCAGAGGCCGCCCTTCAATCGGTCCTTCTCGTCGTCTATCACACCGAGGCCCTGATTCTCGGTGGATACCTAGCCGACGCCCTGGCTGTCGCCGCCCGGACGTTCGAGCAGGCCGCCGACGTGCCCGGCGTTGCCCAATCGTTCGCCGCCGCGGTCAGCGGCGCGGCGGCCCTTGGCAACGGAGAGCTACACACCGCTGTAGCGCGTCTTCGCGGCGCGGTCACCGAATTCCCGAACAGGACCGACGGCGGTTTGTATCACTTCGGCATCTCCTATGCCGAAGCGCTCGCCCACGCTGGCGACGTCGATGCAGCCGAGCAAGCGCTTGCCGAGATGAGGCGCAATTGCCATCCAGGCCACCGTCATATGGAATCTGCAAGCCTGCTGGCCGCCGCATGGGTGGCAGCAGCGCGCGGACGGACTTCGCAAGCACGGGCCCTGGCTCGGGAGGCGGCTGAGTTCGCGCGCACGCACGGTCAGCACGCCCGCGAAGTGGTATGTCTGCAGGCCGCGATTCAGTTCGGCGACCGGCACACCGCAGCCCGGCTCGCCGAACTCGCCGAACTGGTAGACGGCCCCCGAGCCGGGTTGGTAGCCCGCTGGGCGGCCGCGCTGGCCGACCACGACGGCGACGCCCTGCTCGCCGTGTCACACGAACTCGAGGCAATGGGTGATCGCATCGCCGCAGCCGACGCCGCCGCTCACGCCTCGCGAGAGTTCAACCAACAGAATCGGCGCGGCCCGGCCTTGACCGGCAGCGGCCGCGCCAACCGACTGACCAATAGCTGCGGGGCCATCACCCCGGCCACTCAGGCCGCGGCCATGTCACTTCCGCTGACCGACCGCGAACGTGAGATCGCGATTCTGATCTCTCAAGGCCTGTCCAACATCGACATCGCCCAAGCCCTCACCCTGTCGGTCCGCACCGTAGAAGGCCACATTTACCGGGCGTGTACGCGGGTGGGTGCGGCCACCAGAACCGAACTCGCTCAGCTCATCACGGAGTTCGCACCGGTACGCGTCTCCTCTCGACCAGCAGGTCACAACGAACGTTGAACCCGCGCAGCACGAGCGTCACTGTCTGTCGGCGCGGCGGCCACCCCGAGGCGTCATCAGCTCTGTGGGGATACTCGGGTGACCACGGACGATGCACGGAGGCGATCCCAAACATGACGAAGGCAAAGAGCGGCTCGAAGGAACAAAACGGTGGAGACTCCCCCTCGCGGCTGATCGATGCGCGAATCAAAGAGCTGGACGACTGGCGAGGCGAGACGCTCGCCCACATCAGAAAGCTGATCAAGCAGGCCGACCCCGATGTGGTCGAGGAGTGGAAGTGGAGAGGCGTCCCGGTGTGGTATCACGCAGGAATGATCTGCACCGGTGAAACGTACAAGAACGTCGTCAAGATCACCTTCGCCAAAGGTGCCTCGTTGAATGACCCGTCGAACCTTTTCAACTCCAGCCTGGACGGCAACACCAGGCGTGCCATCGATATCCATGAGGGCGACAAGATCGACGAAAAGGCCTTGAAGGCGCTCATCCGCGCCGCCGTCGCGCTGAACACGGCCTAGTCAGGGCGTTTCTTCGCTAGCCGCTTCCTCGGCGATGTGCTGGGTATACGCCGCTTCCCGCACCGCCTCGTCGGATTCGAGCGCCGCGCCCAAGGCGCCGCCGATCATCGCCAAGGATGAGATCAGCCAAGCCAATTCGAAGTAATCGCGGAGCGAAGCCGAATGACCGACCTGGCCTTGGTAGATCTGCGGCATCACGAACCAGAAAGCAGCGGCCAGCGCCAATACGAACAGCGCGGCATACAGCACGCTAACGCCGATCAAGACGGTGACCGTAGTCACGATGTTGAACAGAATCACCTGCTTGCGCACTGCGCGCGCGACCAGGGGCTCCCAAAGATCGGCTCCGATAATCAGGGTCGCGACGGTTGCGACGATCGAGACCAGCGCGGTACCGGAAAGCCGCTGCCACCCATAGGCGTCGGAGAGCCGCCAGATATCCGCGGTCACCAAGCCAAAAACTCCGGCGGCCACCGCGCCGGTCAGTGCGCGCGTCAACCGCAACGACAGCCGCCACGGCCGGTTGGCGGCCACCATCCCGCTGATCAACGTCAGATTGCCGGTCAGCACCCGCGCGGTGTAGAAGAACGCTTCTTCGGCCGGGTCGCTGCCCAGCTCACGCACGCGCTGCATAGTCACCCTCCGGGACGGTCCGGCCATGCCGTGAGCGTGGTCGCCGTGCAGCTCAGTAGATCCGGCGATCAGCCGCACCAGCAGGCGCACGATCGTCTCGCGAATCCGATGCCGCGCCCCCATCGCACCCAGCGCCGGCACCGACACAATCGCCACGTTGCGCACCGGATTGGCGTGAGCCACCACCGGTCGTTGTTCGACGTGCAACGGAAGGTCCGTCAGACAAATCACGACGTCCCATCCTTTCTCGAGCAGTGTTCTCCGCGCCGCTTTCACGATCTGGGCGTCGGTGGCCGGTGGCTGCACTAACCGGCCCTCCATCACCTCGATGCACCAGCGGGCTCCAGGTAACCGCTGGTCGAGTTCGCAGTGCAAGTCCGTGTCGGCGAGCTCGCGGGCCAGCGAATAAGCCGCGCCCGGGTCGCCGACGAGACCGAGCACAATATGTGGATCGGAGTCGTCGTCGACTGGCTCAACCGCGGGCGTCATGGGTAGATCGTCACATCCCCACAGTTGCGGTGCTCACCCATCGGACGAAAGGCGCGGCGGCAGCACCGCGAGCCAGGAATCCGAGAGCAGCTCCAGCAACTGGCCGTCCGGGTCGCGGATCATCGCCGATTGCTCGGAGACCGTGCCCTCGACCACCGATCCGCCAAAACTGTGCACCGTCGCCAAGACCTCGCCGAGATCGGAAACCGACAGCGACAGATGGGTGAGCCCCGCTTCGTCCATGACACGACGCGACCTCAGGTGGACAGTGCGCTGCGAATAGTCGAGAAGCTCGAGCACCAAGCCGTCCCGGACGAGATATGTCGCATGCAATCCGATCGGCTTGTTCAGCTGCAGAAGCTGGCCGGTGCCCTCGTCAGGCGGATCGAGTTCCCACCAAAACGCGAATCCGAGCAGGCCTTCGTAGAAGGTGCGCGACCGCGTGGTATCCGTGACACACAGCCCCACGTGGTTGAAAACGATTCGGTGACTGACCATTACAGCCTCCTGCAGCCCGTCGAGCGTCCTCCGGCGCCGGCCTGTATCACCGGCAGTGAACCGTCTTATATCGAAACGACTAAACTTGCAAAGATAGCGCAGACTGATTTTCCCAGACTCGAGTTGGAGGGTTGGATGGGTATGCGTCCCGACGTCGACGCCGACGCGGTGGTGGATTTCGATCACCATTCCGACGAGTTCAACCTCAACGAATTGGCGATCAACGCCGAGCTGCGCCAACAGTGTCCGGTCGCGTGGAATGAGAATTACGGCGGATTCTGGTTCCTCACCAGCTACCGCGCGGTGAGCCAAACCGCGCGGGACGGCGACACCTTCGCGCACAAATACGAGCCATACGCCGCCGACGGCGTTGACTACCAGGGCGAGATGGGTGTGCCACGTCCCGAAGGCCAACCGGCTCTGGGCATCGGCGAAGTCGACGGTCCTTATCACCAAGCGTTAAGGCACGCCCTGGCGCCATTCTTCTCGCCGGGCGCTGTGCAGAAGCTGCGCCCTTTCATGGAGCAATCGGCGCACTGGTTCCTCGACCAACGGATCGTCGACGGGCAGATGGACCTCGTGCTGGACTACGCCAGTCCGGTTCCGGCGATCCTCACCATGAAGTTGATGGGCCTGCCCTACGAGAACTGGCACCTCTATGCCAAGCTGTTCCACTCCGTGATGGCCGTCCCGCAGGACAGCCCGGAGTACGCCAAAGCCATCGCCGAAGTACCCGCGATGATGGGGGCCGTAGTGGAATTCGCGGCGACCCGTCGCGCCGACGCCCGCGACGACCTGACCAGCTTCCTCATTCAGTTCGAATTCGACGGCAAGCGGCTCGACGACGAGCAGCTGCTCAACATCCTGTGGAACCTCATCGCCGGCGGTGTCGACACCACGACTTCACAGACCGCGCTGACCCTGCTGCATCTGGGCACCCATCCCGAGTTGCGGCGACAGCTCATCGAGCGCCCCGAACTGCACCGCACAGCGACCGATGAATTTCTGCGCTACTTCTCGGTCAACCAGCAACTGAGCCGGACTGTGACTCGCGACGTCGTCCTTGGCGGGCAGCACCTTCGGCGCAACGACCGGGTGATCGTCAGCTGGCTGGCCGCCAATCACGACGAACAGGAATTCGAGCGACCCGAGCAAATCGTGCTGGACCGTGCGCCCAACCGCCACGTCGCATTCGGGCTCGGACCGCATCGTTGTATCGGATCTCATCTCGCCCGCCTGATGTCCGAGGTGATGGTGAGGGCGGTTCTCGACCGAATTCCCGATTACCAGGTCGACCTCGACGGTGTCCACGCATACCTCGGCAACCCGAGCATGACCGGGCTGGGCGAGCTCCCGGTGACGTTCACTCCGGGCGTCTCGCGAGGCACCTCGCAGCCTTAAGGACTACGCGATCCGCAGTGGGAACGGGTCGTTGGTGAAGTCGATTTGAGCCGCCGGATTGCTGACGGCGGTTGTCATGCCAGTTCCGAACGCCCCGGCCTCGTCGAAAAGCGTGGCCGTGCCGACGGCGACTCCGTCTGAGGCCCAATGTGAGTCGCCCTGCACGCCGATCCATTCACCGACCGGCAACCGCGCCAATCCCACTGTCAGATCGCCGTTGATGTAACCGATCCCCTGTGTGCCCATGTTCGTCACCAGGCTGGTCGCCTCGGCGACCATTACCGCCCGCACGAAGTGTGAATTTTCTTCACCTGCGACCACGTCAAGAGCGCGGTTGTAGAACTGCTTACGGAACTCGTTCTGATGTTCTCCCGGCGATTGGCTCCGCGCTCCGCCGTCACTCCCTACCTGGGTAAGTGCCGCTTCGTCGACGGATGGCAGCGGCGGGAAGGTCATCGGCGCAGCCCATAATCGACCCGGCGGCGCGGCCGAGCGGCGATACTGCAGCAGCGTGGCCCGCGCCATCAGCCGACCCTCTTGGGCCACATCGCACTCCGCACTGCGTATTCGTCGGCCGTCCCGCACGACGCGCACGGCCACCGCCGCAGGAACACCCCGCGCCGCACGAAACAGGTCCACCGTCAACCGCGTCGGCATGAAATCGGTTGATCCGCACTCACGTTCGAGTGTCCGCGCGGCCAACCCGACGACGGCCGGACCGCTGAGATGGTCGTCGCCCCAGTGACTCTGAGCGAACGGCGTCGGCGCAAATTCGCCGCTTTCGGTCACCGTGAAATGCGCAGGTTTCATATGCCTTCCTTCATCGCGCCTTGCTTTCGACCAGTTAGGGCAACCGAAGACCGTCGACGCCGAAGAAATGCAGATGTCCCGGCTGTGGATGCAGGCGCACTCGACTGCCACGCGGCGGTGGGGCGTGGCCGTCGGTGCGCGCGACGATTGCCTGGCCGAATGTGTTGTCGGGCCTTGCGACTCGGCCATACAAGTAGGCGTCCGCGCCGAGTTCTTCGACTACATCGATCTGCATTTCGACCCCGCTGGAGCCGATTTCGAAATGTTCAGGCCGGATGCCGACGACGATTTCTCCTGCGGTATCGGTGATCTCGCGCTGCAGTTGGATCGGCCAATCACCCAATGAAACGCAGTTGTTGACAACGGGAAGGGTGAAAAGGTTCATCGCGGGCGAGCCGATGAACTCCGCGACAAACATGTTGACCGGATTTCGGTAGAGCTCCCTGGGCGCTGCGCACTGTTGCAACACACCATCACGCAAGACCGCGACGCGGTCGCCCATCGTCATCGCCTCGACCTGGTCGTGGGTGACGTAGACGGTTGTGGTGCCCAGTCGCCGCTGCAATCCGGCGATCTGATTACGGGTCTGCACCCGCAATTTCGCGTCCAGGTTGGACAGCGGTTCGTCCATCAAAAACACTTGCGGTCGCCGCACAATCGCGCGCCCCATCGCCACCCGTTGGCGCTGCCCGCCGGACAGATCCTTGGGCTTGCGACCCAGGTACGGCTCCAAGTCGAGCAGCCGCGCCGCGTCCAAAATCCGTTCGCGGATCTCGGCTTTCGTGACTCGACCGATCTTCAACGCGAACCCCATGTTCTGCGCCACCGTCATATGCGGGTACAAGGCATAGTTCTGGAAGACCATGGCCACGTCCCGGTCTTTGGGGTCGTCGTAGGTGACGTCTCGCGTGCCGATGCGGATACTGCCGGAATCCACCATCTCCAATCCGGCGATCATCCGCAGCGACGTGGTTTTGCCGCATCCGGACGGACCGACCAGCACCACGAATTCGCCGTCATCGACGCTCAGATCCAGATGGTCGACTGCGGGTCGCGCTGTGCCGTGATAGTGCCGGGTGGCTTGCTCGAAAATTACTGATGCCATGAAAGTTTCACCCGCCAAGCCCGGTGACCGCGATGCCACGGATGAAAGCGCGTTGCGCAACTACGTAGACCAGAAGCAGTGGCACCAGGATGAGAATGGATGCGGCCATCAGCACAGGCCATCTGGCAACGTACTCGCCCTGCATCCGTACCAAACCCAGGGTGAGCGTAGCGATGCTTCGACGCTGAATCATCAACAGCGGCCAAAGGAAATCGTTCCACACGTTCACCCAAGTGAGGACCGCCAGCACCATCACCGCCGGCTTGGCATGCGGAAGCAGGATGCGCCAATAGATCTGCCAGGGTGAGCAGCCGTCGAGGATCGCCGCTTCCTCGAGTTCTGCCGGCAGGGTCCGGAAAAACTGGCGCATGAGGTAGGTGCCGAACGCACTGCCGAACAATCCGGGCACGATCATCGCCCACGGCGTGTCGGTCAGCCCGGCGATGCGCATCAGAATGAACTGCGGGATCACGGTAACCGTCAGCGGAACCATCAGCGTGGCAAGGTATAGGACGAACAACGTGTCACGGCCCCGAAACCGCAGCCGGGCAAACGCATATCCGGCGAGTGAGCAAAAGAACACTTGGCCGACGCTGACGCACCCGGCATACAACACAGAGTTGAAAAACATTCGCCAATAGGGCATCACAGCGAACACTTCACGGTAGTTCGACCACTGTGGATGCGACGGAAACAGCGTCGGCGTGGTCACCTCACCCTCATCTTTTAAGGATCCCGATACTGCCCAAAGGATCGGGAAAAGTGCGCACCAGGCGATACCGGTCAGCGCGGTGTACACCACGACGGCACGGACAATGCTGGGCTTGATCACTCGCCCGGCTAGGCCCACGATCGTTCCTCCAAGGCGGCCCGACGTCGCCCTAGCCGTAACTGCAGCACGGTCAATACCAACAGGATGGCGAACATCACCCACGCTAAAGCGGACGCATACCCGAACTCCAAGAAGGCAAAGGCGTGTTGGAACAGCATGATGCCAAGGACGTACGTCGCGGTCTCCGGTCCACCGCTGCGTCCAGTGAGCACGTAGACGAGGTCAAACGCCTGAAATGCGTGGATGATCGAGATGACCACCACGAAAGAAACAGCGCCGCGAATCAACGGTACGGTGATCGAGACAAACTGCCGTAGTTCTCCTGCACCGTCGAGTCGGGCCGCCTCGTAGAGGTTGTCCGGTACACCCTGCATGGCAGCGAGCAGGATCACCGTCGCGAATGGCACGCTTCGCCACACGCTGACCATGCACAACGCGCTCATGGCCCATTTAGGGTCAACCAGCCATGGAATCGGACCGACACCGATCCAGCCCAGCATGATGTTGAGCAGACCGTTGTTTGTGTTGAAGACGAACTGCCAGACGACGGCCATCACCACCGACGATACGGCGAGGGGCAGAAAGACAATCGTCCTGAAGATGCTGATTCCCTTGATTTTTCGATTGAGTACACCGGCGACGGCGAGACTGATGAGGATCGTGGGGACAACGGTCCCAACGGTGTAAACCACCGTGTTGCGCAACGCGATGACGAACAGTGGATCGCCGCCGAAGAGACCGCGGTAGTTGGCTAGACCGACAAACTTGGCGGGCCTGAACAGATCCCACTTCTGCAAGCTCATGTAAAGCGAAAATCCGAGCGGGAACAGCATGAATACGGTTACCGCTGCCATGTTGGGTGCGACGAACATCCGCCCGGCTCTGGCGCGTCCTTTGGAAAACCGGCGACGCCGGGTCACCGCGGCGCCAGATACATCGATCGGGGTCATTGGTTACGAAGCACCTCGTCGACCGCGTGTGACAATCCGCCCGCTAGCGATGTCGCCGGCCGTGAGCCACGCAGAACGGAGCCGATGTTGCGGTCCATCAAAGCGACGACCTTTGGCCACTCCGGGGTGACAGGCATACCCTCGGAATGGGCAGGCCCGCCCGTCAGCACGGCGAGATTGCCGATCCTGCTGTGCGCCTTGGCGAATCCGGCCGACTCGATCGCGGACCGCAGCGCCGGAACGAACAGTCCCGTCTCACCAATCACTTCCTGTCCGACCGGGCCGGTGGCGAACTTCACGAACTCCCATGCCTGCTGCTTGCGGCGACTGCTCGCAGCGATCGCGAGCCCCGTTGTGCCGATGTTGGAGCGGGCGGCGCGCCCCTTCGGACCGGTCGGCAGCACGGTTACATCGAAATCGAGGCCTTTGGCCCGGTCAACCGTTTGATATCGCCAATGTCCGCCTTGCGCCATCGCGGCCTGGCCCGAGGAGAACAGATCCATCGTGGACATCGACTGCGTCTCCGATGCGGTGGGGGCGACCTTGTGTTTGTTGGCCAGGTCGGCGTAGAACTGGACCCCTTCCAGGAACGCGGCGTTGTCGAAATTGAAATGCGTCGGGTTCATCCGGGGGGTCGACCATGGAACTCCGTTGTTCATGCCGAATAAGCCGGCGGAGTACGACGCGACCCAGCTGTCGACGTATCCCCATTGGCTGACTCTCCCCGATCGGCCGCGTTTGGTGAGCGCTTTGGCGGCGTCGAGGAACTCACCGAAACTCCATGGCTGTTCCCATCGCCCGGGCGGCGGGCGCACCCCCGCGTCGTCGAACAACTGCTTGTTGTAGAACAAGAAGTTTCCGGACCACTGCTCGGGGAAGGCATACTGCCCGCCGTCGAACGTGAACGTCTCGTATAGCGGTGAGATGCTGTTAGTCCTCAACTCGGCCGCGAAAGCCTTATCGTGGGCCAACAGCGTGTTGAGGTCCATCAACACACCCCGTTGGGCCAATCCCGCGTAGGTCAAGTCCCAGGCCATCAGCACGTCGGGACATTTCCCGCCCGCGCAATAGATCGACATGTGCTGCAGGGGGTCCGGTCCGGACAACAGCGCCCGAACCTTGATGTCGGGATGCCTGCGCTGAAAGGCGTCGACAACCCGCAGCCGGGCATCCGCTTCTTCGGGGTTGGCGGCGAAGAAGAACGTCAGCGCATCGTCGTCAGAACCACAGCCGGTGGGCCACAGTGCCAGTGACGCAGCGCCAAGCGCGCCGGCGGCCCGTAACAGCGTCCGCCGACTCATGGACTTATCGCAGATGAGGCTGTTCTTCGTGGCGTATCTCCGGCTAGTGAGCGTTGGGGGTTCTTTCGTAGTGTTCCTGGTGTCGTCACGGTGGCAGCGTGAGGACCGCGCTTTTCAATCGATCGGCATCGCCGACGATGTCGATGGTGTGTATGCGGCCGTCGTCAATGCCGATCTGCAGCAACGCCTCCACGTGCCCCGTCGGCGCGATGGCAATACCCGGGACGCCGTTGACGAGCACTACGACTCCGGCCCGTGCGCGCAGCGCGAACCGTCGGGTTTCCTCGGCGACCTTCTTGGCGCCGCGAAGCTCGGTCGGCACATCGTCTGGCACCAGCTCGCGGTCCACCCTGCGCACCACGTCGGGAGCCAGCAGATCCAGCAGCATCCGAATATCACCACCGCGCGACGCGTCGAGGAATGCTTCGACGATTTTGAGATGTTCAGTGGTCCGCGCGGGTCCCGCAGACCCACCGGCGTGGAGCCGACGGCGGGCCCGGCTTGCCAGCTTCTTGGCGGCCTCCGGCGATCGACTCAACAACTCGCCGATCCTGTCGAAGGGCAGCGCGAAGACGTCGTGCAGGACAAAGGCGACACGTTGTGCCGGCGACAGCCGGTCGAGGACCACCAGCAGTGCCTGGCTGACCGAATCGGTGAGCAGGGCATCTTCGTCCGCACCCGCGGGTGTGGCCACAGCGGCGGGTGCGCGCTGATCGAGGCCGGCGAGCGGCTGCTCGGCTCGCCGTTTGCGAGCCCGTAACTGGTCGACGGCCTCGCGCGCGGTGATCGTCGTGAACCAGGCCGTCAGGTTCTCGATCATGTCGTGATCCGCGTGACTGGCTTTCAGCCAGGCGGACTGCACCGCGTCCTCGGCGTCAGCCACCGAGCCGAGCAAGTGGAACGCCACCGACTTGAGGTGCCGCCGATCGCTGTCGAACCGCCGGGCGAGATCTTCGATCGTTCTCATGGTCACCTTTTCCAGGCGAAAACCGTCAAGGAGATGACCACGTCCGACGAACGCTTCCGGTAAAGAAGGAGACCAACGTCATGAGCCTATACGTTGTCATCACCGTGATCACCGCGGTCATCACCGCAGCAGTTGGGATAGCTGACTTCATCCCGGCCGGCTTCGTGCTGGCGAACTCGGCCAAGGTGCACGTGCCGCGTTCGTGGCTACCGATGCTGGGCACCCTGAAACTCGCCGGAGCTCTCGGGCTTCTGGTCGGTCTTGGCTTGCCGGTGATCGGGATCGCAGCCGCCACCGGCCTGGTGTTGTATTTCATCGGCGCGGTGATCGCACATCTCCGGGCGCGTGTTTGGTACAACATCGCCTTCCCGGGCGCCTATTTAGGGTTTTCGGCGGCGTCACTGGTGCTGCTGGCCGGAAAGTAGCGGATGCGGCGGATTTTGTTGCAACGCCTGTTCAAGTCGGCGAATATGACGCCGCGCGCCTTCGCCGAGATGACCTGAGACGTTGGACTATGGTCAAATATCGCTGAGCAATGTCGATAGAAAGGGGGCAATTGCGATGGGTGATGGCAACGGCGGCTCGGCAGCGATGCGGCCCCTTTTCGAGGAAGTTCAGGCGCACTACGACCTCTCCGATGATTTCTTCGGTGTCTTCCAGGATCCGTCGCGGACGTACAGCTGCGCGTTCTATCAGCGCGACGACATGACGCTTGAAGAAGCGCAGATAGCCAAGATCGATCTCGCGCTGGGCAAGCTCGACCTGCAACCCGGCATGACCCTGCTCGACGTAGGGTGCGGTTGGGGCGCGTTGATGAAACGCGCGATCGAGAACTACGACGTCAACGTCATCGGCCTGACGCTCAGCAAGAACCAGGCCGTCTATTGCCAGCGCCTCTTCGAAGACATCGACACCGATCGTTCGCGCAAAGTGTTCCTGCGCGGCTGGGAGCAATTCGACGAGCCCGTCGACCGCATCGTCAGCATCGAGGCGTTCGAGGCGTTCCCGAAGGAGCGGTACGCCGCATTTTTCGAGACGGTGTTTCGCTCGCTGCCCAGCGGCGGCCGGATGGTATTGCAGACGATCTGCGGTCATCCCTTGAAGCGCTGGCCGGAGATGGGCATACCGATCACCATCACCGACATGAAGTTCATGCGGTTCATCGCCAAGGAGATCTTCCCGGGCGGTGGGGTGCCGAGCGACGAAGACATCGTCAATTTGTCCGCGAGCGCAGGGTTGTCGGTCACCGACACTCAATACTTGGACGAGCACTACGTCCGGACTCTCGACACGTGGGCACTCGAATTGCAGGCCCATCGCGAAGAGGCTGTCGCCGCGACGTCGGTCGAGGTGTACGAGCGCTACATGCGCTATTTGACCGGGTGCTCGGACTTTTTCCGGCGCGGCATCAGCCAAGTGGGCCAGTTCACCGTTACGAAGGCATAGCCCGGTTCGGTCAGCCCGGAAAGTAGCGGATCCGACGGATTTCATTGCGGCGCCGGGCAACGTCGGCGAACATGACGCCGCGTCCCTGCGTCGACGTGATCGAAGCGGCGACGGTGGAGCCCGCGGCGATGAGCTTGGGCGCGCGGGCGCCGGGGCACAGCGCCACAAGGCCTGCGATGTCTGCGACCTCGTCGTCGCCGAAAGTCATCGTGGCATCGGGTGAGAGCGCTCGCTGCGCGGCAAGCCGATCTCCGCTGCCAACCGCGTTCACGAAGCTGTCCACCAACTGCTTGCGGCGGGAGCCCACGCGACGAAAGCCGGCCGCGAAACCGGCAGTGCCGCGCAACCGCTGATTGCGGATGAGCCCTTGCGACAGTTGAACGGTGGCCGGCACGGCGGATGCACCGTTACGCAGAAACTGCAGCACCATGCTTGGCAGCTCCCAGTAAGCGCGAAGCATCGCGATCATCCATTCACCATTGACCTCGCGCAGGTCGTATCGAAGAAACGCCGGAATGGTCATGGTGACCGCCGAACCCATCACCACCTCGAGATCAAGATCGCGGACGACGGTCGGGCCGCGGACGACGTCGAGATCACGATGAAAGGCAATGTCACGCGGCCCGATAAAGGTGTCGTAGAAGCGGCCGATCTCCGCCGGCCCCACGTGCGGCCATGAGCCCACCGGGTCTTCGATACGACCGTCCGCCGTGAACAGCCCCACCCAACCCGCGCGGTCATGCGCCGCCGCCGCCTCGGGCGATCGTTCCACCGCCGCCAGCAGCGCCGACTCCGCTCGGCCGGTCACGCGCTGGGCACTATCGCGACACCCGAGGCTTGCAAGGCTTTGATCGCCGCGGCGGTGGACTCCTCCCCCACGCCTGCTGTCAGATCCAGCAGCACCCGAGTGGCCAAGCCCGCCTGCGCGGCGTCCTCCGCGGTCCGACGCACACAGTGGTCGGTGGCGATGCCCACCAGGTCAACCTGGTCCACATGGTGTTGGGCCAGCCAATCGGCCAGCGGCGTGCCGGACTCGTCGACTCCGCCAAAACCGCTGTAACCCGCGTCGTAGGCGCCCTTGCGAAAGACGGCGTCGAACCGGTCGGTCTCGAGATCGGGATGGAATTGTGCGCCGGTGGTGTCGGCCAGGCAATGCGGCGGCCAGGACGACGAGTAATCCGGCCGGTCGGAGAAATGAGCACCAGGATCGATGTGGAAATCCTGGGTGGCCACCACGTGGCCATAGTCGGCGCCGGCAGTCAGATAATCACTGATTGCGCCCGCCAGGGCGGCGCCGCCGGTCACGGGCAGCGCGCCGCCCTCGCAAAAGTCGTTCTGTACGTCGACGACGATCAACGCGCGCATGACACCCACCGTATCGCCGGTGGGTGCGAACCTTATGCGGCGTGGTGCTGGCCGAGACGCGCTGCGGTGGTGTCCAGTGACCACAGGTGCGCGCAGGTTGGGCACTGCAGATGCACAACCGCCGCACTGTTGCTCAGCAGGTATTGCCAATGGGTATGGCAATTGCGGCCGCTGCGGCAATCGCCACACGCGGCGCCGTGATCACAGCTCGGGCAGGCCAGCCAGGCGCGACGGCTCTTGTCGGCGTCCGGGTCAATCGGAAGCATGATCCGCCACCCGCTCCGGCAACACCCCTGCGCTGACCAGGTTGTCGTAGACACGCTGCTGGTCGGCATCCAGATTCGAGTAGAGCATGGCGTATGCCTGCTCCTCTTCGGCCAGCGCGCGAATCGGA
>Ga0210396_10003228_pt1 | contig 16353 bp, 16 predicted proteins | sample IncBWH17OmetaG_FD_155466 | JGI IMG/M metagenome (GOLD analysis project Ga0210396, IMG submission 155466) | Forest soil microbial communities from Barre Woods Harvard Forest LTER site, Petersham, Massachusetts, United States - Inc-BW-H-17-O ... | reverse complement strand
GGCACTTTCCGTGGGTCACCGGGCTCGTCTTCGCCGTCGGCGCGGTCTTGGTGGCGCTTCGCCCCACAACGGTGGCCGCTGGGTTGCACAATTAGTTTGGGTAGCCTAACCTCACCTGGGTGTTGCCGATTGACCCGCATGCCGATGCTTCGCGCCGCGCCTGGCTGCCCTGCCCGAAATGCGACTGGGGCCGGACCGCGTGTTCAGAGTGCCGCGGTAGCCACAACTGCACGACGCACTGGCAGTATCTGTTGAGCAACCGGGCGACGCGGGTTCACCTGCAATGCCCTCGTTGCGCCACCCTGTGGTCGACCGACACTCGAAATCGTCTGCGTCTGGCCCGCGACTTATAACTGACGCACACGACACGCCGCACACCGTGACCGTGGCTTAAGTCTCGGCGAAGTTCACGCGGCGGAATCGGGCTGACCCCAGGCGTCGAGCTCGGGCAGCGGACGTTGACAGATCGAGTGAGCCTCGTCAGCGGTGAGCCCGAACAGACGCAAGACGTTTTCGGTCACCGTATCGGCGGCTTGCGCGTCGTCACGATCGCGGTCATTCCGCAAAAGCGTGCCGAGTCCCAACAGCGCGCCCCCGGCCACGGCAAGTGCAAGTTCAGGATCATCCCCGACCGCTTCGTGAAACCTCCCAGCGTCGGCGGCGGCCTTGATGTCGCGTAACGCACGGGGAGCCAGGCCGCGATCCGACGACAGCAGGACCGACCCGTTGGCCAACAAGATCTCGCTCTCTTGCGGACGCCGACGGAAGAGTCGGCCAGTCAGCCGGAAACTGGTGGCAAATGTCTCGGCGGGGTCCTCGATCGACGCGGTGAGGCGGTCCAGCAGCGCTCCGTGGGCGTCGAGCACGTCGGCGACCGCGGCCTCGAATAACTGCTCCTTGCTGTCGAAGTGGTTGTAGAACGAGCCCATCCCAACATCGGCAGCCTGGGTGATCTCCAGCACCGGCACGTTGACCTTGCCTTCGGCGATCAATCGCTGCGCCGCCTTGACCAGCGCCGCCCTGGTGCGCTGTTTGCGCCGCTGCAGGCGGTTGGGCGGCCCTTCGCCTAACGTCGTCACCCTAGCAGTATGCATCAAATTTGATGATTTCGTCAGAAGTCTTGACTGAGTGTTCATTCTTATGTGATGATTTCGTCAGTTTAACTTTGGAGATGACGATGAATCAGAGCATCAGCGCCCACAGCGACATGCACCGGGACGTGCACAAAGACCTGCACAGCGAGCAGGGAGCGCTATCCGGCGAACAACCCGGCCGGTCGCGGAACCCGGTGATCAAGGTCGTCGATATCGCGTGGCTGGAGTTTGAGAAGCCGGACCTGACGCGCGCCGAGGCGTTCGCGCGCGCCTTCGGCTTCCAGACCGCACAGCGCGGTCCCGATGAGCTTCAGCTGCGCGGCACCGACGCGGGTGGACCCTGTGTGATCGTGCGCCGCGGACAGCGGACGCGCTTCACCGGCGTGGCGTTTCGGGCATCCGATGAGGTCGACGTGCTGCGGCTGGCCGACAAGTCGGGTGTTACCGCGCGCCCGCTGCCGGAGACCATCGGCGGCCTATCGGTCGACCTGGTCGACCCCAGCGGGATGCCGGTGCACGTGGTCGCCGGAATGCACGAACTGCCAGAGTTGCCGGGCCAAGATCCCCACATTTTCAATTTCGGGCACGAACTGCAGCGCACCAACACCACCCAACGTCCCCGGCGTGTACCCGCCCGGGTACAGCGCCTGGGTCATCTGGTGTTGCAGTCCACCAAGTATCTCGAGGCGCTGAACTGGTACCTGGACAACCTGGGCATGATTGTCAGTGATTTCATGTTCTTTCCCGGTCAGCGCGAACGAGGGCCGACGATGAGCTTCATCCGCTGCGATCGAGGGTCGACGCCCACTGATCACCACACGGTGGCGATCGCACTGGGCCCGGCCAACCGCTACATCCACTCGGCGTATCAGGTCTGTGACCTCGACGCCCTGGCCGCCGGAGGCGAATACCTCAGGGACCGCGGCTATCTCCGGTCCTGGGGTATCGGCAGGCACATCCAGGGTAGTCAGATCTTCGACTACTGGCGCGATCCCGATGGCTTCCTGGTCGAGCACTTCGCCGACGGCGACATGTTCGACGACACCCTCGAGCCCGGCTGGGCACCCTTCACCGCGTCCGGCCTGGCCCAGTGGGGGCCGCCGGCGACCAAAGACTTCCTCGGGATCGACCCGAAATCGGCCCGCCACGAACTGGTTTCGATGATCACCGCGCTTCGCGAAAGCAACGAGTTCGACATCCGCCGCCTGATCGGCCTACTGAAAGTGCCCACCTCATGACCGTTTCCGTACTGCACACCGCCGATGCCTGGTGGGTCAAGACTCCCGACGGCGCCGCGCGGATCGACACCGCCGCGACGACGACCGGTCAGCTGCTGGCCGACCGCGCCGCGATCGAGGCTGCCGCCGCCGGCGCCGACAGCGTCGCAGTCGACACTCTGAAGTTGGTGTCACCGGTGACCAGGCCGTGCCGAGTGGTGGCTCAGATGACCAACTTCGAGTCGCACGTGAGGGATGCGGGCATGGACCCGGCATCGGTTCCGCTGACCTTCTTCCGAAAGGCGTCCGCGTCGATCAACGGTCCGTTCGACGAGATCGTCAAACCCGAACACGTCAGACTGCTGGACTATGAGGTGGAGATCGGGCTGGTGATCGGACGCGCAATCGCGGTCGGCACCAGCATTTCCGATGCGAACCTGGCCGAGTTCATCGCCGGTCTGGTCGTCACGAATGACGTGTCAGCACGCGACGTCCAACTTCCGCAGACTCAGTTCTATGAGGCGAAGTCCTATCCGACGTTCACCCCGGTCGGGCCGGAGCTGGTACTGCTGGATGCCGAGGAGCTCAAGCGATTCGGTGATCTGCGGCTGCGCCTGAGCGTTAATGGCAACGAGCGACAGAACACTCTGGTCGAGGGCGACATGCTGTATCGACCACTCCAGGCGCTGCAGTCTCTCACCCAGTTCCAGGAGCTCGCCCCCGGTGACCTGGTGCTCACCGGCACCCCGGCCGGCACCGCCCTGAGCGCCCCGCCGAAGCCGGTGGAGATCATCGGGAACCTGTTGCCGCCGGCCGTCAAGTGGAAGGTGTTCTTCAAGCGTCAAGCCGCTAACCCGAGATATCTGCAAGACGGCGACGTCGTGGAGGCCTCGGTGGCCACCGACGACGGCGCCGTCGACCTCGGAACCCAACGCACCGCAATCCGATACGCGTGACCGACAAGGCTTTTCAGGGTGTACGGCACGTGCCCGTCGCGATCGTCGGCGCCGGTCCGACCGGTATTACCGCCGCCACGCTGTTGGCACAGTACGGCGTGAACTGCCTCGTCCTGGACCGCTGGCCCGGCGTGTACGCTCAACCCCGCGCCGTCCATCTGGACGACGAGATCTACCGCGTCATCGCCCGCCTCGGCATCGCCGATGAGTTCGCGGCGATTTCGCGGCCCACGCTCGGATTGCGGCTGCTCGACAAGCGATTCAAGGTGCTTGCCGAGTTCAACCGCGACCCCTCCCGCAGTGTGCACGGCTTCCCACAGGCCAATATGTTCGACCAGCCGGAGCTCGAGGCCCTGCTGCGCACAAACCTCAAGCGCTATCCCAACGCCGAATTGCGCGGCAACGCCGAGGTAACCGAAATCACCGACCACGGAGGACGCGTGCGCGTCGCGTTCATCGACCGCTCCGACGGCCAGGTTCATCGGGTCGAGGCCGACTATCTGCTGGGCTGCGACGGCGCCAACAGTTTGGTGCGCGCCCAGATCGGCTCAGCCATGCGAGATTTGAACTTCGAGCAGCGCTGGTTGGTCGTCGATGTGGCCACCGAAGCCGACCTTCATCAGTGGGCGGGCGTGCACCAGGTGTGTGATCCGGATCGCGCAGGAACTTACATGCGCATCGGACAGGCCCGCTACCGGTTTGAGTTCCGGTTGTTGGCCGGCGAAAGCGCCGATGATTTCGGTACCGTGGCCGCCTTGCGGCCACTCATCGCGCCCTGGACTGCCGACGTTGCGGATAGCGAACTGACGCTGCTGCGCGTCACCGAGTACACGTTCCGCGCGCAAATCGCCGACCGGTGGCGCCGCGGCAACATCTTCATCCTCGGCGACGCCGCGCACCTCACTCCCCCGTTCGTCGGTCAGGGTATGGGAGCCGGCGTGCGCGATGCGATGAACCTGGCCTGGAAGATTGCCGGGGTCCGCAACGGCACCCTGGCGGCAGACGTTCTCGACAGCTATGAGCAGGAGCGCAAACCGCACACCCGGAGCATGATCTGGTTAGCCCTCAATGTCGGCCGCTCGATGACCGGCGGCGGCCGTCTTGGCAACCTGGTCCGCCGCCTCGTGCTGCCCCGGGTGCGGCTGCTTCCCGGTCTGCGCGACAAGGTCGTCGACTCCACCACGCCCGCGCTACGCAGTTCGGCGCTGGTGTCCAAGTCTCGCCGCCCACGCCAACTCGCCGGCACGCTGTGCCCGAACCCTCCGCTGCCCGGCGGTCAACGGCTCGATGATGCGGTTGGCGCGGGCTTCGCCTTCATCACCACGAGTCCCCCGGGCGACGCCGACGAAGCGTTGCTCCGGCGGCGCGGAGTCGCGGTGCTGGTCGCCAACGGCGACACCGAACTCGAGAAGTGGCTGCGCGAAGGGCGATGCGCGGCCGCGATCGTGCGTCCCGACCGGACTGTCATGCGCGCCGGGCGCGACAGCGCTGCCCTGTGCGCATGGACGGCTACCGTCCTTCGGCCGGCGGCCGCGCCACAATCACCGGCACCTTGACCGCGTGCAAAACTGCATTGCTCACCGAGCCCAGGATCATGCGGTCCAAACCACCTCGGCCGTGACTGCCAACCACGACAAGCTGTGCGGATTCTGCCTTCTCGGTGAGTAGCCGCGCCGGTTCATCGCAAACGACCACTCGATGCACCGTCACGTCGGGATAGCGTTCTTCCCAGCCCGCCAGCGATTCGGCGAGGCTACGCTCCTCTTCCGACACCATCGCTGACCAGTCCAAATCCGGAAGTTCCAGAATTGCGACGTCGCTCCATGCGTGCAGGGCGATCAGATCGACACCGCGACGTGACGCTTCGTCGAACGCGATCTCCGTCGCAAGTTCAGAGGCCGGCGAGCCGTCGATTCCCACCAGGACCGGAGCGTGCTGCGGATCCGGCATCAATAGATCTTCGTCACGGATCACCGCGACCGGACAATGGGCGTGTTGCACCACGCTCGAACTGACCGAACCGAGGAAGCCCCGGGCCAGCATTCCTTTGCCGGAGCTGCCCACAACTATCATCTCGGCCTCGTCGGACATTTTGACCAGCGCCTGAGCTGGGGTGGAAAATACGATCTCGCTCTTGACGGCGACCTTTCGGTCGATCGGCATGGCGTCTTCGGCGATCTTGACCGCGTGGGCGGCGGCCTTGCGCCCCTTGTCTTCCAGCCATACCCCCAACGAGTCAGGGTACGGGACCGGTGGGTAGGTGGCGGTGGGGGTTGTCACCGCGCTCACCACGGTCAGAGGAACATTTCTCAGCGCCGCGTCACGGGCCGCCCAACAGGTGGCGGCATCCGATGCGGGCGAGCCGTCGACCGCGACGACGATGCCGAGATGTTTTACCGGTGCGGACATTTCGTTTCTCCCTTCATCACAAGCGACGCTACATACCGGGATCGTCATCGGTCAGGAGGCTTTAGTCCACGACCGTGTGAACATCGCGCCATCGTTGGATCCGATTGCGTCTCACAACGCGTGGTTCACCGTCCCGGTGCCGGCATCGCCGCGACCAACGGCGTGTCGACGCCGGTCGGGCCCACCGTGGCGGCACCACCTGGCGAGCCGAGCGGAGCATCTCGGCCTGGCAGGATCTGGTGGAAAAAGGCGGCGTTGTCCTCGAGGTGCTGCTGCTCGTCGTCGGGGACATCGCCTTCCCAGTAGATCGCGCCCACGCGGCAAATCAGTTTGCACGCACCGCAGTCCACGCACTCATCGGGGTTGATGTACATGGTTCGGGCACCCTCGTAGATGCAATCGACCGGGCACTCCTGCACGCAGGACTTGTCCATCACATCCACGCACGCTCTACCGATCACGTAGGTCACGAACATCAAGGTACAGAGCGCTTGTCGACGATCGCGCCTACCGAAAGACCCTTACCGGAAAGGACCAAAGGCCTTTTCGCCCCGTCAGCGCAGGGGTGCCGTCCATCGCAGCAATGTGCCGCCGGCCGGGAGGTTCTCGATCACGAAATCACCGCCCATCGCGTTGGCGCGCTGGCGCAGATTGTTCAAGCCGCTTTCCGTAACGTTCGCGGCGATGCCCACACCGTTGTCGACGACCTCGATACCCAGATCGTCGTCGACGCTGACTTTGACGGCCAGGTTGGTGGCGTTCGCATGCCGGACGGCATTGCTAACGGCCTCTCGCACAACCGCTTCGGCGTGATTGGCCAGCGCGGAGTCGACAACCGACAGCGGCCCCGTGTACTGGACCGTGGTGTGCAGCCCGGGACTCGAGAATTGCTCGATCGCCTCGTCCAGCCGCTGCCGCAGATTGGTCGCGCCGGACGCCGCGGCGTGCAGGTCGAAAATCGCGGTGCGGATCTCCTCGATGGTCTCCTGCAGGTCGTCGATGCAGCCGGTGAGTCGTTGTTGAACCTCGGGCGAACGTGCCCGGGGAACGGTTCCCTGCAGGGCGAGCCCGACCGCGAAGAGCCGTTGGATGACGTGGTCGTGCAGGTCGCGGGCGATCCGGTCACGGTCGGTCAGAACATCGAGCTCGCGCATCCGCCGTTGTGAGGTGGCGAGCTGCCAGGCCAGTGCCGCTTGATCGGCAAAGGCTGCCATCATGTCGAGCTGTTGCTCGGTGAAATGCTGTTCGCCGGCGCGGCGAAGCGCGATCAGAACACCCGCGGCGGTATCCGTGACCCGGAGCGGCAGCACCAACGCGGGTCCGGACGCGCCCAGGCCGACGATCCGAAGGTCGAGGTGATCCAGCCGGCGGGGCGTCCGGTCCCGGAACACCTCCCCGATCACCGTTCCACTGACGGGTACGGTGGCAGTCTTCACCGAGGGCGAGACCGCCCCGGCGACCTCTAATATCACCAATTCGTCGACCTCGGAGGACGGGCGTTCGCTGTCACCCGGGACGACCACCAGCGTGGCCGCCGCGCCCATCAACTCGAGCGCTTCGTCGGCGATGAGCCGAAACACCGTCGCGGGATCAGCTCCGGACAACATCTGTGTTCCGATGTCGCGCGTTGCCTCGATCCACGCTTCCCGCGCCCGCGACTGCTCAAAGAGCCGGGCATTGTCGATGGCGATACTCGCCGCGGCGGCCAGGGCTTGCACCAACACCTCGTCGTCAGCGCTGAACGGCTGACCATCCGCCTTCTCGGTCAAGTAGAGATTGCCGAACACCTCGTCGCGGATGCGGACCGGAACCCCGAGGAATGTCCGCATCGGCGGGTGGTTGGGTGGGAATCCAACCGACGCCGGGTGCCGGGAGATGTCGTCGAGCCGGATCGGCTTCGGGTCATCGATCAACACACCAAGAACGCCGCGCCCGGCCGGCAATGGCCCGATACGCTGCCGTGTTTCGTCGTCGATGCCTTCGTAGACGAATTCGACCAGTTCATGACCCTCGTGGTCGGAGCCCCGCACCCCCAGCGCCCCATACCGGGCATCCACCAAATCGATGGCGGTGTGCACGATGGCGCGCAGCGTGGCGTCGAGCTTCAGCCCCGACGTGATGACCAAGATGGCCTCGATGAGGCCGTCCAGCCGGTCGCGGCCCTCGACGATCTGCTCGATTCGGTCTTGGACCTCCAGCAGCAGCTCGCGCAAACGCAGCTGCGACAGCGTTTCGCGCATCAGCGGTGTGCCAGGGTCCGCGCCCGGTCCGCCAGCCTGGGTCACATCAACATGTTGGCACTGATGCCCCCACGCGGCCAATCAGCCGTGAGATTGGCTCAGGGAAACAGAATCTGACCGATGTAGCGCTCAGCGGGCGCGGCTTTCTCTTTGCTACGACCAAAGATCTTCTGCTGGTTGCCGATTCGTTATCACGAGCCGGTTTCCGTCACGAAGTCGATCAGTTCTTCGACGCGGCTGATCAGCGCGGGCTCCAGATCGTTCCAGTCGCGCACGCGCGAACGGATGTGCCGCCACGCCTCGGCGATATCCACCTGATTAGCGTGCGGCAAGCCCAACGCCTTACACGCGCCGCGCTTCCACTGGATGTGGCGTGGCACGCTCGGCCAGGCTCCCAGACCGAGTCGCTGTGGCTTTACCGCCTGCCAAATGTCGACGTAGGGGTGACCGACGACCAAAGTGTCTGGGCCACCCGGTCCCCGACGCACCGCATCGGCGATGCGCGCCTCCTTCGAACCTGCGACCAGGTGGTCCACCAGGACGCCCAGCCGGCGCCCCGGACCCGGCTCGAACCCAGCCACGATGCCCACCAGGTCGTCTACCCCACCGAGGTGCTCGACGACAACACCCTCGATGCGCAGGTCTTCGCCCCACACCTGCGCGACGAGCTCGGCGTCGTGGCGGCCCTCAACATAGATCCGGCTGGCACGTGCGACCCGGGCGCGTGCACCCGGCACCGCGACCGATCCGGATGCCGTCCGGCCCGCGGCGGCAGGCGCCGCGCGACGTGGCGCAGTGAGGATCACCGGACGGCCCTCCAACAGATAACCCGGGCCCAGGGGAAAGCCGCGGGTACGACCGTGCCGGTCTTCCAGGTCGATGCGGCCATATTCGACTCGGACCACGGCACCGACGTAGCCGGTCTGTGCGTCCTCGACGACCATGCCGAGCTCAACTGGAGGCTCCGTCGAGCGCGGCTTGCGCCGGCCCGCGGCGAGCACGTCGGTTCCATAGCGATCCACCACGCGGAAATATTAGAAAGCGTTGCGGGCAATCATCGTTATGGCGCGCCACATTCGAAGAGATCGATGGATTGCCGTGGTGGGACTGTGATCTCGACGACACCCACGGTGGTCAAAGCGTTAAGGAGTCGGGCGTATGCCCGAAGAACCCATAAAATAGTTGTAACTAACTGTGCCGTCTTACCCTGCTGATGACGTCGGCGCTGCTACGTTGCTGGGTGCCGATGCTCAACATCTGGGGTTAGCGGGGTGGACGTATGTTCTTGGCCGATTGGGTGGCGAGGTTTGTCGCGTTTGTGCGGGCGGGTTACCCCACCGGTATGCCGGCCACTGGTTATGTGCCGCTCGCGGCCCTGTTGCGACGGCGACCTTGCGATGACGAGATCACCGCAATCACAAACGAACTCATGATGCGCCGACGTTGGCCGACCAGCACCGCCGATGTCGGGGTGGAAGTCACTCGCATCACTAACGAGATGCCTTCGCCGGATGACATCGAACGTGTCCAACGTCGGCTTGATGCGATCGGCTGTGCGCGCATACGCGTCACCGAATGAGTTGGACGTCTAAGACGACGGCCTGACCGGGCCACCGCAGGCTTTCAGATAGTCCGCGTAGTTCCACTTCTTCAGAAACGCTTGGCCGGCTTGTAATCCGCGCTGGTAGAGGGCCTCGCGTTGTTCGGCGGTGATGTCGAAGTCGATCGGGCTCACGCCTTCGGCGGGCACGAAGATGGTGCGTTTCACCGTGCACGGATCGTCGATGTAAGCGTTGTCCTGATTGCTCACCAGCGTTTCTATCGTGGCTATTCCCAACGACACCGGCCCGCGCACGGGATGGGTGGGCGGAATGCCGGGACGCGCCGACAGCCGGATGCCGAATGTCGGCCAACGCGGGTTGGTCCGGTCGAACAGCTCCACGGGGAAGCTCGACAGCAACCCGCCGTCGACCCAGGTAGCGCCACCCACCCGAACGGGCTCGAAGATGTACGGAATCGCCGACGAGGCGTGCACCGCTCGCGCCACCGAGAAGCCGTCCGGGTCGATCCCGTAGGAGTCGAGGTCCCACGGAATGCGAACCAGCCGACGTCGTGACAGGTCACTGGCGGTGACGACCAGCGACCAGGCGAACTGGTTGGGCGCTTCGCCGGTCCGCAAGTCGCCGAAGGTTCGCACGCCGAGCTCGCCGAGCAAATCGGTGAGCAGTCCTTGAAGATAAGCCCCCCGATAGACCCCGTCTGACACCAGTAGCGACAGCCCCCCGCCGATTAGGGGAATGTGTCCGATCAAATTGCGGTCCAGGAACTTCGGGTAGTCGATGCTCCGCATGATCTCAGCCAACCGCGTCATTGGTTTACCGGCGGCCTGCAGAGCGGCGACCAGCGATGCGACTATCGCTCCCGCGCTGGACCCCGCGACACGGGGAAACTCGTAGCCGGCCGCGGCCAGCGCGTCCACCGCACCGACCAGCCCGATCCCGCGGACGCCACCGCCTTGGCAGACCAGGTCGACACGCGCTGTGCTCATGAGATCCTCACGTTATTGTCTGCCCGTCAACGGCGAAGAAGTGCAGGTGTCCGGGTTGGGGATGCAGGTGCACGCGACTGCCCTTTTCGGGCGGGTTATGACCGTCGGCACGCGCAACGACGGGTTGATCGATTACCTTGCCGGAACCCGTGATTCGGCCATACAGGTAGGCATCGGCGCCGAGTTCTTCAACGACGTCAACCTCCATCTCGACACCGAGGCCGCCCAGCTCGAAATGTTCGGGGCGGACCCCAACGACGACCTCGCTTGCGGCGCCGGCGATTTCACGCGGTAGCTGGATCGGCCAATCTCCCAGCGACACCGAGGAGTCCACGATCGGGAGGGTGAACAGGTTCATCGCCGGAGACCCGATGAACCCCGCAACAAACATGTTGCCGGGGTTGCGGTAAAGCTCGCGAGGCGTCGCGAATTGTTGCAGCACGCCGTCGCACAGCACAGCGACGCGGTCGCCCATGGTCATTGCCTCGACCTGGTCGTGGGTGACGTAGACAGTCGTGGTGCCGAGCCGTCGTTGCAATGCGGCGATCTGGTTGCGGGTCTGCACTCGCAGCTTGGCGTCGAGATTCGATAGCGGTTCGTCCATCAGGAACACGTGCGGGCGGCGCACGATGGCACGTCCCATCGCCACCCGCTGGCGTTGCCCACCGGAGAGGTCTTTGGGTTTGCGGTCCAGATATGGATGCAGATCAAGCAATTTCGCCGCTGCCAGCACCCGCTCGCGGATGTCCGCCTTCGGGGTTCTGGCGATCTTTAGGGCGAAGCCCATATTCTGCGCCACCGTCATGTGCGGATAGAGAGCATAGTTCTGAAAGACCATCGCGACGTCGCGATCCTTGGGGTCGACGTTGGTGACGTCGCGGTCCCCGATCCGGATGCGTCCGGAGTCCAGCGTTTCCAGTCCGGCGACCATCCGCAGCGAGGTCGTCTTGCCGCATCCGGATGGCCCGACCAGAACGACGAACTCGCCGTCACCGACTTCCAGGTCGAGGCGATCCAGGGCCGGTCGATCTGTGCCTGAATAGCGCCGCGTCGCGTGCTCGAAAGTCACCGAAGCCATGGTTACCCGCCCATCCCGGTGACGGCGATGCCGCGGACAAAGGAACGCTGCGCGATCGCATAGATGATGACCAGCGGCAGCATGATCAGCATCGACGTCGCCATTATTATCGGCCAGCGCGCGACATACTCGCCCCGCAGCCGGACCAGGCCGAGGGTCAGCGTGGCCAGGCTGTTGCGCTGGATCATCAGCAGCGGCCACAGAAAGTCGTTCCACACGTTGACCCAGGTGAGCACCGCCAGCACCATCACCGCGGGCCTTGCGTGGGGCAGCAGGATCCGCCAGTAGATCTGCCACGGCGAGCAACCGTCCAGGATTGCGGCTTCTTCGAGATCGCTCGGGAGCGTCCGGAAGAACTGCCGCATGAGGTAGGTGCCGAACGCGCTACCGAACAAGCCGGGCACGATCATCGCCCAGGGAGTGTCGACCCACCCGACCGTCCGCATCAGAATGAACTGCGGGATCACGGTCACGGTCAGCGGCACCATCAGCGTGCCCAAGTACAAAACGAACAGCGTGTCGCGGCCGCGAAATTGCAGTCGCGCGAACGCATATCCGGCCAATGAGCAGAAGAAGACCTGCCCGGCTGTGACGCATCCGGCGTACAGCACGGTGTTGAAGAACATGCGCCAGAACGGCATCAGCGTAAACACCTCGGTGTAGTTGGACCACCGCGGGTGGGCCGGCAACAGCCTTGGCTCGGTCACCTCGCCTTCCCTCTTCAACGAGCCGGAAATCGCCCAGGCGATCGGGAACAGCCAGCACCACGCGATGCCGATCAGCGCGGTGTAGACCAGCACAGCACGAAAGACATTGCGCTTGAACACACGCTCAGCTGAGACCACGAGAAGACTCCCAAGACCGCTGCCGCGTGAGCCGCAACTGCAACACGGTCAACACCAGCAAAATGGCGAACATCACCCATGCGAGTGCCGACGCGTAACCGAATTCCAGGAACGCGAACGCGTGTTGGAACAGCATGATGCCCAGAACGTAGGTCGCGGTTTCCGGGCCGCCGTTTTGTCCGTTGAGAACGTAGACCATGTCAAACGCCTGGAACGCGTGGATGATCGAAATGACCACAACAAACGACATCGCCCCGCGGATCAGCGGCACCGTGATGAACGCGAACTGCCGTATCTCTCCCGCGCCGTCGATTTTGGCCGCCTCATAGAGGGTCTCTGGAACCCCCTGCATCGCGGCAAGCAAGATGACGGTGGCGAACGGCACGCTCCTCCACACACTGACGATGCACAGCGAGACCATGGCCCATCTGGGATCGACCAGCCATGGGATCGGGCCGATCCCGAGCCAGCCGAGCATGATGTTGAGCAGCCCGTTGTCGGTGTTGAAGACGAACTGCCAGACGACGGCCATTACCACGGACGAGATGGCCAGCGGCAGAAAGACGATGGTGCGAAAGATACCGATGCCCCTGACTTTCCGGTTCAGGACGCCGGCCACGACGAGGCTGATGAGGACGGTCGGCACGACCGTCCCGAGGGTGAAGATCACGGTGTTGCGGATGGCGATGAGAAACAGCGGGTCAGACGTGAAGAGCTCTTCGAAATTCTTCAGGCCCACGAACTTTGGTGGTCTGAACACGTCCCACTGCTGAAAGCTCATGTACAGCGAGAATCCAAGCGGAAACAGCATGAATACCGCGACCGCGGCCAGGTTCGGCGCGACGAACAGGCGACCGGCCCTAGCGCGTCGTCGCGAAGGACCGGCTCCTTTGGAACCTTTGCGGGTAACCGGCCCGGGTACGACGGGTGTATCGATCGATGTCATGAACTGCGCAGCACCTCGTCGAGGGCGGGCGCCAGTCCGGTCAGCGATGTCGCCGGTCGGGATCCCCGCAGCACAGGTCCGAAGTTGCGGTCCATCAGGGCGACGATCTTTTCCCACGCCGGGGTGACCGGCAGTCCTTCTGAATGCGCCGGTCCTTGGGTGAGCACGGCGAGGTTGCCGACCCTCTGGTGGGCTTTGGCGAATCCGGTCGAGTTGAGCGCGGACCGCAGCACCGGCACGAAAAGGCTGGATTCACCGATCAACGCCTGCCCGACGGGGCCGGTCGCGAATTTCACAAATTTCCATGCCTGCTCCTTGCGCTGGCTGCTGGCCGCGATGGCCAGCCCGGTGGAACCGATATTTGACCGCGCAGGCCGTCCCTGCCGGCGCGGCCCTACCGGCAACGAGGTGACATCGAAATCCAGGCCGTCGGCTCGCATGAATGTCTGGTAACGCCAGTGGCCACCCAGCGCGATCGCTGCCTTGCCCACCGCGAACAGATCGGGCGTGGACATCGACTGCACCTCGGATGCGTTGGGCGCCACCCTGTACTTGTTAGCCAGGTCGGCGTAGAACTGCACCGCCTCGATGAAGGCGTCGTTACCGAAATTGAAGTGGGTCGGGTTCTTCAGCGGGGTGGACCACGGTACCCCGTTGTTCATGGCGAACAGCCCGGCCGAGTAGTACGAGAACCACAGGTTGACGAATCCCCACTGCGTGGCCCGCCCGGATCCATTCCGCTTGGTGAGAGCGGTGGCGGTGTTCAGGAACTGGGCGAAACTCCACGGCTGCTCCCACGTTCCGGGCGGCGCCGGCACCCCTGCCTCGGCAAAAAGCCGTTTGTTGTAGAACAGGTAGTTTCCGGACCATTGCTCCGGGAGTGCGTACTGACCTCCGTTGAACGTGAAGGTGTCATACAGGGGCCCGATGCTGTCTGACTTCAGTTCCGCCGCGAAGGTTTGATCGCGGGCCAGCATGGTGTTGAGGTCCAGCAACACCCCCCGGGCGGCGAGCTCGGCGTAGGTCAATTCCCACGCCATCAGCACATCCGGGCACTTGCCGCCGGCGCAAAACGTCGCGAGCTGCTGCATCCCGCCCGGCCCGGACAACACCGGGCGAACCTTGATGTCCGGATGGCGGCGCTGGAACTCGTCGACGATGCGCATCCGGACATCGCGCTCGTCCGGATTGGCCGCGAAGAAGAAGGTCAGAGCGTTGTCGTCGGAAGCGCAGCCGGCGGCCCCCAGTGCCAGTGAAGCCGCGGTGAGCGCACCGGCGCCCCGCAGCAGGCTCCGCCGTCCGAACGGCTTATCGAGCATCGTCCTCCCCTTGGCGCGTTGCCGGCTTTGTTCGATGTCCTTGGTACCCGATGGGCTTGTGGCAATTCTGAGACGGCCAGCGCGGCAGTGTGAGGACGGCGCGGCGGACGCGGGCGGTGTCGCCGGTGATGTCGATCGTGTGGATGCGGTTGTCTTCTCCGACTCCGATCTGCAGCAGTGCCTGCGCGCGCCCAACCGGAGCGATCACGATGCCCGGGACTCCGTCGATGAGGATCACGGCACCGACCCGGGCCCGGAGGGTGAAGCGCACGACGGGGGCCAGCAAATTGAGCAAGGTGGCGATATCCCCGCCACGGGACGCCGTCAGAAACGCTTCCACGATCTCGACGTGCTCAGCTACGCGACCGGGTTGGGCGGCCGGGTCCGCGTGCAACCGCCCACGGGCCCGGCTCGCAAGCTTCTTGGCGACCGCCGGCGACCGGTCCAACAGGCCGGCGATCGCTTCGAACGGCACGGCGAACACGTCGTGCAACACGGAAGCAACGCGCTGCGCCGGTGAGAGGCGATCGAGAACAACCAGTAACGCGCTGCTGACCGAGTCCGCCAGCAGGGCGTCCTGGTCCGCCGGCGCCGACGCAGCGCCTGCCAGCCGGTCCAGTTCGTCGAGGTCGATAAGGGGTCGCTCGGCTCGCCGCTTGCGCACGCGCAGCTGGTAGAGGGCCTCATGAGCGGTGATCGTCGTGAACCAGCCGGTGAGGTTCTCAACCTTGTTTATGTCGTTTAGGGTCTCGGAGCCCGAGCGACTGGCCTTGAGCCACGCCTGCACCGCGTCGTCAGCGTCAGCTACCGAGCCGAGCAGCTGAAACGCGACCGACCTCAGGTGTCGTCGGTCTACGTCAAACCGCTGCGCGAGGTCCGCGAGATCCTGAATTGCGCTCATGGGTCACCTTTTCTGCACAGAAATCGTCAAGAAGATGACCGCATCCATCGAACTCTCTGTTGCAAAGGAAACCAGCACCATGACCCTACCGATTGTCCGCCGCACCGCGTTCTGCGGCCATTCGGGCTTGCGGCTGCGGAAACACCTGCACGCCAATGGATTGACCAATGGAAAACGGATTTAACCTGATGGGCACCGCATCTGTCGTGATCACGTTGACCACCGCGATCATCACCGCCGGAGTCGCCGTGGCCGACTTCATCCCTGCCGGATTCGTGCTGGCAAATTCAGCCGAGGTGGGGGTGCCGCGTTCGTGGCTACCGGCACTAGGGGCGGTAAAGCTCGCCGGGGCCGGCGGGCTGGTTGTCGGGCTCCTGGGCGTGCCGGCGTTAGGAATCGCGGCCGCGGCCGGCCTGGTCTTGTTCTTTATCGGGGCGGTGGTGACGCACCTAAAGGCCCGAGTCCTCTACAACATCGCGTTTCCCGGCGGCTACCTGTTGCTCTCGGCCGCATCGCTGGCGTTGATGGTTGCGCACTGAGCGGACCCGATCAGGCGGGAAAGTACCGGATCCGGTTGATCGCATTGCCTCGCCAGGCAACATCGGCGAACATGATGCCGCGGCCGTGACCCGAGTTGAGCGACACCACGACCGTGGGCCCCGCGCCGATCGTCTTGGCCCAGCTGGCCCCGTTGAGCTGCACGACCAGTTCGGCGATGTCGAGCGGGTCGTTGTCGCCCAAAGTTATTGTGGCGGTGGATGACAGCGCATGTGGAGCGGCGAACCTGTGCCCACGCGTGA
>Ga0210396_10003227_pt1 | contig 16354 bp, 17 predicted proteins | sample IncBWH17OmetaG_FD_155466 | JGI IMG/M metagenome (GOLD analysis project Ga0210396, IMG submission 155466) | Forest soil microbial communities from Barre Woods Harvard Forest LTER site, Petersham, Massachusetts, United States - Inc-BW-H-17-O ... | reverse complement strand
TGAAGTACTGCGGAAGCCTTTTCATGCGCATCGTCTCTCTCGTTTCCGAGGTGACCTTCTCATCTCACTTTTGAGCAACTTCACCTGTTGCCCGGACGGTCATCGGGCAAGTTACCTTAAACCAGACTTTGCGGGCACTACGGGATTATTTCCGGATAGCCCGTGACTCGGGACAATTACCAGGGCACCAGGAATGCCAACATCTCAGGTGGGTCCTCCAGATACCGGGTAAGGTCATCGGCAAACCGGGGCGGAACGCACGCTCGATTCGGGGCATGGACTCTGTTGCCAGCATGAGAGCGCCAACGGCTGTCTTGTACAAAATTGCTCTGTACTTCGCAGTATCCTGTAGGGAGTGGCATTCGCACGATGCTTCAAAGAGAGTAACGACTTGAGGAACTGTCGTGAAGAATCTGACTCGCTGTTTCAGCCTCGATGTTGCCGGCCGTGTCGACGTTCTACAGGCGCGTTACTACGGTCGTGCGTTCTCTCCCCATTGGCATGAGGAGTACGCCATAGGCTTGATTACAGGGGGCGTGGAACAGTTCGAATACAGAGGAGCTACGCACCGCGCTGGCCCTGGAGAGATCGTCCTGCTGGATGCTGGTGAGATCCATACTGGAGAATCATGGGATGAACGGGGCTTCGCGTTCCGAATGCTGTATATCCCGGAAAGCACATTTCGTGAAGCGGCAGCGGGCTCCTGGCGTGCAAGTAGGACGTTGAGCTTTCGCAAAACGGTCATTTCTGATGACAGTTTGCGTAGAACTCTTTCAAAGCTCCATGACATGCTCGATATAAGGACCTCCGCACTCGAACGCGAAAGCTTATTTCTTAGCGCGGCGGCAAAGATCTTGGAACGTGCTGGATGTTGGAAGAACTCTATTGCGGAAATCCCAGCACCTGTTGCCGTTCAGTGGGCTCGTGACTACCTACGAGATCACCTCTTTGCGGACATATCGTTGGACCGGCTCGCGTCGGTTTCAGGCTTGAGTAAGTTCCATCTCCTGCGGCAGTTCCGAGCAGCATTCGGATTACCTCCGCACTCTTACCAGTTGCAGCAACGGATCATACGCGCCAAGAGCCTCTTGAGAATGCTGGAACCCGTCGAGGTTGCGATGACCTGTGGTTTCGCCGACCAGAGCCACTTTCATCGCGTGTTCCGGTCCCTAGTGGGAACGACTCCTGGCTGTTATGCGGAGCAATTTCGTTCAAGACGTCTGGTCTGAACACCCCTACTCTCCATTAAAGAAGGTGCTGGTTTCCCTTCAAGTGCAGGAGGAATAGTGGATGGCCACGATTGTCTCGCTTCCGGATCAGGAGACGACTACACTTCCGCCGATTACGTATCTCAACCGAGAGCACGGATTGAAGAGTTGGCTGCTCACACAAGATCATAAGCGTATCGGCATTCTTTATCTCGTCACCATCACTTGCTTCTTTCTGATCGGCGGGATATTTGCTGCCTTGATTCGACTGGAGTTGCTGACACCGAGCGGAGATCTGGTCGCGACCGATACCTACAATAAGCTCTTCACGATGCACGGAATCATCATGATCTTTCTCTTTCTGATCCCCTCCGTGCCTGCAACGCTCGGCAATTTCCTGATTCCGATCATGATTGGAGCCCGCGATCTCGCCTTCCCGAAGCTGAACCTCTTCAGTTGGTATCTGCTCGTAGCTGGCGGATTGTTCACCCTGACCTCGCTGGTGCTTGGTGGAGTGGATACTGGCTGGACCTTCACGGCTCCACTGAGCACGCATTACCTGAACACACATGTTGTAACCACTGCGACAGGCATCTTCATCGCAGGCTTCAGTTCTATCTTCACAGGTCTGAACTTCATCGCAACGGTACACAAGATGCGTGCGCCGGGGATGACATGGTTTCGTCTGCCGCTCTTCGTCTGGTCACACTATGCTGCATCCATCATAATGGTGTTGGCAACGCCGGTGCTCGCCATCTCACTCACGCTGGTGGTGCTTGAGCGAACGATAGGGATCGGCGTTTTCGATCCTACCAAGGGCGGCGATCCACTGCTGTTTCAGCATCTCTTCTGGTTTTACTCGCATCCCGGCATCTACATAATGGTGTTGCCTGGATTCGCAGTGGTTTCAGAAATTGTCAGCACATTCAGCCGTAAAAGAGTGTTTGGATATACGGCTGTGGCATTCTCATCGGTTGCCATTTCGTGCTTTGGGTTTTTCGTCTGGGAACACCACATGTTTATCATGGGAGTATCTCAATATTCCGCTCTGGTGTTTTCTCTATTGACGATGCTCGTCGCTGTTCCTTCCGCAATCAAGATATTCAACTACGCGGCCACTATGTATAAAGGGTCCATAACATTCGAGACTCCGATGCTTTACGCTTTGGGATTCATCGGACTCTTCACGATCGGGGGCCTCACGGGCGTATTCCTAGCGTCGCTAGGGATGGATGTTCACCTCACAGAGACGTACTTCATCGTCGCCCATTTTCACTACATCATGGTGGGGGGGATGCTCATGGCCTTTCTCGGTGGTCTTCACTTTTGGTGGCCGAAGATCACAGGAAGAATGTATCCCGAAACCTTCTCTAAGCTATCTGCGGTAACGATCTTCATCGGATTTAACCTTACCTTCTTCCCGCAGTTCATTCTCGGCTATTTGGGAATGCCGCGCAGGTATCACGTCTATCCGCCGGAGTTTCAGACGTTGAATGTACTTTCGACCGCCGGAGCCACAATCCTCGGTGTGGGATACTTCATGCCAGTCATTTATTTGCTCTGGTCTCTGAAGTATGGCTCCATTGCTGGAAGCAACCCCTGGAACGCAACCGGACTTGAGTGGCAGATCCAGTCGCCGCCGCTGACTGAGAACTTTCTTGAAACGCCCATCATGGATCATGAGGCATACGACTATGAATGGCTGGCCAACAAGCAGACGCACAGTCGCCTGGCAGAGATAACCGCCGTTCGGTGATCTACCGCATCTCGATTGGCAGCAATAACGTTCAAGCGAATCGCCTGCGTTCAAGCTACCCTGGATAAGGAGGTAACGGCAGATGGACGCGCTTACGCTGCATCGGATTCATTTCGCCTTTACCATCACCTACCACTATCTCTTCCCGCAGCTCACTATGGGCCTGGCGTTGCTCATCGTCGTCCTCAAGACGATGGCCCTCCGCACAAGTGACGAGCGCTACAATGTCGCCGCCCGGTTCTGGGCGCGCATTTTTTCCGTCAATTTCCTGCTTGGCGTGGTCACCGGCATCCCCATGGAATTCCAGTTCGGTACCAACTGGTCGGAGTTCTCACGTCGAACGGGCGGCGTCATCGGCCAGCCGCTCGCCATGGAAGGAGTCTTTTCCTTCTTTCTCGAATCCGCGTTCCTTGGCCTCTTTCTCTTCGGAGAGAAGCGGCTTTCAAAAGTCGCTCACTGGGGAGCAGCCTTCCTGGTCTTTCTCGGTTCCTGGATCTCCGGCTTCTTTATCATCCTTACCGATGCATGGATGCAGCATCCGGTAGCATATCGGCTCCTGCCGAACGGTACCTATGAAGTTTCCAGTTTCTGGGACCTCATGATGAATCCCTGGGCATGGCTGCAATATGCACACAACATGTCCGGCACCGTAATCACGGGCGCCTTCGTCATGGCGGCCGTCGGCGCGTTCTATGTGCTGCAGAACCGGGAAGGAGATTACGGCCGGATCTTTCTCAAGCTCGGTGTGCTGGCCGGTTTCTTTTCCTGCGTTGCGCAGATCTTTCCTACAGGCGATCTCCACGGGAAGTACATGGCAAAACATCAGCCGATTGCAGTCGCAGGTATGGAAGGCCTCTTCCACTCAGAGAGAGGTGCTCCAATCGTTCTCATGGGACAGCCGGATGTTGAAGCGCAGAAGATTGACAATCCGCTTGCCGTCAATAAAGTCCTGAGTTTCCTCATCTACGGCACCACTGCCGCTGAGGTAAGAGGATTGGATCAATTTCCTCGCGACCAGTGGCCGAGCACATTGCCTCTGTTGTTTTACAGCTACCACATCATGGCGGGCCTGGGAACCTACTTCGTCGCGTTGATGGTCGTTGCCGGATTCCTGCTCTGGCGGGGAAAGCTCTACACGGCGCGTTGGGTGCTTTGGCCTATTCTGCTCAGCTTTCCGCTTCCATACGTTGCGAATACCGCCGGCTGGATGACAGCCGAGATTGGTCGTCAGCCTTGGCTCGTCTACGGACTGCTCCGCACGTCGGAGGGCTACTCGAAACACATCGGCCCCGGTACGAGCCTGTTCACTCTGCTGGGTTTCCTCGGCCTGTATACCGTGCTCTCTGTTCTCTGGATCGTGCTCGTCTACACCACAATTCAGAAGGGGCCGAGCCCAGTGGTTGAAACAAGTTCCGGTCATTCAATCACGACGGCATAGGAGGAAGGACATGGGCACACTCTGGTTCTGGATCGTGGCCCTTATGCTCACCGCTTATGTCGTGCTCGACGGTTTCGATTTAGGTGTCGGTATCGTCTTTCCCTTCGTTGCCCGTACCGAACAGGAGCGCCAGCACGCTCTGCGGGCCATCGGGCCCGTATGGGACGGCAATGAGGTCTGGCTGATCGCTGCTGGCGGAACGCTCTTTTTCGCTTTTCCTCTTCTCTACGCCTCAGCCTTGAGCGGATTTTACATGCCGCTCATGATCGTCTTGTGGCTGCTCATTCTGAGGGGTCTCAGTGTAGAACTCCGTATGCATGTGCCTGAGCCCCTCTGGCGCAGCTTCTTTGACGGGCTCTTCTTCTTTTCGAGCTCCTTACTCGCCATCTTCTTTGGGGCAGCACTTGCGAATGTTATTCGCGGCGTTCCGATCGGTCCAGACAATTACTTCTATCTGCCGCTCTGGACCGACTGGCGCACTGGTGCCAACCCCGGCATTCTTGACTGGTACACCGTAATCGGCGGGCTTATGGCACTGCTGGCGCTCTCGCTGCACGGAGCTTTATACCTGTCGCTCAAAACCGAAGGCCATCTCGAAGGCCGCTCCCGAGCCTGGGCCAGACGCTTATGGCCCTTCGTCTCTCTGGCAACGATACTCGCCATACCCGCAACTGTTCTCGCGCGACCGGACTCACTGCATAACTACCGCGTCTATCCTGCTGCTTTCCTCGCGCCGGTCGCAGTCGCCATGAGTCTCTTGACGATCTTCATCGCGCTCCGCAGACGATCCGAGTTGGGAGCTTTCCTTGCCTCGTGTGCCTATCTATCAACGATGCTCTGTGGAGCCGCCGCAGGTCTCTTCCCCGTTCTACTGCCCTCTACAAATTCGAGAGGCCAGAGCATCACGATAGCCAGCGCGCTCGCCGGTCCTCACACGCTCCGCGTCGGCGTGGCCTGGTGGATCTTCGGCACTATGCTCGCGCTTCTCTATTTCGGCATTGTCTATTGGCTGTTTCGGGGTAAGGTCACACAGCACGCTGATGCCTATGGGCACTAAGAGGATTTTCTTGCGTTCTCGTCCGGTTTCCTCCCGATGGTTGGGAAGTGAGCACATGGCCGTAAAGTCGGCTTCTCGTACAACTAGCATTCTCGTAGTTCCTTGAATGTATGGTCCCCCCTCTGACTGCAAGGAAAAAGCGAAGAGTGGAGCGACAGATCTGCGCAAATGTATTCGGCCTTTGTGTGGAGAGTGGAGTCTCCTGGCCATCAACTCTGTCACATCAACATGGGAGGGTGTTTCGCTTTCCGTTGGAGATAAAGTCCAGATTGACGTTCTACCTGATGATGAAGCCGACGCAGCGACGACGCTCCCACGAACTTCGGAGTCTCCCAAAAACCTGTTCTCGGACGTGGAACAAGCCCGTCTCCTGCTGTCGGCTATCAAGGTTTGCGACATGTCGGTGAGCTTTTGCTTGCCTCCTGTGGAGTGTTCTCCTGGAACCACACCGAGCCATGCGGCAAATCCTCGGCCCTTCCTGAAGGCTGCCCCGTTGCCGATCGCAGCAATCGTGGCAGTGGCAATCACTGGTCCGATTCCAGGAATCGCGACCAGTCTCCTGCAGGGTTCAAGTTCGTTGGCGATGCGCACGATCAGCTTGTCGGATTCCTCGATCTGTCTGTGCAGGTACTGCATCTCCAGCCGCAACTCGGTTAGCAGTACCCGTAACGCGCCCGACAGCTTGTTATCGGGATCCTCCAGGATGCCGGGCAGGGACTGTTCGATGTGTCGGCGCCCCTTCAGGACGGTGATGCCGCGCTCGAGCAGTAAGCCACGAATCTGGTTTATTACCGCGGTGCGGCGACCGACCCACCGTTCGCGTACTCTGTGCAATGACTGCAGGTCGAGTTGGTCATCGGTCTTGATCGGCACGAAGCGCATACTTGGACGCGTAACGGCCTCGGCAATCGCCTCGGCATCGATGTAGTCGTTCTTGTTCGTCTTCACTTATGGCTTAACATACTGGGCCGGCATCAGCCGCACATCGTGCCCCTGCTCCCGCAGAGCTCTACCCAGGAAGTGTGACCCTCCGCAGGCCTCTATCCCGATCAGGCACTCACGAAGGTTCGATGTGAAACGTAACAGCTGAAGACGCGAGCACTTCTTGCGCACCACAACTTCACCGCGTACGTTCACTCCTACAAGGTGGAAGACCGTCTTCCCTAAATCGATACCTATTGTGCGAATCTCCATGGGACGCCTCCTGTGTTCACCTCTACACCCTCGAGGGGCTTAGGCGGCGGACCATGCCAGTAATAACTGTTTGATAAACAGCGAATCGTGCCTTCGTCGTTCGAGCGACAGGATTAGTTCCGACAAATCGGCTAGTGTTTACAAATCTCTGCCTGAACCAAAAACGGGCGCGATCTGGCGCTAGCTTTTGCGCTCAGTGAATGCGAACGCCATCGGACACGCTTCCAACAGTCGATCAGGCGCGGTTAAAGCTCGTGTGGGTAATTGCTATTCCATCCGGATAAATATCCTCTTTGCCTTGGATGATGATGCACATCTCATGTTCGCTTCATTGAAATTCAAACTGCACGACAACATAACCAATATCGCTGGGGTTTCTCGCCCGATTCGAAACCCTCACGATCGGAGGAGCCCATGAAACTCCGTCGCAATCAGTTTTGTCCCATTCATCGATCGCTCTCCTGCTGTGGCCGCGAGTCGGTCCAGAAGGCAAGCAAGGTCAGAGGCCTCGGAGTGCAACGGATCGAAGACCAGCACCATCCCCGCGGATACCGCGAGCTTCGTTCCAAAGCGGAAATGCGGAAACTGCTCGATCGAAAAATAATTGAGCAGAACAGGCAATGCGCTATTTGCCAGGTGGCGTTCACCAACTATGGCGACATCGTGCCCGACCACATTGATCCGAGAGGAATGGGCGGGGCGCGGAGGGACGACCATCCCGACAATATCCAAGCAGTGCACTTCTGGTGCAACGGCGAAAAGGGATCCACGAGGGAATCTTAGAAATTGTCGTCTGGCCTTGCGTCTGCCCTTTGACCGAGTTGTGAACCCGGGGTACAAACCATGCTTCGGCGCATATTACGCACCCAGAAAGGAGGTTTCTATGTCTGAGCCGGTGAATGCATCACCTGCGAGTGAGGCTCCTCAGCAAGAAGACCTGTCCGGTCCGCCGCCGGCCAACCGCCATCGCTTGCCGGACGAGCGCGCGGGCATCACACACCATTTTTCCATCGCCGGGCACGAGGGCTACCTGAACGTCGGTCTATATCCGAACGGGCAGCCGGGTGAGATCTTCATTCGGATGGCAAAGGAGGGCTCGACGATCGCGGGATTGATGGAGTGTTTCGGCACTGTCGTCTCGGTGAGCCTGCAGCATGGAGTGCCGCTCAAGGTGCTTTGCGACAAGCTCTCGCATACTCGGTTCGAGCCCTCGGGCTGGACCGGCAATGAGGAACTTGGATATGCGAAGTCGATCATGGACTACCTCTTTCGCTGGATGGAATTGCGATTCCTGTCAGGAAAGCAGCTTCCGCTGTTTGCACAACAGATGACGGTCGTGGAACGACCAGGCAGTGCAGAGGCAAACCAGGCTGCTGCCAGCATTTCGGATTATCTTCACGATAATTACGAGGTTGGCGATGCGCCGCTCTGTGTCACCTGCGGGTCACTGATGTTCCGCAACGGCAGTTGCCACAAGTGCGTAAACTGTGGTGGTACGAGCGGCTGCTCTTGATAACGGAGCGGAGCAGCAGCTGCGCATTAATGATGGAGAGTGCATCGCCCATCAGAGACGACGTGGATTTCAATCAATTCATCCACGATCTAGAGGGGAGTCCGCACGGCGCCGGCATGACGAACGTGAAGGCGAACCGCATCATCACGGTATCAACGAAGCGAGAACGCCTTCAAACGCCAATGGACGCTAAGACAACAAGACTATCGAATGCAAATCAAATCGCTTGATCACCACAACCATTTGCCCACTTTATCCGTCTCACTCATCAACGGGCAAGCTCTAGAGCTTTTGCAGGTGCCCCAAATATCTTCCCGTCTGAGGTTTGGTGCCAAAGGGGACCTGACCGACGCCGGTGTATGGGCTCGCAAGAGTAAGCCTTCTTTCACTCTTGCGCAGAGGTCGTTCGGCTTCTAAAAAGTAGGTCTTTAAGCTCTTCCTTGGTGAATTTGGCTGAGATGCTCTGATTCAGAGCCCCTGGAGGAGTTGTAATGGCCACCGCTAAGGTTCTGCTGGTCGATGATGATGAAATTGTGCGCTTCGGGTTGGCCGAACTACTAGAAGACAAGGGCTTCCAGATAACAGCTGCAGCCAGCGTGCCTGAGGCATTGAAGCATATCAGTTCAGAAACCTATGATGTACTCCTGAGCGATCTCCACATGCCGGGAGCGGGAGATGGCCTCACGGTAGTAAGCGCGATGCGCCACGCCAACCCCCGAGCCGTCACATTGTTGTTGAGTGCATTCCCGGAGATGGGCGCCGCGGCTCATGCCATCCTGCTGCAGGCAGATCAGATCCTGGTGAAGCCGATGGCTCTAACGGCACTGGTCGACGTGATCGAGCAGAGGCTGGCAAGTGGACCTCCTGGTCCTCTTGTGGTGGAAAGTGTGGCGACGATTCTTGAACGCTCGGTCCAGAGCACCATTGAAGATTGGTTTCAGCACGTCCAGGTGGAAGAGAAGCTGATGGCAGTTCCGTTGAGCTACGAACAACGTTGCGGTCATCTGCCTCAGATTTTCCGCGACTTGGTGAATCGTCTCCGCTCCTCTAAATCTCTCGGCACCAAGGAGGTAATGTCGATCGCCGCTGCTCAGCATGGGGTGACCCGGCGTAAGCAGGGCTATACTGCTGCGATGTTGGTGGAAGAGTCGCGGATGTTGCAGGTCAGCATCTTTCAGACGTTGCAGAACAATCTGCCTAGCATCGATTTCAGCGTGCTGTTAATCGGAGTGATGACGATTGCAGACGAGGTCGATTCACAGCTTAGTCAAGCGATGGAGAGCTACCTCGTGCAGTCGCTCTGAGATGCGCTGCCTTGCTTGAGGGTCGTTAGCGCGAAGCACTCCGCGAAGCAGCTTAAGCACCAAAACACTCCGAGGGGTTGCATCACACGGCCCCTCGATAACTGCGCATCCCGTTTGGGCTTCGAGGCGTCCAAAAACGGAGCATCACCCAAGTTGATTGACTTATCCAGACAAAGAGAAAGCATCTCTTGGCACTGCTCCTGCATAACGGACAAACCGGAAACTAACTCACTGATCTTCCGGAGCTCGCGTAAAGCGCCGCGCGGACGGACAGAGACTCACTGTAGCTCACGTATTGAGTAAAACAGCTGCGTCGCCTGATTTGATCATTGTGACAATCACTCAATCCGCTTCCACAATCATTTTGGAGAATATAAATGGCTACCACCACGCTGAAAACCAGCGCCTTACCTCGCGAATTCGTCTTCAATGGGTCGCGCATTCCCGACCCGGATCCGAAAATGAGCATCGACCAGGTCCGCGATCTGCTTACTCCTTCATATCCTGAAATTGCGACTGCGACGATGACCGGACCGGAGGACACAAGAACGAGCTTGCGTTATTCCTTCTCCAGAGCCATCGGGTCGAAAGGTTAAAAGCCCTGCCTCGGTCTGAGATGACACGAGAGGAGCTGGTCGCGTTATTCGCGATGAAGGCGACCGCGCCGCCTCCGGAAGCCAACAAATTACTCGTGAGGCATCTCCAATGCAAAGAATCGATACGTCTCGCCGGCGCCGTCCGGCAGGCGATGGACCGGTTTGCGGGCACAGACAGCGTGCCACTCTCGAGTCCATCCGAACTCCTTCCGCCCCTCGGATAACAACCCTCGCGCCTGCTTTCGGTCAGGCTCTTCCCACCCTGGACACGGTTCCAACGGAATACAACCACGCGGTGAACGCGGAACTGCTTTATGATCTGGGCGTTGCTCTGGTGAAGGCGGGTTTGGGGTCGCCGGAAACGTGGCAACGATGCGGCGGCAATGCAGTCGCATTCGCGCAACACAGCATCATGAGCGGGATCGGAGCACAGCGCGGCCATTTGCTGCAACGCAACGTCGAGTATCACCTCCAGGTGAGCGATGTCCTTGAACGGGATGGCTACGGTTCGACACTTAGCAATGGACAGCTGGCAGTGACGATTGAATGTAGTGGTTCGGGGTATCTGAAAATTGGGCCAGCACTCGACGCCCTCGAAGAGGAGGAGGAAGGCCTCGGGGCGGCATTCTATTGGACCCTCATACATGCGCTGTATCGCAGCATGCGGATCTACGATCACAGCGATGCACTGACATATGAGGAGATGTTGATCGAGTCCGCGAATGAGAACGACGAAGAGAATCGCGGCCGGTACGAATTCTCAGAGGTGGAGAAAGCACTCCCGGAGTGCATTCGCAAGACGCTCAATCTGAAGTGGGGGCTCGGAGATCGCCGCTTGCTGCGTGCCCACGGCGAAGGGCCCTACCGGTCCTGGATTGATCGTCTGAGGAAGATGCAACGACTCTCCCATCTACGTCTTGAACAGTTTCGGGATGCTCTCGAAGACCGCTACTACGATGGTCCTCCGCTCCCATCGTTACTCGTTGCCTTTAAGGAAAGAGACGCTATCACTGCCTGTTTCGATGAGGAAGGTCAGCACATGTTGGAAGGCTCGTCAGAGCCGACAGTGTGTGTCGTCTTTTCTCCAAAGAAGGCAGACGAAATGAAGCACGCCGTGCGTGTGATCGAGCGTTTCGTTGCATTCAACGCGGAGCTCTTTGAACTGGTTGAGCTGCAGGGATGGGAGAAGGAAAATGCAGGTGCAGATAGCAATCGGGGAGAACCATCGCTTCGAGCTGCGTGAGGCGTTGTTGGTTTACTACGGGAACCAGACAACCTTCATTACGAAGCACGAGGTTACCACCCAGCAGAACACAGCACCTACTCTCGGACCAGCGCAACCGCTCACCATAGCATTCGTGGAGTCGCTTGTTCGCTCACTCGGAGGTGGCGCTGCTGCCGAGGTGTTCCCAGAGAACATCCTCGCCAAGAGCGATCGCATGATCGCCTGGTGGACGCCGGCACAGCGTCGCCAGATGTTCTATCAGCACTCCGAGGGAAAAGCGGCTAATTTGAACGGCCGCATCTTCCCTCAGCCTCCTCTAGTGTGGCGGGTCGCTGAGGGGCAATTGAAGATTCGCGCTCTGACTGAGAACAAGCGTCCTGAGGCAAAAACGGAGCTCGCTGTCGCGCCATACTGGAATCTCTCAGACAATGGCACCGTCTGCACCGGATCGATGCGGCGCCCAGAGAACGCATCCGTTGCGGCCATATCTGGTTGGGAGCGGGGCTTCTATGAGAGTGCCTTTACCCACGCCAATGTTGGTCGCCTTACGCGGCACAAGGGCGGCTTCGAGGGGCTTTGGAGCAAACTGACAGGAGAGCGGAAATTGTTTCCCTTGGATACGCTGATCGTCCTGCCCCAGACCCTCGCGCAATTCGTTCGCGAAGAAGGGAATTGAGATGCTCATCGAGCACTTGCTGCCGCCAGGCTTCCTGGGCCGTCGACCCATCCGTGTATTGGTCGTGGGTGCAGGCGGAACCGGAAGCGCCATCCTCATGGGCCTGCCGTATCTCGATCAGGCGATGCGGGTGTGGGGACATCCCCACGGGCTCCAGGTCTCGATCATGGATGCCGACACGGTGTCTGAGACCAACTGCGTCCGTCAGCCATTCTCCACCTCGGACATTGGGCAGAACAAAGCAACGGTGCTCGTCAACAGGATCAACATGTTCTGGGGTACGAAGTGGGCAGCGGAACCATCGTTATTCAACGAACGTACTCTGCGCCGATCGTATGACGAGGTTCCAGATTTGCTTATCGGATGCGTCGACACTCGCTCCGCACGCAAGGTCATCGACCAGGCTGTAACCCGGCCCATGCACGCGACAACCTACTGGCTCGATATTGGGAACAATGCGGCGAGCGGACAATACATACTCGGACAGCCGCTGAACTCCCGGAACCGGCGCGCTGCCGTCAGGCTGCGCACGGTCAGTGAGTTGTATCCCGAGATCGTCGACGCGGCTGCCGGTGAGGACCCTTTGCCGAGCTGCTCTGCGATCGAAGCACTCGATCGGCAAGAGCCCTTCATCAACCAGACCCTGGCGTCGAGCGCACTCGCGATGCTGGCGCGGCTCTTCCGCTATGGAAAGCTGAGCCATCACGGAGCCTTTTTCAACGCCGAAACCGGGCGTATGAGTGCTCTGCCGATCGATCCCCAAATGTGGACGAAGGTCCGGAGACGCAATTGTCGGCTCCGAATAGCAGCTTAGCCAAACACTCCATCCATCGTTTGGCCTGCAATCCAATCACACCCAATCGGAGATACCCATGTTCCGCCAACTTGTTCCACTCCTGCGTCAGAGGTCTGTGCTTCTGACCGTGACCATCCTTGAGGACGATGAGATCCGCGTCAATGTCATCCCCAAGAAGCTGAAAGAAGGGGAGAATAGCTCTCTCACCACGCCGATGAGCTTCACCGGCACCGCCGTCGAACTCGACGATCAACTGCCCAATGCCATCGCGTGCTTCGTCGCCAGCCATCTTGAACTCAAGAACACACTCGCGCGCGCCAGAGAAGAGATGGGTGCGGCCGCAAAGGCGGCACAGGAAGAAGCGCGCAGCAAGGCGAAGAGCAACAAGAAGCCTTCCTCCGAATCGGCAGGGAAGGTCGACTCCGCCGCGGAGGAAGAACGAAAGAAGGAGCCGGAACCACCCAGGACGCCTGGTCTCTTCGATTACCCTGCTGAGCCTCAATCGGCACCCAAGCTCGCAAAGGTTGCACCTGTAGCTGCCGCTGCGACCTTTGTGTCAGCAACGGAGACTGTATCCGCCTCCGCGAATGATGAAGAGGACGAGATTCTGGCAGAAATAGCGGAAGAGACATCAGAAGCTGGCTCGGAAGACGACGTGGCAGCCTAACCAGTGGAGAGCACGGGACGGTCTGACCATCCCTCTTGTTCCCCGGTAGTTGCTACGCGCCAGCGTGATGCGGGGCCAGTTCGATGGACGGCCCGCATGTTCTAAAGGAGATTCCAATGACACATGATGACAGCGGCCCTGTCACGTTCGTCGACATGGTGCTGGTGCTACTTGAAAACCAGTTTCCGTGGTTGGCAACCCATTCGCAGGATGCCATCAGCGGTGCGGACACAATCGATCAGCTGATCAAACTGCGCGCCTTGCTGCTGCGACAGCCCACGGCACGTGGAAGGTACTCGCCTTCCGCACGCGCCTAAAGAAGGACTGCATCATGACCAGCTTGCTACATCGCCGGGCTTTCTGATCGTCCTGAGCGAGAAAGTGGCGAGGGGCCACACGGAATGAAGAGTGACTCTGGCTGAAGTCGTCATTCAAGAATCGACCCACCCGTAGAGGTAAACACAAACCGATTTATGGTGAGCGACCTCAGGCGAAGAGGAGCTTTCCGCCCCCTTGTACTTCATTGTGTTGCACCGTACCGAGCAAAGACTTGCCGTCAAGTGAGGTACGGACGACGCTGCCGCCTTTGTATGCATTTTCTACGATCAGCGATTTGCCGTTCGGCAGATGAACGGTAGCTCGTGGAAACAGCGGCGCCCCAAGAACGTATTCCGGCTTGCTGGGGCAAAGCGGGTAAAAACCGAGCGAACTCAGGATGTACCATGCGGCCATCGAGCCGGTGTCCTCATCGCCAGCGAACAGGTCTGGGGTGTAGAGTTCGTCCATCACACGCCTCGCCCAGAAAGCGGTGCGGTCCTGCCGCCCTGCCAAGGTGAAGACGTACAGGATGTGATGTGAGGGCTGGTTGCTGTGCGCATACTGGCCGAAGTTGACTGCAGCCATCTCCGACATTTCGTGAATCTCGCTGCCGTAGGCTCCGATTTCGAAATCTGGGAACATCGTGAGCATCTTCTCCAACTCGGCGACGACCTTCTCCTTACCGCCCATCGCCTCGATCAGCGCAGGCATGGCGTGCGGCGCGTCGAAACGATGCTGATACGCTGCACCCTCTACGTAAGGATCACCCCAGCGGATAGGACTGAAGGGCTCGAGGTAGCTGCCGTCCGACTTTTTGCCGCGGAAGAATCCCACTTTCGGATCGAAGATGTTACGCCAGTTTTCAGAGCGCTTCATGAACATAGCGTAGTCGTCGGTCTTGCCCAGCGCCTTCGCAACCTGCGCGATGCAAAAGTCACCGTAAGCAGCGTCGACTGTCTCAGCGGCTGACTGCTCAACCTTGTCAGAGGGATCATAGTTGAACTTCAGATACTCCTCGATGCCGCGGCGGCCGTACCCTGCGTCCGGATTGCCGGGCTGTGTCGCGTGTTTCTTCAACCCTTCGTAGGCCGCAGCCATGTCGAAACCCTTGATACCTTTTACGGCGGCTTCTCCGAACGGCGAATCGATCAGGCTTCCCGTCATGCATGCACGATAACCCGGGCATGGAAACTGGGGGAGCCAGCCCCCTTCACGGAAGACGTTCACCCATGCCTGCAGAATTTCTCCCAGGCGTTCCGGAAAGAGGATGGTCATCATGGGATACCAGGCACGATAAACGTCCCAGTAGCCGTGGTCCGCATACATTACCCCGGGCACGATCTTGCCGTTGTACGGGCTGCGATGTTGCATCGCGCCGTTGGCGTCCGGCTCATGCCATATGCGCGGGAACAGCAGCGTGCGATACAGGCAGGAATAGAAAGTACGTTGCTGGATCTCGGTCGCGCCTTCGATCTCGATACGAGTCAGGTGCTCATTCCATATCTTTTCACCCGCGGCGCGCACTACATCAAGAGGCTTCGCGCCGAGTTCGAGTTGCATGTTTCGCTCTGCTTGCTCGAAGGAGATAAACGAGGTTGCGATACGCACGTCCAAAACGCGAACGCCATCGGCAAAGCTCAGGTGCGTAGTACGGTGCCGCTTCTGGTCTTTATGTTCGAGAGCTGTCCAGGGCTCCGAAAACTGCACGACGTAATAGCAGGCAAAGTCGTTCGCAACACCGCCGTTGTTTGCCGTGGAGCGGAAGTGAATGGTCCGCCGCGCGGCGTCGGCCTCTGGCATCGGCGGCACGTTGCCTGGCACGTCGAAGACGAAGCCGGGCGTCTGCGTTTTGCTGTACTTCGCGTGGATGAGCGCGCAGCGTTCGGTTGGTACCAACTCAGCGTCGATGCCGTAACGCAGCAGCTTCATCTGCATTGTGTGCGGCGAGAGGACCGAATCCTCCGGGCGATACGAAGCGGCGCGTGCTCCGAAGTCGAGGTTTGGAGCGCCGCAGATAGGCATGAAGGTCGCATGGCCGTAGTCGCCTAGCCAGGGACTCAGCTGATGTGTACAGCGGATACCCTGGATCCGTCGAACGCCGGGCTGAAACATCCAGGGTGTATCCTCGTGCGATTGCATGGTCCAGTGCGCCATGCCGAATGGGAGCGTGGCGATGGGCAAGGTATTGCCGCGCGAGAATTCCTGGGTTGAGGCGGTCCCCTGCAGGATATTGACCCAATCCAGCGGGTCCCGGCGCGATGTGGCAGGGGGGCTTGGTGGCTTTGGTCTTTGTTCGGCTTCCGTGAATACGGTACTGACCGCAGCGAGGCCGGATGTTTTGAGGAATGTGCGCCTGCTGGGGCCCTTCTCGTTACCTATCGACATGTTGAGCAGTGGTGCCTTTCCTAAGGGGAATCTGTATCAGGATAGGCTCTTAGGCGTGCATGAGCACCCTCATTTCCAGTTTGACTGCGCCATGGCAAAGAATGCAGTGCCGTCCCGAACAATGGACGTGGTTGGGGAGATCAACGGTGCAATCATCGTCCCGCGGGCGATCTCCAGGCTCTGGGAGTGCTTGATGCGAGAATGCTGACTGGATGATTGGG
>Ga0210396_10003225_pt1 | contig 16357 bp, 16 predicted proteins | sample IncBWH17OmetaG_FD_155466 | JGI IMG/M metagenome (GOLD analysis project Ga0210396, IMG submission 155466) | Forest soil microbial communities from Barre Woods Harvard Forest LTER site, Petersham, Massachusetts, United States - Inc-BW-H-17-O ... | reverse complement strand
GCGGGATGTCGCCTCTGCCGGGGGCGAGGGTCGCAAATATCGGATCGAGACGTTGGACTACCGGCTTTTCGCCGCCGATCATCATGCAGTAGCCGCGTTCCAGTCCCCAGACCCCGCCGCTGGTCCCGACATCGACATAGTGGATGCGGCGCGGCGTCAATTCTTTGGCGCGCCGGATATCGTCGATGTAATAGGAATTGCCGCCGTCGATCAGGATGTCGTCGGGCTCGAGCGCCGGCAGGATGTCGGCAATGCTCTTGTCGACAACGGCCGCCGGCACCATCAGCCAGACCGCCCGCGGCTTTTCCAGCTTTTTAACGAGCTCGGCGAGCGAGGCTGACCCGACGGCGTGTTCTGCGACGAGTTCACCGACCGCCTTCGGCGACATGTCGAAGACCACGCACTCATGGCCTCCCTTGAGAAGCCGCCGGACCATGTTGGCGCCCATCCGACCGAGGCCGACCATTCCGAGTTGCATGGGGAAGTTCCTTCCAACAGCAGCGCTACGAGGATTTCTTGACCAAGATGGGAAAATCATACGCGAGCAGGTCGCCGATGCGCTCGACCGTCAGGTCGGCGGGCGGCAATGACGCGACGACCCGGGCATCGCTGGCGTATTGGCCCTGACGCGGCAGTACCGTAGTCACTCGATCGCCCCAGATCTCCTTGACCGCCGCCAAGATCCGCGGCTTGTCATCGACCAGGACATAATGGCGAGCCGGATAGCGTTGTTCCACATCGGTGAGCTCCTGCTCCTTGTGGATATAGATCAGCACATGGCCATCGACCGCTTCCGAGATCCCGGAGCGCTCGACCTTGCGCGGCTGAAAAACGACGTCGCCGTCCGATAGGATCGCGGTCGGCCCCCAGCCGCGGAAGCGTTCGAGGACATCGAGCGCTTGCGGGTAGAGCCGGTTGGCGAAGGGATAATCGACCAGATAGGACGACATCGACAGCAGGTGAATTTCGTGGGGGCGCTCCGCACGATAGCGTTGCAAAGCGCCGAGGTAATCGCGGTAACCGAGTTCGGTGAACAGATCCTCCAGAATCGCCCAATACCGGTCACGGCACGCCGCCCCAAACTCGCGTTCCAGATGACGCTTCAGATCGGCTTGGATGTGGTCGTTATCGAGGAGCGTGTTGTCCACATCGACGAGAAATACGGTCGTTTCGGGCGTAATCATCTGAGCGGGTCCTTCTGAGCCGATCTCACTCCGGCTGGTGGGTTTCGTTCCACAACCGGATCACCGGCTCTGCCAGGTTGTGCTCGTAGCCGAGAATGCTGAGGCTGGAGGTGCCGAGCACGAAGTAACGGCCGCCAGCGGCTTCGAGCCCGAGCCAGCGGGCCGCGAGCACCCGCAAGATGTGCGCGCTGGAAAATATCAGTATGTTGCCCCCGATGGCGCGAATGCGTTGGACTACGCGGTCGGCCCGCGCTCCCACCTGGTCCGGGCGTTCGCCTCCCGGAGCGCCGTCGCGGAACAAGAACCAACCCGGTTGTTCGGCGAGGATATCGGCGGTACGGCGGCCCTCATACTGGCCATAATCCCATTCGGCCAGGTCGGGATCGATTTCTGCCAGACCGCCGAACCCGGCCAGGTCGGCGGTCCGCCTCGCACGCTGCGACGGGCTGGTCAATACCTTGACCGGGCTCGCTCCGCGCAGCCGCTGCCCGAGGCCGCGGGCCTGTTGCTCGCCCCGCTCGGTCAATGGCAGATCGGTGCGGCCGGTATGCTGGCCGGAGAGGCTCCAGGCGGTTTCGCCGTGCCTCGCAAGATAGACGACGGGCAGCGGATCACTCACAAATTTTGCTCCTGCGCCGTGGTCCCGCGGAAAGCCTGCGGCGGCTTTATAGATCTAATTCGAGGCGGGTACCAGACGGGGAATATCTTCAGTAAGAGCCCGGAAAGCCCCCCACGCCCTGGCAACGGAGCTTATTATTCCGCGGGTTGCGGTGTGAATATCGGAGCTATGGGGCGCAAGCGGCCGGGCAGGAACAATCCGGCGGCGGCGACAAACCCGGCGCAGCCAGCCAGGGTCAGCCACAGCGGCGCGAAACTCCCGGCGCCGTCATAGATCACGCCAACGAGCTTGACCCCGATAGTGCTGACGCCGAGCGCCAACAGAAACTTGGCGCCGAAAGCGGTGGCCCGCCATCGCGGCGGGCTGTAGCGCGCGAGCAGCGCATTTTCCGCCGGTACCGACAGCACGCCGAGATAATTGACCGCCATCATCACGCCGAGCAGCGGCACATCGCGCGCCTGCATGGCGATGACGAAGAGCGGGACCTGAGACGCCCAGGCGAGGACGTATACCGCCTTCATCGGGAAGCGATCGGCGAGCCACCCGCCGGCCAGCTGAGCGGTCGCCGCGACCAGGAATACCAAGGTCACGAAGCCGCCGGCATCGAGGGTCCCGCCATCGGTGAGGCCGGTCAGCCCGGCGGCAAACGCCTTCGGCAAGGCGACCGTGATCGATTGTGAGATCGTGCCGTCGGCCAGCATCGTGAAGGACAGCACGATGAACGTGCGGATCACGTCATTGCGCGAGGCCTTCGGCTCGGGCCGGCGGTCGGCCGCCGCTGCGACGGCGCTTCCGCCGCGCATACAGCAGAGCAAAATCGCCCCGGTCGTGGCGCACAGCGCCCCCGGTATGATGAAGGCCGCCCGCCAGCCGATCGCCTGCGCCAATGCGCCGGCGACGAACGCCGCTGCAGCAAGGCCGATGCTGCCGGCAATGCCGTTGACTCCCAGCGCCCGCCCGCGATTTCGGGCATTGCGCACCAGCCAGGCGGTGCCGACCGGGTGGTAAATCGAGCCGAACAGCCCGATCGCGGCGAGACCGAGCGCCAGCGCCACCGGTCCGTCGGTCAGGCCGGTGGCGATCGCCGCGCCGCCGGTGCCGATGAAAAAGATGACCATCATGCCCTCGGCGCTCCACCGGTCGCCGAGCCAGCCTGCCGGCAGCGCACCGAGGCCGAACAATACAAACCCGCCGAGCGACAGGGACAAGAGCTCGCCGTACGACATGCCCCACCGCCCTTCGAGCACCAGCACGACGGTCGGGTAGAGCAGCATCAACAGATGCGCAAAAAAATGGCCGACGCTCGAAAAGCCGAGCGCCAAACCGGCGGACCGCGGGTTCATTTGGCTAAGTTCTCACACCCTCCGGCGCCCAGCAACGGCGCGGCGGTTAAATAGTCGTTCCGGAGCGCGGGCACGGCCCGACAGCCCGGGATCCATGAACACCGGCCCTCCAAATCTCTGCACCGCCCGTGTTCATGGGTCCCGGGCCTGCCGTTAGGGCATCCTGGGATGACGGTTGTTGCAGCGCCTCGCTCGCCGTCACACCGGGGCAAGCGGGCGATGCGGTTGCGGCGGCAGCTCGACCCGGATCGGATCGCCGGGCTTCACCTCGCCTTCGGCGATGACAACACCCATGATGCCGGCCCTACGAAGCAAGTTGCCGTGCTCGTCCCGGCCGAGCGTCGCCGCCATCAGTCCTGGCTGGATGCGGTCCAGCTGGGCGCAGGGGTTGCGCAGGCCGGTAACCTCGATGATCGCCGCGCTGCCGAGACACAGCCGCGTGCCGGCCGGCAGACCGAGCAGATCGACGCCGTGTGTCGTGATGTTCTCGCCCATCTGCCCAGCGGAGACCATGAAGCCCGCTATCCGCAATTCCTCGTGCAATTCCGCGTGGACCAGGTGAACTTGGCGGAGATTGGGCTGGGTCGGGTCGCGCGCTACCCGCGAGCGGTGCTTGACGGTGGCGCCCTGATGCGCGTCGCCGTCGACGCCGAGCCCCGTTAAAAGCCGGATGCTGTCCTGGTTGGATTTGACCAGCGTATGCTTCGCACTGCGGCTGACCGCTGTGACCACTGCGTTCATCGCTTCTCCTCAGTCGATCGGCACGCGCCGTTTCGCCAATTCCACCTCATTGACCTGCAGTCCCAATCCCGGCGCTTGCGGCAGGTGAAAGAGACCTTCGACGGGCCGCGGAGGATTTTCGAACACGGCGCGCATGCGCGGCGACGGATCGTTCAGCTCGCACGGCTTGGTAGCGTGTGCTTGGCTCGCCGCGAGATGCAAATTGGCCATATGGCCGATCGTCGGCTGCGTCTGGTGCGGCACCAGCTCGACGCCATGCGCATTGGCCAGCGCGACGCAGCGCATCAGGCCGGTGATGCCGCCCATCTTGACGACGTCCGGCTGTACCATCCGGACCCCGGCCGTAATCAACTCCGCCAATCCGGCCAGCGTATAGGTCTGTTCGCCGGCAGAGACCGTGATGTCGAGTCTCTGCGCGACTTCGCCCATTGCTTTCACATGGTAGTGCTGCACCGGCTCCTCGAACCACCAATAGCCGAGTTCTTCGAGCACGCGCCCGACGCGGATCGCGCCGCCGACCGAATAGCCGTTATTGGCATCGAAGGCGAGCGGCAAATCATCCCCGACCAGTCGTCGAACCGCGCGCGCCTTGCCGATATCGCCGGGGATATCGATGTCCGGCCTGGTGCGGTCGTTGTCGAAGCGGATCTTCACCGCTGCCGGCTTATCCTTCAGCCGCGCTTCGACAACGCGCAGCACCTCGTCGACGCTGCGCTCGCCATTGCCGCCGATCGAGGCGTAAAAGGGTAGGCTGGTGCGCCAAGCGCCGCCGAGCAGCTTGTAGATTGGCTGATTGAACAACTTGCCCTTCAGATCCCACAGCGCAATGTCGAGCGCGGCCAAGGCGCCGGTCAACGCACCCTCGGGTCCGAGTTTGACGAAGGTGTGCAACAATGTGTCGAGCAGCACAGCATGATCGAGCGGGTCCTTGCCGATCAGCGCCGGCGCCAGGTTGTGCTTGACGATCCCGAGCGAAGCGAGGCCGCCCTGCATCGGCGACGCCTCGCCGATGCCGAACGAGCCGTCCTCGCAATGAATTCTGACCCAAGCGCTGCGTTGCGCGGGTTTATCCTCAGGGGCCCATTGCACCTGAAACACCTCGATGTCACGGATCTTCACGGCCTGCTCCTCGAGAATCTGAATGATCAAGGCTCGTCACAAGGGCAAATTTCTTAAGCAATAGCGCTGGCAACTGCTGACCCGCTGCGATCATTCATCGGCAAACTTCACGGCGGATCGAATGCCTTAACCAGCGGCAATGGGCGGTCGAACCGCTCGATCTCGACTACGGTGAGCTGTCCGGTGCAGCCTTGCGCGAGCTTCGACGTGCCCGCGTCGCGCGTCAGGACATTCGGGTTGCCGTGCACGCAGATCGGGTTGTCGGCGGTGGGGTCCTCGGGGTCGTACCAGGCGCCGGTGGAGAGCTGGACTGTGCCGGGGCGCAACGCCTCACTCAGCACCGCGCCGGCGAGGCATGCCCCGCGATCGTTGGAGAGGCGCACGATGTCACCGGCGCAGATGCCTCGTGCCGCGGCGTCTTGCGGATGGATGCGGACCGGCTCGCGGTCCTTGATCTTCGGATTTGAGGCTGGTGGCGCCGAAATCCAATTGACTGTGCAAGCGGGTCGCCGGCTGGTTGGCGATGAGCTGCAAGGGAAACCGCGAATTTGGGCGCTCCGCGGGCGGCTGCCAAGCCGGATGTCCCGGGCAGTCCGTGTAACCGAACCCTGCAATCTTCGCGGACGCGATCTCAATCTTGCCGCTCGGCGTAGGTAAGGGCGCTGCCACGGGGTCGCGGCGGAATGCCCGCACGATCCCGCCGTCCCAAGGCAAGGTTGGCAAAGTCAGCTCGCCCGCTTCCCAGAACTCGTCGAACTCGGGAGCTTCCGCCCCACGATTCAGCAGAGCACGGCGGGTCGGCTCATAGAGATGCCGCAGCCACTGCCGTCCCGAGCGGGCCTCGCTGAATCGCTCGGCAATACCGAGGCGCTCGGCCACCTCAGAAAAGATGGCGTAATCGTCGCGCGCTTCGGCATAAGGCGCCACCGCCCGGTGCATTGCGACCAGCAGCGGATCACCCGGTGATCCACCGATGTCCTCGCGCTCCAAGGTGACGGTCGCCGGCAACACGATATCTGCGTGCCGGGCGGTCGCGGTCCATGCCGACTCATGCACGATGACGGTCTCGGGCCGGGCAAAAGCGTCGCGCAGCCGGTTCAGATCCTGATGGTGGTGGAACGGGTTGCCGCCCGCCCAATAGACCAGCTTGATGTCGGGGTAGGTAAGCCGCCGGCCGTTAAAATCAAATGGCTCCCGCGGATGGAGCAGCATGTCGGCGATCCGCGCCACCGGAATGAAATCGGCAATGCTGTTGCGCTCGATCGGCAATGTCGGGAGCGGCACGGCCAATGCCGGCTTTCCGGTATTTGAGGTCGATCCCAGCGCATAGGCGAACCCGCCCCCCGGCAATCCGATCTGGCCGAGCATCGCCGCAAGCACGACACCCATCCAGACCGGCTGCTCGCCATGCTCGCCCCGCTGCAATGATTGAGAGCAGGTGATCAGAGTGCGCCGGCCGGCGGCATGCCGCGCCAGCCCGATAATTTCATCCGCAGGCATGCCGCAAATTGCGGACGCCCAGTCGGCATCCTTCGGCTGACCGTCACTGCGGCCGAGGAGATAGCCTTCGAAAATCTCGTAGCCCACGCAGTATCGGTCGAGGAACGTGCAGTCGCGCCGTCCCTCTTTTACCAGCGTGTGCGCGATCCCGAGCATCAGCGCCACGTCCGTGCCGGGGCGGATCGGGTGCCAGACCGCGTCGGCCTCGGCCGGCAGGTCGTCGCGCAGCGGTCCGATCAGGTGAAATTCGGCGCCACGGCTGCGCGCGGTGCGCAACCGGGCCAGCGCGATGTGCTCGCTGGTCCCACCGCCGCCGACATCGTTGTTCTTCAGCGCCATTCCGCCAAAGCCCAGGACCAGTGCGCTGTGCGCGACCAGCTCGTCCCAGCTGACGTTGTTGCCGGCCACACCCTCCTGCGGCCCGATGACGTGCGGCAGGATCACCGACGCGGCCCCCGAGCTGTAGCTGCCCACCGAGAAAACATAGCCGCCAGCCACATTCAGAAACCGATGGAGCTGGCGCGGCGCGTCGTGGAAACGACCGGCGCTTGCCCAGCCATAAGAGCCGCCAAAGACTGCGCGCGGGCCATAAACCTCGTAGACCCGGCGCAATTCCGCCGTGACGAGATCGAGCGCGCGCGGCCATTCGACTGGGACAAATGCCTCACGGCCGCGCCCGCGGTCTGCGCCGGGGCCACCTTCGAGCCAGCCACGCCGGATCATCGGCCGGGCGACCCGCGCGTGGTGCGACACCGAGGCGGGGATGTTGCCGAGCAGCGGGGATGGGTTGGGGTCGCGCGGATGCGGGACGACCTCGACGCCGCCGTCGCGGACCAGGACCGAGAAGGCACCCCAGTGCGAGCTGTGCGGAAGCGGGCGGGAGCAGGGAGGCGTGGGCGTTTGGTCCATCGACAGCTAAGATAGGCCGATGCCGTCCCCGCGAAAGGACCCATGATGTCGCTGAGCCGAGAGTTCGCCGGGTTCGTAGCCAGCCTCGGGTACGAAAATCTGCCATCCCAGGTCGTGGACCGCGCCAAAGGCGTCACGCTGCAGGCGCTGAGTTCGGCGCTGATTGCCCGCGACACGCCCGCGAGCCAGCAGGCATTGGCGTTGATGCAGGAGGAAGAAGCAGGCGGCGGCGGGACCGCAACCGTGCTGTGCCACGGCGCGAGGCTCACCAAGGCCGGGGCCGCCTTTGTGAATGCAGAGATGATCTTCGCCGGCGGCAAGTGGGACACGTTCCGCATGCTGACCCACCCGGGGATCGCGATCCTTCCGGCCGCGCTTACGGAGGCAGAGATCACCGGCGCGTCGGGCAAGGAGTTCCTGACCGCCGTCGCCGCCGGCTATGAGGTCATGGAGCGCATGGCCGCCGAGTTCATCCCGACCGTCATGTCGCGCGGCTTCCATGCCGGGCCGGTGTTCGGCATCTTTGGTGCCGCGGTCGCTGCCGCCAAATTGCAACGGCTCGATGAAAACCAGATCCACAGCGCCATTGCGCAATGCGTCAACCTGGCGGCCGGGAATCTCGAAGGGGCGCGCAGCGGCGGGCGCTCATTGCGCGAGGGCGGCGCGGTGCGCAACGCGCTGCTCGCCGTCGCATTGGCGAAGCACGGGATTCCGGGCGGCGAAACAGTGTTGGAGGGCGAGGCCGGGTTTTACCACGCCTACGCCGGCAACAACCGCGGCGAATTGCGCTACAGCTTCACCGGCGCGAACCGCGCCGACATCGCAAAGATCACCGAAGGCCTCGGCCGCGACTGGATTTTTCTCGAAACGCTCTACCGCATCTACTCGCCTGCCGGCTACAACATCGCCCATGTCGATGTGACGGCAAAGCTCTGCGAGGAGCACAACCTTCGCTATGAGGACATCGATCGCATCGAGGCCGTGGTAAACTGGCTCGAAACCGAATATCCGAGCCCGGCCTTCCCGAGCCGCGGCATCGAGAGCCCGCCGCAGGTCGGCAGCACGCAGTACTTCACCGCCTGGGGCGCCGCCCGGCGCGGCTATCCGCTATTGCGCGGCGATCGGCCCAACCCCGGCGAGACAGACCCGCCCGAGATCCTCGATCTGATGCACCGAGTGACCCTGATCCCGACCGTGCGCCGCACATTGTTCGGCCCGCGCATCTCAGTCTTCACCAGAGACGGCCGCAGCTTTACGAAAGAAGGCACCGGCCGCGAATTCATCTGGGATTTCGAGGAACAAGCCCGCCGCATCCGCCCGATCACCACCGGCCTCGCAATCAGCGAGACGCAGTTTGCCGAACTCATCGACACCTGCCGCCACCTCGACCGTATCGACCGAGCGGCTGCGAGGCTGATCTCGCGGACGATTACACCTTGACGGAGGGAGGGGGACTTGCGCCGAGTTCCGGCCGATCCAAACCATCGATGGACACCTCGCGCTATTCGGCAGCGATCCCAATGCGATCGGTCGGCTCGACGAGCACCTAGGCGAGTTGCTTGCGACATCTCCGGAAGGATCCCTGGCGAGGTCCGGCTAAACGGGCCATATTCGCCGTATGACGGTTTTTCTGACAATCCTGCTCGTTCTTGCGATGCTCGGCACCCTGACCGTGCTCGGCTTTGGCGTCGCGAGCTTGCTGCGCGGCGGCGATCCGCGCCGCTCCAATAAGCTGATGCAGTCCCGCGTCATCATGCAGGCGTTGGCGCTGGTGCTGCTGGCGATGCTGATGCTGCTGGCGCGGCATTAAGCCCCAGGTATCGAAGATGGTTCGGCTGACCCGGATCTATACGCGCGGCGGTGACGGCGGCGAGACCTCGCTCGGCGACGGCACGCGTGTGCCAAAGAGCTCATTGCGGGTCGCCGCCTATGGGACCGTCGACGAAGCCAATGCGGCGATCGGGGTCGCTCGACTACATGCGGATCCGGCTGCCGACGAGATGCTCGACCGCGTCCAGAACGACCTCTTCGATTTGGGCGCGGATCTGTGCACCCCGGAAGATGGCCGGCGCGGGGCCGGGGCATTGCGCATCACCCCGCCGCAGGTCGAGCGGCTCGAGCGCGAAATCGACGCGATGAATGGGAGCTTGCGGCCGCTCGACTCGTTCATCCTGCCGGGCGGGACGGCGACTGCGGCCTACCTCCATCTCGCGCGGACAATCACGCGGCGAGCCGAGCGCCTGGTCAGCGAACTCGCCGCCGGCGAGGCGGTCAACCCCGAAGCGCTCAAATACCTGAACCGCCTCTCCGACCACCTCTTTGTCCTCGGCCGCCGGGTCAACGACGGCGGCGCCCGCGACGTCCTCTGGCGCCCCGGCGCCAACCGCTGATCCTTGCAACTGTCTCGTTCCCCGACGCGATATTGCTGACGGTCGGAAGTGTCGAGGGCCGCGGTACTGATCTGCGGAAGGCTTGCGGTGTTCGGGCGCATATGGGACCAAACGATTGAGTAACGATTTTCCGCCCAACATGGGACATGACCGATGATTGGTTCACATTTCGTAATGCAGAAGAGGCGACTATTCGCCGAGTACACCGTCACGTACATTACGGGCGAGCGTTCGCCATCGCGGCGATGGTGATCGCCCCATGGCTCGTGATCGCGGCAGGCATATATTTAGTTATCCGAGGGCTATGAAGCGGGAGGGGCACTAAACACCTCCCTACTATTGGTCCGCCATCGATCCCTCTTCTTTGTCCTAGGATCTCCTTATCGAGTCTCAACCGCCAAGCTCGAGGCGGGATGAGGCTCTTGCCTTCGTACCGGGCCCGTGCACAAATCAATGTCCGGCCGGCGGGGTCATGCGTGCCGCCGGCGTAACGGCGAGGACGAGATGAAAGCGTTGGTCGCGGTCAAGCGGGTCATCGACTATAACGTCAAGATCCGCGTCAAGGCGGACAAGACCGGGGTCGAGACCGCCAACGTCAAGATGTCGATGAATCCGTTCGACGAGATCGCCGTCGAGGAGGGGTTGCGGTTGCGCGAGGCCGGGATCGTCAGCGAGATCATCGTGGTGTCGCTCGGTGTTGCACAATGCCAGGAGACGATCCGCACCGGATTGGCGATGGGCGCCGACCGCGGCATCCTGGTCCAGACCGACGCCGAACTGCAGCCGCTGACCGTCGCCAAGCTGTTGAAAGCGGTGATCCTCCAGGAAAATCCCGAAATCGTAATCATCGGCAAGCAGGCGATCGACGACGACTGCAACCAGACCGGCCAGATGCTCTCGGCCCTGCTCGGCTGGCCGCAGGCGACCTTCGCCTCGAAGGTCAAGATCGGCGATGGCCACGCCGAGGTCACCCGCGAGGTCGATGGCGGGCTCGAGACGGTCTCGATCAAATTGCCGGCGGTGATCACCACGGATCTGCGGCTCAACGAGCCGCGCTACGCCTCGCTGCCCAACATCATGAGGGCGAAGAAGAAGCCGATCGCGACGACGACGCCCGAGGCGCTCGGCGTCGACCCGGCGCCGCGGCTCCTCGTCCTCAAAGTCGAGGAGCCGGCAAAGCGCCAAGGCGGCCATAAGGTGGGCTCGGTCGCCGAGCTCGTCGACAAGCTCAAGACAGAGGCGCGGGTGATCTGATGGCTGCTCTGGTCGTTGCCGAACATGACAACAAGACGCTAAAGCCCGCGACCCTAAACGCGGTTGCCGCCGCAAGCGAAATTGCGGCCGGCGCGGTAGACATCCTGGTGGCCGGCAAGGACTGCCGCGCCGTAGCCGAAGCCGCCGCCAAGATCGCCGGAGCGCGAAAGGTGCTGCTCGCCGACGATGCCGCTTACGAGCATGGGCTCGCCGAAAATGTGGCGCCGCTCGTCGTCGAGATCGCGCAGAATTATTCGCACCTGATGGCCACGGCGACGACCTCCGGAAAGAATTTGATGCCGCGCGTCGCCGCTCTGCTCGACGTGATGCAGATCTCGGACATCAGCGCGGTTGTTTCGCCCGACACATTTGTGCGGCCGATCTATGCCGGCAATGCGCTGGCGACGGTCCAATCCAAGGATTCCGTCAAAGTCATCACCGTGCGCGGGACCGCCTTCCCGCCGGTCGAGGCGACCGGAGGCTCGGCGGCGATCGAGCCGGTCCAGACGACGGGTGCAACCGGACTGTCGGAATTTGTCGGAGCGGAATTGTCGAAGTCGGAGAGACCCGAATTGACCAGCGCGCGGATCATCGTCTCGGGCGGCCGGGGTATGCAGTCCGGGGAGAATTTCCATCTCTTGGAGAAAGTCGCCGACCAGCTCGGGGCCGCGGTCGGCGCCTCGCGCGCCGCCGTCGACGCCGGTTTTGTCCCTAATGACTACCAGGTCGGTCAGACCGGCAAGATCGTCGCGCCCGAGCTCTACATCGCCGTCGGGATTTCGGGCGCCATCCAACACCTCGCCGGGATGAAGGATTCGAAAGTCATCGTTGCAATAAACAAAGACGAGGAAGCACCGATATTTCAGATTGCCGATTACGGCCTGGTCGGCGATCTGTTCAAGATCCTTCCCGAGCTCGCCGACGAGCTCGAGCGCCGCAAGTGAGCACGGCCCCGGTTTCGCTCGAACCGCTGCGCCGCATCGGCATTATCGGCGCCGGGCAGATGGGCGGCGGCATCGCCCATGTCTGCGCGCTCGCCGGTATCGATGTGGTGGTGACCGACATCAGCGAGGAAGCGCTGCAGCGCGGCCAACAGGCGATCGAACGCAGCCTGGCGCGTCAGGTCGCTCGCGGCACGATTCGTGAAGAAGACAAGGATGCCGCGCTCGCTCGAGTTCAAATGGGGCTCGATTACGCGCTGTTTGCCGAGTGTGGGATGGTGATCGAGGCGGCATCAGAGAAGGAAGACATCAAGCGCGAGATCTTCAAGAAGCTGACGCCCCACTTGAAGCCTGATGCGCTGCTCGCCACCAACACGTCGTCGATCTCGATTACCAGGCTCGCTTCTGCGACCGACCGGCCCGGCAAGTTCATCGGCATGCATTTCATGAACCCGGTGCCGGCGATGAGCCTGGTCGAGCTGATTCGCGGCATCGCGACCGATGAGGAGACCTTCGCGGCGACGCGAGAGCTCGCCTTGAGGCTCGGCAAGACCCCGGTCGCGGCCGAGGACTTTCCGGCCTTTATCGTCAATCGCATTCTGCTGCCGATGATCAACGAGGCGGTCTACACGCTCTATGAGGGCGTCGGCTCGGTCGAGGCAATCGATACGGCGATGAAGCTCGGCGCCAATCACCCGATGGGGCCGCTCGAGCTTGCCGATTTCATCGGGCTCGACACCTGTTTATCGGTCATGCAGGTGCTCTATGAGGGGCTCGCCGACAGCAAGTATCGGCCCTGCCCGCTGCTCGTCAAATATGTCGAGGCCGGCTGGCTCGGCCGCAAGGCGAGCCGCGGTTTCTACGACTATCACGGGGAAAAGCCGGTCCCGACCCGGTGAAGTGCAATACTCGCCGCGAAATCTTGCCCGGGCTGGGTGAATTCGTTATCAAGCCGTCACAATCGCGTGCTATTCCGGCACGCGAGCGTCTGTTAGCGGGACGGGTGTTTCGTGACGGTAGGTCTGGACAATTGCCCGGCTTTGGTGCTGAACGCGGATTTTCGGCCGCTGAGCTATTTTCCGCTTTCGCTGTGGTCGTGGCAGGATGCGATCAAGGCGGTATTTCTCGATCGCGTCAACATCATCGATCACTACGATGTGTGCGTACGCAGCCCCTCGCTGGAGATGCAGCTGCCGAGCGTCGTCTCTTTGAAGGAATACGTGCCCGCCGCCCGCCACCCGGCATTCACTCGCTTCAATGTCTTTCTGCGCGACCGGTTTACGTGCCAGTATTGCGGCGAGCCTTATCCTTCGCATGATCTGACCTTTGATCACCTGGTGCCGCGCTCCCGGGGCGGGCGCACCATCTGGACCAATGTCGTGACCGCCTGCGGCACCTGCAATCTGTGGAAAGGCAACCGACTGCCGCGGGAGAGCGGAATGTACCCGCGGCATCGCCCGGTGCAGCCGACGACATATATGCTGCAAGAAAACGGCCGCGCGTTCCCACCCAACTACCTGCACGAGAGCTGGCGCGACTACCTCTACTGGGACACCGAACTCGACCCGCTCTGATCGGCTTTTATCGCCACGCGCCCTGCCATAAAGGCAGAGGCAACAGCGCTCAGCCCTTGACGCCGCCCATGGTCAGGCCGGAGGACATGCGGCGGCGGAATATGTAATAGGTCGCGAGCGGCGGTAAGGCGTAGATGATGGCGGTGGCCATCATGTAGTTCCACGGCGCCACGTCACTGTTGAGGAACTTTCCGAGGGCCACCGCGACGGTCATGCTCCGGTCGTTCGACAGCAGCAGAAACTGATAGAGGTATTCGTTCCATGCCGCCAGCAGCGCGTAAGTGCCGACCGCGACCAATGCCGGCGCCATCAGCGGCAGGTAGATGCGGAAATAGATCTGGATCGGCGAGGCGCCGTCGATCCGCGCCGACTCGTCGAGCTCGAGGGGTATGCTTCTGCCATACTCTTGGAAGATGAAGATCGCATAGGGCGTGGTGAAGGTCACCAACACCGCGATCACCGACCACGGGTTGTTCTGCATGCCATAGCGGTTCATGATCAGATAGAACGGGATCGCCAGGAACGAGCCTGGGATCACATAGGTCAGCAGCGCCGCGTTGGTGATCACCCAGCCGTTGCGGATGCGCATTCGGCTGATCGAAAAGCTGGTCAAAGAGCCGATCAGCAGCACCAGTAACGTCACCATCGCGGCCAGAAAAACGCTGTTGCCGAACTGGTGCCAGAAAGCCTCGAGATACCAATGGCCTTCGGTGAGGACGACCCAGAAGCTCTCGACCGACGGTTGCGCCGGCCAGATGGTCGTCACCGCCACATCGCCCGCGGACTCGAGCGACACCATGATGATGTTGTAGATCGGCGTCAGCGTCCACACCAGGATGACAGCGCTGAGCAACGCCGCTCCGGCGTTGGTCGCGTAGCGCCAGCGCCGAGCGGCGCGCCGCATCCGCTCCGCCGGCCGTGCCGCGGCTGCGGCCGGCCTTGCGTCTACCGCTATCGTGCTCACAGCTGGGCCTCCGAAGTCTTGAGCTTGCGCATCAGGATGATGACCAGAGGGATCAGCAATGGCAGCGCCGACATGACCGCCGCAACCCCGAGTTGCGGTTTGCCGAGCTCTAGCATGTCACGGACGACGCCGAGCGTTGCCAAGAGATGCGTCGAGTTGGCCGGGCCGCCGCCGGTCACGAAATAGACCGAGTTGAAGTCCCCAAGCAAAAAGATCGTCGCGAGGAGGGTGAGGACCAAGTACATGTTGGCGAGCAGCGGGAAAGTGACGTGGAGAAAACGGCGCAACCCGGTGGCGCCGTCCACTTTGGCGGCGTCATAGATTTCCTGTGGGATCGACATCCGGCCGGCGAGCAGGATCACGGTCCAGAACGGCGTCCATTTCCAGACATGGGAGAATACCGCCGAGCCCAGCGCGAGCCAGCGAGAATTGAGCCAGGACGGGCCGTCGATGCCGAACAGAATATAGAGCGCATTATTGACCAGTCCCCACTCGCCATTCAGCATCCAATGAATCGAGATAAAAGTCGGCAAAGCCGGAATTGCCCACGGCAGCACGAAAATCATCAGCAGCGCCTTTGTCCACCAGCCCGGGCGCATAAAAAAGCCGGACAGCATCAGCGCCAGAAACAGCTTTACGTTTACTCCAAAGGCCAGAAAGACCATCGTGTTGACCACGGTGTTCAAATAGATCGGATCGGAGAACACCTCGGTATACAAAGATGGGTTGCTGCCCATCCACAGCCCGTAGAGGGCCGGATAAACCACGAACGCTAGGAACACCGCGACATAGGGCACAATAAACGCGACGGCCCAGGTGAACTCGGAGCCCCGCAGGCCGCCGCGCCAATAGCGCCACAACGATTGCCGCCGGACTGCCGGGCGGCCGAGCTCGATAGCCGATACGGTGGTCATGAACGCCTCTCAAGCCTGCTGGATCGGGTATTTCGCGAAGATCTCTTCGGCCCGCTTGAACGCCTTGCCGATCGCCTGCTCGGACGCCATCCCGTTGTTCATGACATCGAACATGGCGACACTGAAAAGATGCTCGGAATTCACTTGGGCAATGGCGGGGTTGTAGACTTCATAGATCGGCATTTGCTGACCGAGCAAGGTCAGCTCGGCATAAGCCTTGCGGTGCGGATCCTCCTTGAGCCAGAACGGATCGCTCCGAACCAGCTCCGGGATCGGCAGCATAAAGCGGCCGAGGCCGCCCTTCAGCCACTCGTTCAGGACCTTGGGCTGGATCCAATACGTCAGAAATTCTTTGGCCGGCGCGACATTCTTCGCCCCCTTCGGAATGACCGCGCCATCGGTGAAGACTTGTGCCGTCAGCGGCTTACCGTCATTGCCGAGCGGTAGACCGCGCGTTTCGATGGCGTCGTAATCCTCTTTCTTGTCGTAGATCGCGACCTCGGTCGAGATCGTGCCGTCGAAATCCATCACCATCAGTTTGGCGTGAAACGCATTGTTGTCATCGGCATCGTTCCAGTTGACGACACCCGGCGGCACATACCCTTTCTTGAAGGGCGCAGTCAGCTTCTCGATGGCCTTCGACGCCGCCTCGCGCACCTGCGGGTCGCCGGTGTTGAGCCTACCGTCCGGGGTCACAAGGTTCTTACCGCCATAGGCGATGAGGAACGCGTTGAAGGTGGCGATCGGGTCGTTACCGTTAGCGGTCAGCTGATAACCGTAAGCGTAGATGTTGCGCATCCCGTCGGCGCGCAATTTATCCTGCACCGGCATGAAGAAATCAAGAAACGCATCCCAAGTATTTGGCAGATCGGAAATCTTAAAGCCCGCTTTTTCGACCAAGGGAC